>ERZ773224.284-NODE-284-length-72862-cov-21.477221_pt1 | contig 72862 bp, 58 predicted proteins | sample MGYA00580526_ERZ773224 | MGnify/ENA primary metagenome ERZ773224 (study PRJEB29015, sample SAMEA2737743) | human gut metagenome | biome: human gut; feature: human-associated habitat; material: faeces | place: China | collected 2012 ... | reverse complement strand
AGTTCTCGTTGTACCCCTGGCTGCGGATAAAATTCACATTGTCCCGCCAGTTTTCCCCACCCGATGTTCCATCGGCCGGGGGCCCCGCATTAAATCGCTTAACGGCGGAAGTAAATTCCGCCTACGGAATTCTTCGAATTCACGCCATAAAATGGCGGCTCACTTACGCTCGCAGGAAAACCGGCCGAAACCCCCTGCTTTTCACCGGCTTAGTTCTCGTTGTACCCCTGGCTGCGGATAAAATTCACATTGTCCCGCCAGTTTTCCTTTACCTTCACCCAAGTCTCCATATACACCTTCGTGCCCATGAATTTTTCAATGTCTCGCCGGGCTAACGTGCTGATGCGCTTGATCATTTCCCCGTTTTTGCCGATGATAATGCCCTTGTGGCTGGCCTTTTCGCAGTAGATGGTCACATCCAGGTCGATAATGCCGTTATCCCGCTCGGAAAAACGGGTCACCTCCACCGCGGTGCCGTGGGGGATCTCCTTGTCCAAGCATAAAAGCATCTTTTCCCGCACCGTCTCGGCGCAGACCTGGCTGTCGGCCTGGTCGGTGGTCATGCCGTCAGGGAAAAGCTGCGGCCCCTCCTGGGCATAGCCCGCCAATAGGCCCATCAGCTCCTCCAACCCGTCACCCTTTCGCGCCGAGATAGGCACGATAGCCGCAAAATCCGGGTATGCCTGGCTATATGCGTCGATCACCGCCAGCAGCTCGTCCTTTTTGGCAACGGTGTCGATTTTGTTGATGCACAGGATGCACGGCAGCTTCTCCTCCCGGATACGCTCCAGCAGGATCTTCTCCGGCTCTCCCACGTGGGCGATGGGCTCCACCAGCAGCACCGCGCACTCCACATCCGCCAGGCTCTCCCGCACAACCTTTACCATGTAGTCCCCCAGCCGGGACCGGGGCTTGTGCAGCCCCGGGGTATCCAGCAGCACGAGCTGCGTGTCCCCCCGGTTCACCACGCCGTAAATGCGGTTGCGGGTGGTCTGGGGCTTACTCGACACGATGGTGATCTTCTCCCCCACCAGGGCGTTGGTCAGGCTGGACTTGCCCACATTGGGCCGCCCGCACACGGTGACCATAGCGGTTTTTTTGATTTCATTCATAGGTGATCCTCAACTTTCTTCTTGAGCTTTTATAAAAACGGGCCGCCGGTGCCTCAGCCCAGCTTGTCTCCGTTTTTGACCTTTCTGTCCGGAGCGATCAGTACCACGCCCCCGTCACTGTATGTGCCCAGCACCAAAACCTCGGACATAAAATCCGCGATCTGCCGCGGCGGGAAATTCACCACGGCCAGCACCTGCTTGCCGATGAGGTCTTCCGGCTTATAGTAGTCCGTGATCTGAGCGGAGGTTTTTTTTACGCCGATCTCCTCGCCCAGATCCACCCATAGCTGGTAGGCCGGCCTCCGGGCCTTTTCAAAGGTCTTTGCCTCCGTGATGGTGCCCACCCGGATATCCAGCCTCATAAAATCATCAAAAGTAGCCATAAATTCCTCCCTTTCTCAGCTGATTCTGTAATGCGCCACAAGGTCGTTCCGGCGCTCCAGGATGTCCTCCTCATAGTACCGCTGGTACGGATTGCCGTTGTGCAGCACGAAGGCGATGCCCTTTCCGTTGCGTTTGTCCGAAACGATGCCGATGTGATTTTCAAAAATTACAATGTCCCCACCCTGCCACTGGTCGATGTCGTGGATGTCCGTGGTCAGAGCAATAGCGGTGTTTTTAAAGTAGACCTTCAGATTCCGCACCCGGCGAAAGTCGATGTTTTTGTCCACCGGGTCAATGTCGTAGCGGTCTCCGTGGGTCAGTACGTCCTCATGCAGCAGCTCCATCAGGTCGTACCCGGCCCCCAGCAGCCCGAAGGCCACCACGTCCGTGCATACCCCATACCCGTCGTCCGGATAGCCGGTGGCATAATACCGGCTCTTATACTTAGGCCGGGTGTCCAGATACGCCCGGACGGACTGCAGAATGTCCGTCTGATCGTCCACCCCGTCCCCGTCCCGGTCCACTTGGCTCCTGTAGGTCTCGATGCCGAATTTCTCGTTAGAATACTTCGGGTGGGGCAGATAGTTAAATCGGTACAGCACATAAATCAAAACCAGCGCAAAAACCGCCAGAGAACCCAGCAGGATCCCTTTCTTCTTCGTCATACCTCCGCCCTTTCTCCGCATCTTTTGTAAATGTGCAAGGATTTGTCATTGCCAGGGCGCACCGCGCCCGTGGCAAAGCGGGGCGTCGGGGACGCCGCCCCCTACGAAGTTCTATCGGCGAATGGTGTGTAGGGGTCGGCCTCCCGGACGACCCTCCCGGCCTTGCACCGACTCCTTACAAAAAACCTGTCATCGCGAGGCCGGTGCGCGCACCGGCTGTGGCAATCCGTTCTCTTTTTTCACTCGTCTTACCGCTCCAGCCCCAGCAGGCCCATGATGGCCTCCTCCCGCCAGCGCATCTGCTTTTTCATGGCCCCCTCGTCCAGGTGGTCATACCCCAGCAGATGCAGCACCGAGTGGGTCACCAGGTACGCAAGCTCCCGGCGCCTCGAGTGGCCGTACTCCTTGGCCTGGGCCGCCACCCGCTCCATGGACAGCACCATGTCCCCCAGGGGAATAAGTCCCGTCCCCGGGTCTGCGTCCTCCGCCGCGGGCAGCTCCCCCGGTCTCAGGTCAAACTCCGGAAAGCTCAGCACATCCGTGGGCCTGTCCACATTGCGCATGTCCAGGTTGATCTGATGGATCCCCTCATCGCTGGTCAGCAGCACGTCGATCTCACAGGGGAGCTCCATCCCCTCCGCCGCCAGTGCCGTGCGGATGGTTTTGCGGATCAGGGCGCAGTTGCTGTCCGATGCCGCCCCGGGCACGTCGGCGGTAATGGGGATATAGTGGGTCTTTCTCATTTCTTTTTCTTCTCCTCAAACTTGGCGTAGGCCTCAATGATCCGCTGCACCATAATGTGCCGCACCACGTCGTTTTGGGTCAGGCGGCAGATGCCCACACCCTCCACGCCGTCCAGCACCCGCATGGCCTCCTTCAGGCCGCTGGGCTTGTCGCTGGGCAGGTCGATCTGTGTCACGTCGCCGGTGATGACCACCCTGGACCCGAAGCCCATTCTGGTCAGGAACATTTTCATCTGCTCCCGGCTGGTGTTCTGGGCCTCATCCAGGATGATGAAGCTGTCGTCCAGAGTCCGCCCGCGCATATAGGCCAAGGGCGCCACCTCAATGTTCCCCTTTTCCAAATACTTCTGATAGGTCTCCGGCCCCAGCATATCGAACAGGGCGTCGTACAGGGGGCGCAGGTAGGGGTCCACCTTGCTCTGCAGGTCTCCGGGCAGAAAGCCCAGCCGCTCTCCGGCCTCCACCGCCGGGCGGGTGAGGATGATACGGCTGACCTCCTTTTCCCGAAAGGCCTTCACCGCCGCCGCCACGGCCAAATAGGTCTTGCCCGTGCCCGCCGGGCCCACGCCGATGGTCACCGGGCAGGCCTGGATGGTCTTTATGTAGTCCTTTTGGCCGATGGTCTTGGGCTTGATGGGCCGGCCCTTGGCGCTGATGCACACCACGTCTCTTGTCAGCTCGTCAATGCGGTCCAATTGTCCGCTGCGGCACAGGCCGATGACATAGCGCACATGCTGCTCGCCCACATTTTCCCCCCGGGAGATAAGCCGCAGCAGGGCCTCAATGGCCTTTTCCGCCAGCATGGTATCCTCGGGCTCACCGGTGATGATGAGCTGCTCCTCCCGGTTTACCACCGATACATGAAATTCATTTTCTAAGATGCGAATATTCTCGTCAAAAGAGCCAAAAAGGCTCACAGCCTCCTCCATGCGTTCCAGGCTGATGCGCTGCTCCATGGGTCTCCTCCTCAGTTTGCTTCCTCTGTCTGCTGCACCTGCACAGGTACGCCGATCTGCTCCAGGCACTCCGCCTGCAGGGTGACCGTCAGATAGTCCCCCTCCTCTGCGGCGGAGAATCTTGTCTCCGTCACGGAGCCGTCCCGGCCCAGCTGGGCCTTGAGCTGCTGCAGCAGGAGGGTTTCCCCCTCCTTCTGTGCCTGCTCCCGGCTGCGGCGGACGCTCTGGCCGTCATAGTATGTCACAGACTCCCGTACCATCGTAATGGGCAGGCGCAGCCCGCCCGGCAGCGACAGCGGATGATAATAAGTTATTTTATCACAGCTTGCGCCGCTTATGCTACCCCTGCCCCACAATTTTATTCTTTTTTTGCCAAAATCCATGGAGAGGGCGGTTTTTTCCCGCCTTCCCCCGCTCTTTTCCGTGATCTCCAGAGGCACTGATACTGACAGCTCATGCCAGGTCCGGGCCTCCACGGTGCCCAGGCTGTGGGTCATATAGGTATTGCCCTCCCGGGATTCATACACCCCCGTCACCAGCAGCTCCCCCTCCGTCACGGTGCTGCCCTCCGCCACCAGGGCCTTGCCGTCCAGGGCCCGCACCCGGGTCACCAGGCCGTCCCGGGCAGCCACGATATTCCACACACCCGTCTCGTCCGCGATCTCCGGCGGCCGCTGCCGCTCCACCACCTGCACATAGGCCACGCAGCCCTTCACATTCACCGTCAGCCAGGATACGTCGTGCAGCTCCAGCAGCACATGGTTGCGCATGTCCTCCTGGTCGATCTCCAGCCCCGGGGAGCCGACGGTGATGCCGTAGTTTTCCAGCGCCCGCAGCACCGTCTCCGTGGGCACTGTTTCATTGCCGCTGACCCGGAACTCCCATATAAATAAATTCCCGCCGAATAAAAGCAGCCAAAAGACCGCGAACCCCGCCAAAAGCACGTACCGCCTGTGAAACCGTCCCCACAGGACCGGGATCCCCCGGCGCCGCAGCACCGTCATCTCCGCCCCGGTCTGCCCGGCGATTTCCTCCAGGGCCGGCCCCTGTTCCAGCAGCATCCGCAGCCGCAGGCAGATCTCCGATTCCCACTGCAGATCCCAAAACAGGATGCCCTTGGCTCCCAGCAGGTTCAGCACCCGTTCCGGACAGGCGCATTGGATCTGCACCAGCTGGCTGCCCTGTAAATAATGGACGATTCGTTTATACATATATTTACTCCATCAGCTCCACCCGGTCAATGTGACCCGTCAGCCGCAGCTCCCCGTCGGTCATGGCCGCCAGCTGCAGGTCTTTTCCGATTATGCGCACGGTCATGCTGCCGCCGGATACCGTCACCTCCTCTGTGCTATAGGAGATAACGCCCCTATGTCCCGCCATATAGAGCTGGCGGCTTCCGTACAGCTCCACCTGCGGCACACCCACCGCCGTTTCCGGCGGCAGGTTCAGCCGCTCCACGGCCTCCACACCCACCTGGGACAGCCTCCGTTTTTGCATGGTCCTGCATCCTCCTGTTCCGCTTGCTGCATCGGCTTCCTGCATTGCATCCGTAGGGCGGGCTGCCCTCAGCCCGCCGCCGTCACACGCTGCACCTCGGCAGGGCGCGCGGGCCCCGCTCTGCAAAGCCTTTCCCTGTACGTCGGGACCCCATGTGCCCCGCCGCACACCCCTTTCCGCTTGCAAATCCTATGCGCCCACGGAGAAAAACTTGCCTGTCCGGGGAAAAGGGAACGAATCAGGCTGTCGATACAGCGGAGAAAATGCGATAGCGGTAAGGAAGGGCCTTCCTTACCATCCAAAAGCAGGCAAGCCCCGCGCCCCGGCTGCATAGAGTGTAGCCGAGGGGGCGAGGCTGTGAGCAAACGGAAATGGCAGGCCCTGTGCCTGCTGGGCGTCATGGCGGTGCTGCTTGTGAGCAGCGCCGCCGCCGGGGAAGCGGTGCGCCGGGGCCTGTCTCTTTGCGCCCGGTCGGTGGTTCCGGCACTGTTTCCGTTTTTTGTAGTGTCAGGGCTTTTCACCTCCCTGGGCTTTGCCGAGGGAATAGGCCGCCGCCTGACCCCGGCAGCGGCGCTGCTGTTCCGGGTAAGCGGGGCCGGGGCCTCTGCCTTTTTCCTGGGCCTTTTGGGGGGCTACCCCGTGGGCGGGCGCACCGTGGGTCAGCTGTACCGGGAGGGCCGCATCTCCTGCGGCGAGGCGGAGCGCCTGCTCTCCTTCTGTAATAACGCGGGGCCATCCTTCATTCTGGGCGTAGTGGGCCTGGGCTGCTTTCAGAGTCTGACAGCCGGCTGGGCTCTGTACCTCATCCACGCAGTGTCCGCCGTTTTGGTGGGGGTGCTGCTGCGGAGAAAGAGCCGCCCAAAGCCGGCCCTTTTTCCTCCGCAGCGTCTGCCGGAGAAGATCCTCCCGGCCTTCATCCGGTCCGTGCAGGATTCCGCCCTGGCCATGCTCCGGGTCTGCGGCTTTGTGGTTTTTGCCTTGGTGGTGCAGGCCCTGGTGACGGAGTGGACGGGGGTAAGCCATCCGGCGGCCCTGGGCTTTATTGAGCTTACCGGAGGCGTTATGCGGCTGGGCAGCGGAAGGACGGACTTTGTGTGGGCGGCGGCGCTGCTGGGCTGGGGTGGACTATCCGTCCACGGACAGACCGCAGCCGTGCTGGCGGACACGAATCTGAAAATGGGCCGCTATTTTCTCGGCAAGCTCCTGCAGGCGGCCCTGTCTGCCCTGCTGGCTTATTTGCTGGTATTTTGCTGGTATTCTGTATAGCATAAAGTGGTACATATCCTATGCAAAAATGCAAAACAGCCCATGAAGCATACAGCACAGCAGGATGCCCATGGAAAGGGGCAGCAGCATTCCCACCAGGGTCCATTTTTTGCTGCCGGTCTCCTTGAGCAGGGTCAGGCAGGTAGTGCCGCAGGGCAGGTGCATCAGGCACAGCACCGCAGCGCAGACCGCCGTCTGCCAGGACCATCCGTGGAGGGCCAGCACCTGACCTAAGCGGGCTGTCCCGATATCCGCCATAACGGAGGTGGAGAGATACCCCATGGCCAGAATGGGCAGCATGATCTCGTTGGCGGGAAAGGCCAGAAGAAATGCCAGCAGCACCATGCCGTCCAGACCCATGAGCTCCCCCAGGGGCTGGAGAAAGCCGGCCAGGACGGCCAGCAACGGCCGGCCGGAAACGGCGAGGTTGGACAGCAGCCACAGCACTGCCCCGGCGGGCATGGCCACCGTTACCGCCCGACCCAGGACAAAGAGCGTCCGGTCCAGCAGGGAGCGCACCAGAACCTTCCCGATCTGCGGCAGGCGATAGGGGGGCAGCTCCAGGGAAAAGGAGGACACCTGCCCCCGCAGGAGGGTACAGGAGAGGAGCTTGGAGGTGAGCAGCGTCATGCCCACGGAAAAGAGGATCACGGCCAAAAACAGCCCCGCCCCCAACAGCCGCCGGCCGGGGCCGCTGGTATTTCCCAGGAAAAACAGGGAGATCAGCGCCACCAGTGTGGGGAAGCGGCCGTTGCAGGGGACCAGGGAATTGGTCAGCTGGGCCGTGAGCCGCTCCCGGGGGGAGTCGATAATGCGGCAGCCGGTGACGCCGCAGGCGTTGCAGCCGAAGCCCATGCACATGGTCAGGCTCTGCCGCCCGTGACCGCCGCAGCGGCACATAAGGCCGTCTAAGTTAAAGGCCACCCGGGGCAGGTAGCCGGCGTCCTCCAGCAGAGTGAACAGGGGAAAGAAAATAGCCATGGGCGGCAGCATCACCGCTACCACCCAAGCGGTGGTGCGGTACAGGCCATCGGCCACAAGGCCCTGAAGCCAGGGCGGTGCGCCCAGGGAGACAAGGCCGCCCCGAAGGGGCTCCAGCAGGGAAAATAAAGCCCCTTGCAGAAATTCCGAGGGGGCGGAGGAGCCCCAGATGGTCAGATAAAACACTGCACCCAAAAGCAGCAGCATGGCGGGAATACCCACAAGCCGCCCCGCCAGCAGCCGGTCCAGCAGCCGATCCCGCCGGTGGGGCGGCTTTTGAAAGCGCAGGCAGGAGGCACCCATTTCCTCCGCCAACTGCACTCGGGCGGCGGTGACAGCGTCCCGGAGGTCTCGGCCGGTGAGGCTGCCCAGGCTATCCAAAGCCCGGGACAGAGCGGCCGTCTCCTCCGGCTGCGGGGCAAGCTCTCCGCACAGCAAGGCCAGGGCCCTGTATCGGGGACAGGGCAGCAAGGCCAGGGCCTTTTCCACAGGGGCCGGATAGGGGACGCACCAGGCGCCGGGCGGCGCGGTGTATTCCGCTTGGGCTATAATGGCCCGCATCAGCTCCGCCAGGCCCCGGCCCCGGCCGGCGGCGGCGCCCACCACCGGACAGGCGAGCAGCCGGGACAGGGCAGCCAGGTCAATCTCCAGCCCGTCCTTTTCCGCCTCGTCCAGCAGATTTACACACACCACCAGCCGGGAGGTGATCTGCCGGATCTGCAGGATGAGATTCAGGTTTCGGCACAGGCAGGTGGCGTCTGCCACGGCCAGGGTCACATCCGCCGCACCGGAGAGAAGGTAATCCCGGGCCACCACCTCCTCGGGAGAGCCGGCAGTGAGCGAATAAGTGCCGGGCAGGTCCACCAGGTGTATGGAGCAGTCCCCGGCCCGGAGGCTGCCCTCCGCCAGGGCCACCGTTTTGCCCGGCCAGTTTCCCGTGTGCTGGTGCAGCCCCGTCAGGGCGTTGAAAATCGTGGATTTGCCCACATTGGGATTGCCCGCCAGGGCCACCGTGAGCTGCTTCATGTGCGCTCCTCCTTGCCGCAGATATTTCCCCAGTATATGCCCGGGGAATCGGAGCCGTTCCTTCTATTTGGCCGGGCCGGCGCATATACTGCCTGCGTGCTGCGAGGCAGCCGGGAGGAGGAAGCAATATGAAGATCCATGTGGTGCAAAAGGGGGAGACTCTTTTCTCCATTGCACAGCAGTACGGCGTGTCCGCCCGTCTGCTGCAAAAGCTCAACCAGGCGCCGACGGACGGAACGCTGGTGCCGGGGCAGACTCTGGTGGTGCTGCTGCCGGAAAGGACCCATGTGGTGCGCCGGGGTGACACGGTGTGGTCCATTGCGAGGGAGCACGGTATATCCACCCGGGAGCTGTACCAAAACAACATCTTTCTTCAGGGGCAGGGGGCATTGATCCCGGGGGAGGAGCTGATCCTGTCCCTGCAGGATGTGCATCGGGAGGGCAGTCTGGGCGTGAACGGCTACGCCTACCCCTTCATAAACGGGGACCTGCTGCGCCAGGTGCTGCCCTACATGACCTATGCCACCCCCTTTACCTACGGCATCGGAGCGGACGGGAGTCTGGCGGCCCTGCGGGACGAGGGGATTTTAGCGGCAGCGGGGCAATACAGCGTGCTGCCGTGGATGCATCTGTCCACTATGACGGAGGAGGGACGGTTCTCCTCCGCCCGGGCAGAGGCGCTGCTGGGCAGCGCCTCCCGGCAGGAGACGCTGCTGGGGCAGATCAAGGAAATATTGAAGGAGAAGGGCTACGGCGGGCTGGATGTGGACTTTGAGTATATCCGGCCGGAGCTGGGAGCGGCCTATGCCGCCTTCGTGGACCGGCTGCGCCGGGAGCTGAATCCCCTGGGCTGCAGCGTACTGGTGGCCTTGGCCCCCAAGACCTTCGCCGGGCAGCGGGGCCTGCTGTACGAGGCCCACGACTACGCCGCCCTGGGCCGGGCTGCCAATGGGGTGCTGCTGATGACCTATGAGTGGGGCTATACCGCCGGGCCGCCTATGGCCGTGGCTCCCCTGGACAAGGTGCGCCAGGTGGTGGACTACGCCCTGACGGAAATCCCGGCGGAGAAGCTGTTTCTGGGTGTGCCGGTATATGGCTACGACTGGCCGCTGCCCTTCCGGGAGGGGGTGACCAGGGGGGAATCCATCTCGCCGCAGGAGGCCCTGGCCCTGGCCCGGCGGCACGGGGCAGAGATACGCTATGACGAAACGGCCCAGGCCCCATGGTTCCGGTATACAGCGGCAGGAGGCAAGGAGCACGAGGTGTGGTTTGAGGATGCCCGGAGCAGCTATGCCAAGTTCCGCCTGGCGGCGGAAAAGGGCCTGCAGGGGGTGGGCCTATGGAATCTGATGCGGCCCGCACCCCAGACGTATCTGGCGCTGCATGGGGGATTTGAGATCGAGGTAATGCGATAAGAGGACAGAGCGCGGGACGAGAGGCACAGTGTAGGGGGGCGGATTGCCACACCAGTGACGTCGGTCACTGGCTCGCAATGACAGCTTCGCAAGAGCTGCAGCGCAAGTCCGGCTCGGGTCGTCCGGGAGGCCGACCCCTACGCACCGGTTACCGATAAAAAGCCGTAGAGGGCGATGCCCACATCGCCCCGCACAGCAGACGCAGAGGGTTCCCCCGTCCCGCCAGGCCAGCACAGGCGCAGAGCGCATCGCGGAATTAGACGCAGAGAGTATGCGAAGGCAAGGGCGGATTTCACAGCTCCGGGTTCGCGTGGCTGAAAGGGACCGGTACAATCAGCACCTCAGCCGCGAAAAGGATTCCAAAACCACGGGTTTTGGCGGCGTTCTTTTCTCCCTTTCTTTCGCCGCAGAAAGAAAGGGAGCCACCGGAGGCGTAATGTAGGGGGACGGATCGCCACACCAGTGACGTCGGTCACTGGCTCGCAATGACAGCTTCGCAAGAGCTGCAGCGCAAGTCCGGCTCGGGTCGTCCGGGAGGCCGACCCCTACGCACCGGTTACCGATAAAAAGCCGTAGAGGGCGATGCCCACATCGCCCCGCACAGCAGACGCAGAGGGTTCCCCCGTCCCGCCAGGCCAGCACAGGCGCAGAGCGCATCGCGGAATTAGACGCAGAGAGTATGCGAAGGCAAGGGCGGATTTCACAGCTCCGGGTTCGCGTGGCTGAAAGGGACCGGTACAATCAGCACCTCAGCCGCGAAAAGGATTCCAAAACCACGGGTTTTGGCGGCGTTCTTTTCTCCCTTTCTTTCGCCGCAGAAAGAAAGGGAGCCACCGGAGGCGTAATGTAGGGGGACGGATTGCCACACCAGTGACGTCGGTCACTGGCTCGCAATGACACATTACAGGAAATGCAGAGGATAACGGGCGACGGGGTAAGGGCACCCCGCCCTACGGATAAAAACAAGAAATTCGGCGGTGCGGGCCGATGTGGGCATCGGCCCCTACGGAGGGTATGGATCTTGTGCAAGTCCGGTTCGGGTCGTCCGGGAGGCCGACCCCTACGGAATAATAACGGAAAACGCGGCGATAAAAGCAAAACAGGCGGCTGACCCATGGTGGGCCAGCCGCCTGTTTTTTAGAAAGAGGAGAGAAAAACACTTTGTACGAGAATACCTTACAAGCTGCGGCGGAAAATGTCAACGGGTGGAGCGTAGGATTCATAATTTGTTTACAAGAATGGGGCAAAATTCCTATTGCATATTTAAAAAATGCGTGGTAATATTTAGTCTGCTAAAAGTTAGTATGCTAAATTTTAAAAAAGGAGGGATGCGGCGTGAAGCGCTGTGACGCACAGCAGGAGCATTTCGGCCCGCTGCTGGGATACTGCGACCACCAGATGATGAAGCTGATGGTGCGCAAGCTGCGGGGATATGATGTGTCGCCTATGCAGTGCCGTACACTGACCTTTCTCTATGAGCAGCAGGGGGATGTGACCCAGAAAAACCTGCAGGAATTTCTGCGGGTGAAGCCGCCCACGGTGAACGGCATTGTGGAGCGGCTGGAGGAAAAGCATCTGCTGACCCGGAGCGTTTCTCCCGGGGACGGGCGGTGCAAGCTGCTGCATTTAACCGAGGAGGGCCGGTGCTTTTACCAAGAGTTCATCGCCATTACGGAGGAGGTCCACCGACAGGCGGAGCAGGGCTTTACAAGGGAAGAAGTGAAGCTGCTGCAGAGCCTCCTGATGCGGGTGGCCGAGAATTTGTCCCGGGAAACGGAGGAAACACACACATGAAGAAAAAAAGACTAATGGACTATACCGCCGGGTACCGGGTGCTCATTGTACTGGGCATCCTGTGCTCGGCGGGAGAGGCCGTGCTGGAGCTGCTGCTGCCCCAGGTCATGAGTGACATTGTGGACATCGGCATCAAAAATGCGGACAGGAACTATATCCTCATGGCGGGGCTGAAGATGGTGCTGATGGCCCTGGTGGCCCTGGCGCTGGGCGTAGGGGCGGCGGTGCTTGCCTCCAAGGCCGGCATGGGCTTCGGCGCCAACCTGCGGGCCGCCGAGTATCGGCAGGTGCAGAGGTTTTCCTTTGCCAACATTGAGCATTTTTCCACGGCCTCTCTGATCACCCGGCTGACCAACGATGTGAGCAGCCTGCAGATGACCCTGATGATGGGTATGCGGATGCTGGTGCGGGCCCCGGTGATGCTGGTGACGGCCCTGGTGATGGCCCTTATCATCAGCACACGGTTGAGCCAGGTGTTCCTGGTGGTGATCCCGCTGCTGGTGCTGGGTGTGGTGCTGGTGCTGCGGAAGGTGGGGCCGTTCTTCACCTCCCTGCAGGGGGCCACTGACGACCTGAACCTGGTGGTGCAGGAGGATCTGAACGCCATCCGGGTGGTGAAATCCTTCGTGCGGGAGGATGTGGAAAAGGAAAAATTCGCCGACCGCAATGAAAAGCTCAAGGCCATGGCGGAAAAGGCCTTCGGCTTTGTGGTGATGTTCATGCCGCTGATCTTTCTGCTCATGGGCGGCACCATTGTAGCCGTGCTGTGGATCGGCGGAAACTATGTGTTTGAGGGGAGCCTGCTCTCCGGCGACCTCATTGCGTTTTTCACCTATGTGTCGGAAATCCTCATGTCGCTGATGATGGTGTCCATGGTGATGATGATGCTCACACGGTCCATCGCCTGCGGCAGGCGCGTGATGGCAGTGCTCAACGAGGAGCCGCAGATCACCGATGAAAAGGCCCGGGAGGGGCTGACCGTGGCCAGCGGGTCTATCGACTTTGACCATGTGTATTTCCGTTATAATGAAAACGGCCAGACCTGGAACCTGGAGGACATCGACCTGCACATCCCTTCCGGGGCCACAGTGGGCATCCTGGGCGGCACCGGCAGCGCCAAGACCACCCTGGTGAGCCTGATCCCGAGGCTCTACGAGGCCACCGAGGGCAGCGTGCGCGTGGGCGGACACGATGTGCGGGAATACTCCATGAAGCAGCTGCGAGACGCCTGTGCCATGGTCCTGCAGAAGAACACCCTGTTCTCCGGCACCATCAAGGATAACCTCCGCTGGGGCGATGCCAATGCCACAGACGAGGAGATGCGCAGCGCCTGCCGCATTGCCTGCGCGGAGGAGTTCATTGAGAAAATGCCGGAGGGCTATGACACCTACATTGAGCAGGGAGGCACCAATGTGTCCGGCGGGCAAAAGCAGCGGCTGTGCATCGCCCGGGCCATTCTCAGGCGGCCCAAGGTGCTGATCCTGGACGACTCCACCTCGGCGGTGGACACGGCCACGGACGCAGCCATTCGTCAGGGGCTGCGCTCCACCCTGCCGGGGACCACGAAGGTCATTATCGCCCAGCGCATCTCCTCCGTGCAGGACGCGGACATCATCGTGGTGCTGGACGACGGCAAAATATCCGGTGTGGGCAGCCATGCAGAGCTGCTGAAAACCAACGAAATTTACAGAGAAGTGTATGAATCCCAGCAGGGAGGAGGTGCCATCGATGGCTGAAGCAAAACGCAGACCCGGGCCCCACGGCCCCGGCGGCGGTCAGCGCCATGGGTATCAGAAGCCCAAGGACATGAGGGGCACCGTGAAAAGGCTGCTGAAATACATGGGCCGGTATAAGGGTGCTTTGGTGCTGGTGGCACTGTGCCTGCTGGTGAGCAGCGGAGGGTCCATCCTCTCCAGCTACCTGCTCAAGCCCATTATCAACGACTATATTCTGCCGGGGGATTTCCCGGGACTGATCAAAATGCTGTGCCTGCTGGGCGGGGCCTTCGCCCTGTCGGGCCTGTGCTCCTACGCCTATGCGCGGATTATGGTCCACATTGCCCAGAACACCGTAGCGGCCATAAGGCGGGATCTGTTTAACAAGATGCAATCCCTGCCCCTGCGGTACTTTGACACCCACCAATCCGGTGACCTTATGAGCCGGTTTACCAACGACATCGACACCATTTCGGAGATGATCAACTCCAGCTTTGCAAACCTCATCTCCTGCATTCTGACCTTCTTGGGGACCATCGGGATGATGCTGTACCTGAACTGGGTGCTGACGCTTATCACCTTTGCTTTCCTGGCACTGATGCTCCTGACGGTAAAGACCATCGGCGGGCGCAGCCGGGTGAGCTTTCAGCGGCAGCAGGCGGCCCTGGGCGCGGTGAACGGCTATGTGGAGGAGATGATCGAGGGCCAGAAGGTCATTAAGGTCTTTAACCACGAGCAAAAGACTATCGACCAGTTTGACACCCTCAACGAGAGCTATCGCCAGGCGGCCACCGCCGCCCAGGCCTACGCCAGTTCCATGATGCCCGCCATGGGCAATCTCTCCCGCATTGACTACGCCGTGACCTGCTGCGTGGGCGGCCTGCTGGCCATCGGCGGCGTGGGGGACATTGGCTCCCTGGCGGCGTACCTGCTGTATGTAAAGCAGGTGTCCCAGCCCATTGCCCAGATGAGCCAGCAGGTGAATACCATCCTGGCCGCCGTGGCCGGCGCAGAGCGCGTATTCGCCGTGATGGAGGAGCAGCCCGAGACGGACGAGGGCAAGACTGTGCTGGTCCGGGCGGAGAAGAAGGACGGGACGCTCCGGGAGGTGCCCTACCGCACCGGCTGCTGGGCCTGGAAGGCCCCGGACGGCACCATGACGGAGCTGCGGGGCGATGTGCGGTTTGACCATGTGGACTTCGGCTACACCAAGGAAAAGGCCGTGCTGCACGATGTGAGCCTGTATGCCAAGCCCGGGCAGAAGATCGCCTTTGTGGGCTCCACCGGCGCAGGAAAAACCACCGTTACGAACCTCATCAATCGCTTTTATGACATTGATGCGGGGACCATCACCTATGACGGCATTGATGTGCGCAATATTGAGAAAAATTCTCTGCGCCGGTCCCTGGGCATGGTGCTGCAGGATACGCACCTGTTTACCGGCACCGTGGCCGAGAACATCCGCTACGGACGGCCCGATGCCACCGACGAACAGATCGTGGCGGCGGCTAAGCTGGCCAACGCCGACGGCTTTATCCGCCACCTGCCCCAGGGATATGACACCCCTATCACCGGTGACGGCGGCAGCCTGAGCCAGGGCGAGCGGCAGCTGCTGGCCATCGCCCGGGCGGCGGTATCCGATCCGCCGGTGCTGATCCTGGACGAGGCTACATCCTCCATCGATACCCGGACGGAAAAGCTCATTGAAAAGGGCATGGATTCCCTCATGGCCGGGCGGACGGTGTTTGTTATCGCCCATCGGCTCTCCACGGTGCGCAACGCCCAGGCCATCCTGGTGCTGGAGCAGGGACGGATCATCGAGCGGGGGGACCACGAGGAGCTGCTGGAGCAGAAGGGGCGGTATTATCAGCTGTATACGGGACAGAGCGAGCTGTCTTAAGTTGGCGAAAAAACTTCGTTTTTTCTGCCAAAAGGTTGCGGCCTGCTGCGCGCATAATTTTGCCGCAAGCGGCAAAATTCCACACTGGCAGGCCGAGAGGTATTTTTCCCCACGCGCATGTCGCGGTGAAAAATGATTTGAAAATTTTGCGTCTGCGGACGCAAATTCTGCGAAGCTATGGTATAATACTATTCAACTATTCAGCAATTCAGCGGAACGGAAAAATATTGAAGGAGGACAAGAGCATGACAGAACAGGATCTGATGCGTCTGGCCGTGGAGATGCTGGACAAGGCCTACGTGCCCTACTCCCACTTTCCCGTGGGCGCGGCCCTGGAGTGCGGGGACGGGACGGTGTATACCGGCTGCAACATCGAAAACGCCGCCTTCCCCTGTACCATCTGCGCCGAGCGGACGGCCATGTTCAAGGCCATCAGCGAGGGGCACAGAAGCTTCCACCGTATCGTGATCGCCGGAAAAAGCGAGGACTTCTGCGTGCCCTGCGGCTCCTGCCGCCAGGTGATGCGGGAGTTTGCCCCGGAGCTGGAGGTCATCTGCCTCAACGGCAAGGGCGAGGCCAAGCACTACACCCTGCGCCAGCTGCTGCCGGAGAGCTTCGGGCCAGAGTACCTGTAACGCCCGGGCCGGGCCGGACATAGAATGAGATAGTCCGTGACGGAGGAGGGCGTTACCCATGGAGAGCGATCTTTCCTGCCTGGGCAGCGGGCAGAGGGGCCTTATCACCGCCCTGCGCTTTTCCGGCGGGAAAAGGCGGCGGCTTATGGAGCTGGGGTTTATCCCCGGGGCCATGGTGACGGCCCTGCAGAGGGCGCCCTTCGGCGGGGCCGTGTCCTATGAGATTATGGGGACGGTCATCGCCCTGCGGAGCGCCGATGCCCGGCGGATCGGGATCGAAATAATCCAATAGCAAGCCGGTATGTCTGTGGCTGAAATGCTAAAATAATGGCAGGCACGAAAGTGCCTGCCATTATTTTATCTCTTCAGCTGCACAGACCAGTCTTATGCTTTTTATTTCGTGCGATTTTTGAAAAACGGTATTTTCGGCAGGCGCCACAGCAGCAGCGAGCCCAGGCCGTAGCAGGCGATCAGCTCGCCCAGAGCCACAGAGGCGGCGTTGAGGGCGAAGGTCACGCCGAAGGCGCCGGTAAAGCCCACCTGCTCCCAGGCCAGCATCCCGCCCACCAGGATCCCATTGCACACCACCGGAGGCAGCGGGGCCAGCCACCGGTTTTTGCACCGGGAGGTGAGAAAGGCCGCCAGGAGAGTGGTCAGGGAGCCCATGACGATGTCCAGCAGACCGTAGGGGCTGAGAAGGTTGGTGATGAGGCAGCCCACAAATAGGCCCCACACCGTTTCCGGAAAGAAAAAGGGCAGCACGCACAGGGCCTCGGCAAAGCGGCACTGCACCGTGCCGAAGGTCACGCCGAAAACGGACCCGAAAATGGACAGCACCGCGTAGACGGCGCCTACGGCGGCGGCGGTGGCAAGGTGTTGAACGGTGAATTTTTTCATGGTGATATCCTCCCATTTTTTGTTTAGAGAACGGCCGGGGCCGAACGAACGCCGCGCGCGGCGCTTGGACAGGGTGTGGAAACCTGTCGGATGGTAGTATAGCACAAACGGGAGAGAATGCAAGGGAAAAAAAGAGGGGCAGGGCGGCAAAAAATCGGGGAATGAGAGGCACCCTTTGCAAAAAATATAGGAGTTTTCGGTAAATGGGCCTTGACTTTTGACAAAAATCAGGTAAAATAATAAGGCTTGCATTATGCGGGCAAATCCTTGCTCTCACCGAATGTGAGGGCCATAAGACCAGAAGGAGGTGCAAAAGTATGGCTAAAATTTCTGCCAACTATGAGGTCGTTTACATCATCGACCCGGCACAGGGTGAGGAGGCTATTGCCGCTACCGTGGCAAAGTTCCAGACTCTGGCTGAGCAGAACGGTTCCGATGTGGTCGTGGACGAGTGGGGCAAGCGCCGTCTTGCTTACGCCATCGACTACAAGACCGAGGGTTACTATGTGCTGATGAGCTTCACCAGCGCGCCCGAGTTCCCCAAGGAGCTGGATCGTATCCTGGGCATTACCGAGGGCATTATGCGTTCCATGATCGTCTGCAAGGACGAGTAAGGGAGGCACGCAAATGCTGAACAAGATTTTTATCATGGGACGTTTGACCCGCGATCCGGAGCTGCGCAGAACTGCCAACTCCACCCCCGTAACCAGCTTCTCGCTGGCGGTGGATCGGGATTTCAAGTCCCAAAGCGGCGAAAAGAGCACGGATTTCATCGATGTGGTCGCCTGGCGCAGCACCGCTGAGTTCGTGGCCAAATACTTCACCAAGGGCCGCATGGCCATTGTGGAGGGCCGTTTGCAGATCCGGGACTGGAAGGACAAGGACGGCAACAACCGCCGCAGCGCGGAGGTGGTGGCCGACAATGTGTATTTCGGCGATTCCAAGCGCGACGGTGCCACCGGCGGCGACTATGCTGCCCCCGCGGGCGGATACGCCGCACCCGTGAACACAACCTCCAGCTTTTCCGAGATCGACGACGAGGACGGCGACCTGCCGTTCTGATCCGTACCCCCGGGGTACACCAATTCTATAAAGGAGGAATTTTTCCATGGCTATGGAACGCGAAAATAGAGCGCCCCGCGGCAACAGCCGCAAGCGCCGCAAGGTCTGCCAGTTCTGCGTGGACAAGTGCGAGCACATCGATTACAAGGACGCCGCCAAGCTGCGCCGCTTCATCAGCGAGCGCTCCAAGATCCTGCCCCGCCGCACCACCGGCACCTGCGCTATGCATCAGCGTCAGCTGACGATGGCCATCAAGCGGGCCCGGCAGATCGCCCTGCTGCCCTTCGTCACCGAATAAGGCAGAGATACAACCGAAATGAAACCAGGCGCAGCCCTTGGCTGCACCTGGTTTTTTACATAAACAGGTCAATCGATTGGATTTTACAGAATTCTCCGGAAAAATCAAACTATTTGGTAAAACTGTTGCACGAAGCGGGACAACAAAACCTCTTTTGACGGGATAAGTGAGTAGAAATACTTCCACAAATCTGATAGGATAAAGGAGGCTGCAATGGAAAGCAGGAATTACAAGATCTGGCTATCTGTCATCGATGAACGGCGGTGCGGTAATTGTGAGCGGAAGCAAGGAAAGCTGATCCCTGTAAATGCAGCAGATGTTGAGCTGCCGCCGATTCACCTGCACTGTCGGTGCAGAGTCAGGTGGGCTGAAGCCAAATTCATCGGAACTGCAACGAAAAATGGGAGACAGGGGGCTGATTGGTGGTTAAGGACATACAAAAAGCTGCCGCCGAATTATATCAGCGAGGAAGAAGCTAAAAAAATGGGCTGGAAGAGCTCTTTGGGCAATTTGGATAAGGCTGCTCCCGGGAGAATGATGGGAGGTAAGATATTTATGAATAGACGTGAAGCACTTCCGGCAGAACCGGGGAGAATCTGGTATGAAGCAGATATAAACTACTCGGGTGGATTTAGGGGGACAGAAAGAATACTGTATTCCAATGATGGCTTGCTTTTTGCCAGTTATGACCATTATGAGACTTTCGTTGAATTGCTTTAAGGGGGAGAATGTGATGCGGGACAGGAATGCGTTTCGGTATATTGCTGAGGACCCCATTGTACTGGATCTGACAGGGTGCAGATATGGCGGAGAGGTACACGAGCGGATCAAGGAGGCCTTCGGCTTTCCGGATTATTATGGAAAGAACTGGGATGCCATGTGGGACTGTATAGATTTCCTTTTCGATCAGCGGGAGATCGTGATCCGGGGATTTCAGACGATGCCCAAGGATGTGCGGGAATACTGCCGGCCTATGCTGGAAATTTTTGAAGATTTGCATGAGAAGAATCCGAAAATCACTTGCCGGATGGAGTAAAAACCAGGCGCAGCCAAGGGCTGCGCCTGGTTTTTCGTGGAAACGGGTTGACAAATGGGCGTGGGCGGTATAATGGATATAGAAAGGGCGCTGCAGCAAGCGGTTAGCCCGGTAGTTTTACAAGTTCACCAAAATGGAAACCGTCACTTGCCGGAGTGGCGGTTTCTTTTTTGCTGTGGGGTCAGGCCGGGGGCAGGATCTTACAGGGGGAACAAAAAATGGGCAAAAAAATTACCCCCGGCGCAGATTGGCGTTTGGGGGTCAGTGCATTTCCTGGGCTAATTGGGTGAGGAGGAGCAGTTGGTGGCTGTTGAGCCGGCGCAGCTCACAGGAGAGGGCTTGCAGGGCCACGGGGTCGGGGAGGTTCGGGGTGAAGAACTCAGCGGGGGTCACGCCCAGGTAGTCGCAGATGTAGAAAAACATGGACATGGAGGGGAGGCTGACGCCGTTTTCGATGTTATTGATGTACCCGGCGCTCTGGCCCAGGGACAGGCTCATGTCCCGGGCGGACACGCCCTTTGCCTGTCGCAACTGGGCTAAGCGAAGGGAAAACTGTTCTTTTTCCATGAGATACCTCCGCGGATTTTTAATAATCGTACTATATACTATGGACAATTATATCTAATTATAGTATCTATTTTCTTGACATTACTATTTTGATTAGATATAATACAGGTAGTGACTATAAAGAATATTTTTTGCGGAGGGGAAAATGTTAGCTTTTATCATTATCATCGCGGTGCTGGTTTTTTTGATTCCAAAAATAATTCGGATGGAAAAGCGGGCAGAGGCTTCGCGTGCAATGGATGAAATGTGGGAGGATACTCGGCGGCGCGCAGAGCAGGAGCAGAAGAAAGAGAAAGAAGAAAAACAGAGACAAAAATCAGAACATCAGAAATTGGAAGAGAAGTATGCCGCCAGTCCGCTGACGAGGGAAATCATCCGTACTATAAGTGATGGCACGGGGCGCAAGCCGGAGGAGATCACGATTTATAATGACCATGTTTCCGGGCGGACGAATGGCGTAATGCGAACCTATGATTTTAAGGCGAACCGTGTGCCGATTTTTGAATCGGCGATCAAATTTAGCAGTGATGAGGTCATTGATGAAAGTTTCTTGGTACGCCCGCAGATTGCAATAGCAACAGCCATCAATAGAATGCTGGGAGGCGAATACAGCATTACGGATATGGCCAAACGCAGCGCGGAAAGGAAGAACTTTTCGGACGGTGACTTTTATATACAGTATGGATATATTTCCGAGCATGTTATTATGCGGCTGAAGCCGACGAATAATTTTTAAGGAGGGAATGACAATAGCACGGTGTTATTATTTGGATTATGAGAGCAAGGGGTTTCTCAGCAGCTATGGAAGCGACGAATATGTTTGCAAGCTGTGCGGGAAGCACTTTGCCACCAACGACCCACAGGTGAAATACACTTGCAATGCTGATTACGGCGAGGAGTATCAGAAGTGCCCGGTGTACCGGGATCGGCGGTGAATGAAATGATAGAAATGGCCCTGAGGAAGCGCTGACTTCTTCAGGGCGGTTTTCGTTACATGGGGTACGGATTGCCACAACCAGTGACATCGGTCACTGGTTTCGCAATGACAGGCGGTTTTACAAGGGGTGCGGTACAACGGGGCGTCGGGGACGCCGCCCCCTACGGGTGCATTATTGATGGTGCGGTGGGGCGGACAGAGGCGTCCGCCCCTACGGAAGTGGGTCAAGAAATGAGATAAACGAGGCGGCGGGGATGCGAAAAAGTGGCCTATTCCGGGGATTGAGCCGAGATAGACCACTTTATTTTGATTATTTTATTTTACAGCTTTGTGACCATGGGGATGACCATGGGGCTGCGCTTGGTGTGCTTATAGAGATAGCTGCTCACGGCGCTGCGGACAGCCCGGGAGACCTCGCCATCGTCCCGGCGCTTTCGGGCGGACATGGCGTCTACCGTCTTTTGGGCCACGTCCCGGAGCTGATGCAGCAGCTCCTCAGACTCCTTTACATAGACAAAGCCACGGGTGACGATCTCCGGCGGGCACAGGAGCTGATGGTCGTGAGAGGACATGGGCAGCACGACCACCACCATGCCGTCCTCAGCCAGAAGCCTGCGGTCGTTGAGGACCACGGCCCCTACCTCGCCCACGCCGGAGCCATCCACAAACACCTCCCCGGCAGGGACGGAGGTCTCACACTTGATGTGCTTGCCGGTGATCTCAATGACGGAGCCGTTGTCGGCCACCACGATATTCTTGGGGCTCATGCCCATGGACTCCGCCACGCGCTTGTGGATCTGCAGCATGCGCTGCTCGCCGTGGAGAGGGATGAAGAACCGGGGTTTGGTGAGGGCGTGAATGATCTTCAGCTCCTCCTGGCAGGCGTGGCCGGAAACATGGAGCATATCCGCCTTGTCATACACCACATCCACGCCCTTGCGGAACAGCTCGTTGATGACCCGGCCCACCGTCACCTCGTTGCCGGGAATGGCGGAGGCGGAGATGATGACCTTGTCCGTGGGGCCCACATCGATCTGCTTATGGGTGGAGAAGGCCATGCGGTACAGGGCGCTCATTTCCTCCCCCTGGGAGCCGGTGGTGACGATGACCTGCTGCTCCGGGGGCAGGTTCTTCAGCCGATTCAGATCCACCACGGTGCCCTTGGGCACCTTCATATACCCCAGCTCTGTGGAGACCTTCATAATATTCTCCATGCTGCGGCCGGTGACGGCCACCTTGCGCCCACAGGCGTGGGCGGCGTCAATAACCTGCTGGATGCGGTGGACATTGCTGGCAAAGGTGGTGACGATTATGCGCTTTTTGCAGCCGGTAAACTGCCGGACGAAGGTCTTGCCCACGGCCCGCTCGCTCATGGTGTAGCCCGGGCGCTCCACATTAGTGGAGTCCGCCAGCAGGGCCAGGACTCCCTCGTGACCCAGGGCGCCGAAGCGGGCCAGGTCGATGACCTCCCCATCGATGGGGGTGGAGTCGATCTTAAAGTCGCCGGTGTGGACAATGGTGCCCATGCGGGTGTGGATGGCGAAGGCCACGGAGTCGGCTATGGAATGGTTCACATGGATGAACTCCACCTGGAACTTGCCCGCCCGGACGGTGCTGCCCGGCTCCACAGTGATGATCTTGGTGGAGTCCAGCAGGCGGTGCTCCTGAAGCTTCAGCTTGATGAGCCCGGCGGTAAAGCGGGTGCAGTAGATGGGCATATTCACCTGCTTGAGAACATAGGGAATGGCCCCGATATGGTCCTCATGGCCATGGGTGATGAACAGACCGCGCAGACGGCTGTGGTTCTTCACCAGGTAGCTGACATCGGGAATGACGCAATCGATGCCGTACATATCGTCGCCGGGGAAGGCCATTCCGCAGTCCACCACGATGATCTCGCCGCCGTATTCGTAGGCGGTCATGTTTTTGCCGATCTCATTGAGACCGCCCAGGGGGATGATCTTTAATTTTTCTGCCATAAAAGTATTGATTCTCCTTTTTACTTCCGGGGCCGCGGTGGGCGGAATGAACGCAAAAATGCGCATCAAAACAAAGGCGCCCCGCCTGCGCCGGGCCCTGCATCGCCCTGCGCGGCGGCGGAGGACCGCCTGACCGTGACCGTAGTATGATTTTTTCGGGGGATTAGCCCCGTTTATCGCATCGCGGCATCCACATTGCCCGCGAAAAGATACGAATATAACCAGTGACGACGGTCACTGGTTGCGCAATGACACGTTACAAGGGGTGCGGCGCAAGCCCGGTTCGGGCCGATGCAGGCATCGGCCTCTACACAAAATGGAAAGGTGGGGGTGCCGCCCTACAGCGCATTGCCTGGCAGGGGCGGACGGCCATGTCCGCCCGGCGGGGGAAAGGATTTCCCTCTAATTATTTTATAGTATAGCACATTTATTGCCATTTGTACACCCCCAAACGTGCGCCGGGTTTCCGGACTTTTCGACAAGGTGGAAAAAAGTGGCCTGTAGGGGGAAAGAAACGCTTGTGCCCCCCGGGCGAATATGGTATAATGTAAAATCAGCAAACTGGGTCACTATCTGCATATGACAAGGGAGGGAAGGCCATGAACGAGAGAATCCGAAAGCTGGTGCGCACCAACACGGTGGCGTATATTCTGCTGCTGCTCCTATTTGCCGCAGTCACGGCGAAGATATCTCTGGCTCTGGCCATCGGCGAGGTGGCCGCTGCCTTGGCGGTGTGGTATATCAGTCGCCGGCGGAGTAAGGTTGTGCAGCAGCAGCTGCACCAGTATGTGGAGCGCATAGCCGGCGGTGCCGATACCGCCAAAAACAGCAACATGCTCTTTGCCCCCATGCCCATGATGGTCTTTAATCCCGAGAACGATGACGTGCTTTGGGCCAACGACCTGTTCACGGACCTGCCGGGTGTGGGGAAGGATATTTTCGAGTCCCGGGTGCGGGACGTGGTGGAGGGCTTTGAGACCCACTGGATCCTGGAGGGAAAGTCGGAGTTCCCGGGCCTGTTTACCTGGAACGGACGGCGCTACCGGATATTCGGCTGCCTGTCCCGGCCCGAGGGAACGGGGCATATGGGCGTGCTGGCCACCACCTACTGGATGGATGTGACAGATCTGGAGCATATGCGCACGACCTTGGCCGAGACACGGCCTGTGGTGGCCATCATCATGATCGACAACTACGAGGATCTCATGAGCGCCTGCCCGGAGGGCAAGCGCTCCGCCGTGCGGGCGGCTGTGGAGGAGAAAATGGACCAGTGGCGGGGCGGGAGCGGCGCGCTGCTGATGAAATCCGACCGGGACCGCTATCTGATGGTTTTGGACGAGGCCCGATACGAAAAATTCGCCGCCGGCCGCTTTTCCGTCCTGGATGATGTGCGCACGGTGCAGGCGGGCGAGGGGGTATACGCCACGCTCTCTATCGGCGTGGGCCGGGAGGCGGCGGAGTTTGAGGCCCTGTATAAAAACGCCGGCCTTGCTCTGGAGATGGCCCTGAGCCGGGGCGGTGACCAGGCCGTTGTGAAGGACCAGATGAACTTTGAGTTTTACGGTGGCCGGGCCAAGACCACGGAAAAACGAACAAAGGTGAAATCCCGGGTCATGGCCAACGCCCTGGGCGACCTGATGGACGACACGGAGCATGTGTACGTTATGGGCCACAAGTATGCCGACATGGACACTTTGGGCGCTGCGGCGGGCATATGTGCCATTGCCCGCAAGCGGGGTAAGGCCGCCCGCATTGTGCTGGACATGGAAAATAATTCCGTTGGGCCTATGCTGCGAAAGCTCCGGGCCCTGCCGGAATACAAGGATGTATTCATCGGCGGCGGAGATGCCTTTTTACGGGTGCAGCCGGACACACTCCTGGTGGTGGTGGACACCAACCGCCCGGAGAGCGTGGAGTCCGAGCCGCTGCTGGAAAGCTGCAACCGGGTGGCGGTGATCGACCACCACCGCCGAAGCAGCAGCTACATTGAGAAAATGGCCCTGAACTTTCACGAGCCCTACGCCTCCTCTGCCAGCGAGATGGTGACGGAGCTGCTGGGGTATCTGCTGGAGACCGGCGACCTGCTGAAAGCCGAGGCGGAGGCTCTGCTGGCGGGCATTGTGTTGGATACCAAGAGCTTTACCAACCGCACCGGCGGGCGCACCTTTGAGGCGGCGGCGTATTTGCGCCGGGCCGGGGCTGACACCCAGGATGTGCAGCGGATGTTCCAGAGTGATCTGGAATCCATGATCGACCGCTATGCCATCATACGGCGGGCGGTGCTGTACCGGGAGGACCTGGCCATTGCCGCCATTGACGAGCCCTGTGAGCGGGTGACGGCCGCCAAGGCCGCCGATGAACTGCTGACCCTCAGCGGTGTGCAGGCATCCTTCGTGTTCTACCCCAAGGATGATGGCGTGTATATCTCTGCCCGGTCCCTGGGTGAGGTGAATGTGCAGGTCATTGTGGAGGCCCTGGGCGGCGGCGGCAACTCCACCAGCGCCGGCGGGCAGCTGCCCGGCGTGACGGTGGAGCAGGTGTGCCAAAAGCTCCAGGAGGCCATTGACAAATACTACGAAAAACCCAACCAAGGAGGAACCAATAAATGAAAGTTATTCTGAAAGCCGATGTGAGAGGCAAAGGTAAGAAGGGCCAAATGATCGAGGTAGCCGAGGGCTACGCCCGGAACTTTCTGCTGCCCAAGGGCCTGGCTGTGCTGGCCACGGCAGACGCCATGAACACCATGCGCCTGCAGGAGAAGGCCAAGGCCAAGGCCGATGCGGAGGCTAAGGCCGCCGCCACAGAGATCGCAGAAAAGCTCAAGGGCCTGCAGGTGAAGGTGGCCTCTAAGGGCGGCGAGGGCGGCAAGCTCTTCGGCGCCGTGACGGGCCGGGAGATCGCCGCCGCTCTGAAGGAGCAGCATGGCGTGGACATCGACAGCAAGAAGCTGGTGCTGGATGAGCCCATCAAGAGCTTCGGCAGCTATCAGGTGAAGGCTAAGCTGGGCTTTGAGATCAGCGGCACGGTGTATGTCATCGTGACGGAGGAAAAATAAGAGGACGTATCAAACGGAAAGGAGGTTTCCCCTATGCCTATAGATGAGCTGCTGAGCCGGGCTATGCCCCATTCTCCGGAGGCGGAGCAGGCGGTGCTGGGGTCCATGCTCATTGATGCCGATTGCATCAAGGACGTGATGGACAAGCTCCAGCCGCAGGACTTCTACCTGCAGCAGAATCGGGAAATCTTCGAGACCATTTATTCCATGTTCATCTATTCCCGGCCCATTGACGGCGTGACCGTGGCCCGGGAAATGGAAAAAAACGGCGTATACCGGGACGATACCCGGGCCTATCTCCTCCAGCTCATGGAGGTGACCCCTACCTCCGCCAATGTGATGGAGTACGCGGGTATCATCCGGGATAAGGCCCTGCTGCGCTCCATGGCCAAGGCGGCGGGGGACATCGCCGCCATGGTGCAGGAGGGCGTGGGCACCGCCGGCGACCTGCTGTCGGCAGCGGAGCAGAAGATCTATGCCATCCGCCAGGGCCGGGGCAGCCAGGAAATGGCTACCGTGGGCGCCGTGCTCAACGATGTTATGGAGCAGCTGGCCAAGCTCACCGCCGGCAGCGAGCCGCCGGGCCTGTCTACGGGCCTGTCCGCGGTGGACAGGAAGATCAACGGCCTGAATAAGTCGGACCTGCTGCTGCTGGCGGCCCGGCCCGGCATGGGCAAGACCAGCATGGCCCTGAATGTGGCCCTGTCGGCGGCCAAGGCCTCCGGCAAAACGGTGGCTATCTTCTCCCTGGAAATGTCCAAGGAGCAGCTGGTGACAAGGCTTTTAGCCAACGAGGGGCTTATTGAAAACACCCGCCTGGCCACCGGCAACCTCCGTGAGAGTGACTGGGAGAAGATTGCCCAGGCGGCCTCTGTGCTCAACCAGACCAACATCCGCATCGACGACAACCCCCTGCTCACCGTGGCAGACATGAACGCCAAGTGCCGCCGCCTGGAAAACCTGGGCCTGGTGGTCATCGACTATCTGCAGCTGATGACCTCCGCCGGGGGCAAGGGCTACAGCGGTGAGAATCGCCAGCAGGCGGTGGCGGATATTTCGCGGATGCTGAAGATCATGGCCAAGGAGCTGCAGGTTCCTGTGCTGTGCCTGAGCCAGCTGTCCCGCGCCAACGAAAAGCGGGAGGATAAGCGGCCCATGCTGTCGGATCTGCGTGAGTCCGGCGCTATTGAGCAGGATGCGGACATCGTCATGTTCCTGTATCGGGATGACTATTATAATGAGGACTCCGAGAAGCGGAACATCGCCGAGTGCATCGTGGCCAAGAACCGCCACGGCGAGACCGGCAAGGTGGAGCTGCGCTGGATGCCGGATTACACCGCCTTCAGCACCCTGGAAAACCGCTATGAGGAATAAAGAGCTGGACCTGCTGCCGTTTATGCGGCGGTGGGATATGCTGCCGCCAGAAGGCGGACGCATCCTGTGCGCCGTCAGCGGCGGACGGGACTCCATGTGCCTGCTGCACACCCTGTGGCAGCTGGGACAGAGGGAGAATTTCTCCGTGGCCGCCGTACACATGAACCACGGCCAGCGGGATACGGCCCGACGGGATGAGCTGTTTGTGCAGAACTTCTGCCGGGAGCGGCGCATCCCCTGCGTGACGGAGCGGGTCAGCGTGCCGGAGAAGGCAAAGCAGTGGGGCGTTGGCATCGAGGAGGCCGGGCGGCGGCTGCGGTATGAGACCTTCCGCCGGGCAGCGGAGCTGACCCGGGCGGACCGCATTGCCACGGCCCATCACGCCGCCGACCAGGCGGAGACGGTGCTGCTGAACCTGCTGCGGGGCACGGGCCCCCAAGGACTGGCGGGTATTCCCCCGGTGCGGGGGAACATCATCCGGCCCCTGCTGGAGACGTCCCGACAGGAGATCGAGGAATATTTGGAGGAAAAAGGGATTCCCCATGTAGAGGATGAGACCAACAGCGACCGAAGCATGACCCGGAACCGGCTGCGGCTGGACATCATGCCGCTGCTGAAGGAGCTGTATCCCGGCGCGGAGGGAAGCATCTGCCGCACGGCGGAGATCCTGCGGCGGGAGGAGGAATACTGGCAGGCCCAGGCGGACGCGGTCCTTCCCCCGGATGGGGCAGAGCTGGACCGGGAGAGCCTGCTGAGGCTGCCCTATGCCCTGCGGCTGCGTGTCCTGCGGGCACTGACGGAGCGCACACAGGCTGGCCGGAAGGATTTTGGTGCGGTACACTACGAAGCCATGGAGGCACTGCTCCACGGCTGCGGCGGGAGCATTTCCCTGCCCGGCGGTCTGACAGCCGTGTGCCGGGGAGAAAAATTTATCCTGGAGACGGCGAAGAAGGCGCCGCCGGGAGCGGCGCTGACCCTGGGGACGAACCGGTGGGGGGAATTTACCATCACCTGCCGGATGGAGGGCCGGGGCTATTTGCCCGGGACGAATGAGATGGCCCTGGGGCGCGATGTAATGAAGCGCCCACTTTTTGTGCAGACATGCCGGGCCGGAGATGGGCTGAAGGTCCCAGGCAGCCGGGGCCGGCGCAGCGTGAAGCGCCTGTGCGCAGATCGGGGGATAGGTCCCGGAGAGCGGGATACGCTGCCTGCGTTTTATGTGGGCGAGAGCCTGGCGGCGGTATGGCCGCTGGGAGTGGACGAGGAATTTCAGCCCCGGGAAACCGATGGCGAGAGGATTATTATTCAGATCAAGAGAGAAATTGCAGGAGGATATAGCAATGGCTAAAAGCAACATGAATCAGGACATTTTGAAGGTGCTGCTGTCTGAGGAGCAGATTCACGCTCGCATCCAGGAGATGGGTGATGAGCTATTTGACCGGTTCAAGGACAGGGATCCCATGTTTGTGGGCGTGCTCAACGGCTGCTTCATGTTCATGGCGGACCTGGTGCGGGCCACCCAGCTCAAGAGCGAGGTGGAGTTCATCAGTTTGTCCTCCTACAAAAACGCTACCAAGAGCTCCGGTGTGGTGGAGATCACCCGGGATCTGCAGCGGGATATTACCGGCCGGGACATCATCGTGGTGGAGGATATCCTGGACTCCGGCAACACCCTGTATTTCCTGGAGGGCTATCTGAAGGCCAAGGGCGCAGAGTCCATCACCATTGTTACCCTGCTGGATAAGCCCTCCCGCCGGGAAAAGCCCATTACCCCCGACCTGGCCGGATTCGAGGTACCGGATGAGTTTGTGGTGGGCTTCGGCCTGGACTACTGCCAGCAGTACCGGAATATGCCTTATATCGGCGTGCTGAAGCCCGAGGTTTACAGCAAGTGAGCCCGCGGAGACAGTGGACGGGAAAGGAGGAGCCCATGGACGAGAATAAAGACGGATTGCAGCCGGCAGACCCGCAGCTTCCTGGCCGGGGCTCCGCCGGCAGCTATCCGGGCCGCCGCCTGCAGAAGGAGAGTACAGCCCGCAGACTGTGGAGAGATTACGGCTTTGCGCCTATCACCGTGGCGGTGATGCTGGTGCTGCTCAAGGTGATCCTGCAGATCGCCTGGGTACCCAGCGGCTCCATGGAGGATACTCTGCCCACCAGGTCCCTGCTGCTTTCGTGGCAAATGCCCTATGTGTTCGCCGATCCCACGCCCCAGCGGGGGGATGTGGTGACCTTCCGGAGCGAAGAGTTGGGCAAGCTCCTGGTCAAGCGGGTCATCGGCCTGCCCGGGGATACGGTAAGCATCAAAAACGGTTATGTGTATATTAACGGTGAAAAGCTGGAGGAATCCTACCTGCCCCGGCAGGGCGTCACCGCCGCGGGCAACCAGGAGGAGTATGTGGTGCCGGAGGGATGCCTTTTCTTTTTGGGCGACAACCGCACCAACTCACAGGACGCACGCCTGTGGGATAACCCATATATTCCGGTGGATAAAGTGCGCTCCCATGTGCTGGTGTGTATATCCTTCCTGAAGGAGAACAGCTGGCGGGGTATTCGGGTGATTTCTTAAAAGGAGATGTGTCTGTGACTGAGAATAGAAGAATACGCCCCGGCAGCCTGCTGCTGTTGCTGCTGGTGGTGTGCGTGTTTATATTGGCACGGAGCATGAACAGCTCCGGCACCGTTGCATACAGCGATATGTGCCGCTATTTCCGGGAGGAGAAGGTGCAATCCTTCACTATCACCGGCGATGTGCTCAAGGCCAAGCTGCAGGACGGCACCCTGGCCGCCTGCACCATCGGCAGCGTGGAGAGCTTTTACAGTGACATGGACGGCCTGATTCAGCAGCAGGTGCAGAGCGGCACCGTGCAGCAGCAGGATTTTGTTCATGCCACCAACTGGGTGACGACACTGCTGCCTTATGTCATGGGGATACTGGGCTTTTTGCTGATCGTGCGGCTTATGGGCCGCATGAACGGCGGCGCTGCAGCCCAAGACAAAATGGCTAAATTCGGCCAGGCCCGGGTGCAGATGCCCGGCCGGGGCGAGGATCGGGTGACCTTTGACCAGGTGGCCGGCGCCGACGAGGAAAAGGAGGAGCTGCAGGAGATCGTGGAGTTCCTGCGGGACCCGGATAAGTATCTGCAGCTGGGCGCACACATCCCCAAGGGAGTGCTGCTGGTGGGCCCTCCGGGCACCGGCAAGACACTGCTGGCCAAATCCGTGGCCGGAGAGGCGGACGTGGCATTTTTATCCATCTCCGGCTCCGACTTTGTGGAAATGTATGTGGGCGTGGGCGCCAGCCGCGTCCGTGACCTGTTTGAGCAGGCGAAAAAACAATCCCCCGCCATTGTATTTATCGACGAGATCGACGCCGTGGGCCGTCAGCGCGGCAGCGGACTGGGCGGCGGACACGACGAGCGGGAGCAGACCCTCAACCAGCTCTTGGTGGAAATGGACGGATTTACCGCCAACTCGGGCGTGGTGGTGCTGGCCGCCACCAACCGGGTGGACATCCTGGATCCGGCGCTGCTGCGGCCCGGCCGCTTTGACCGGCAGGTATATGTGGGGCTGCCGGATATCAAGGGCCGGGAGGAGATCCTGAAGGTCCACGCCCGAAACAAGCCTCTGGCGGAGGATGTGGACCTGGCGGAAATTGCCCGGGGTACCGCAGGCTTTACCGGCGCGGATCTGGAGAACCTGCTCAATGAGGCGGCGCTGCTGTCGGGGCGGCGGAATGAACCGGTGATCCGGCAGAAAACCATTCAGGAATCCATCATCAAGGTTATTGCCGGCCCGGAAAAGCACAGCCGGGTCATCCCTGAGCAGGAACGTAAGCTCACGGCCTTCCATGAGGCCGGCCACGCCGTGGTGATGCACGACCTGCCGGGCCAGGACCCGGTGCATCAGATCACCATCGTTCCCCGGGGGCAGGCCGGCGGCATGACCATCAGCCTGCCGGAGGAGGACCGCTCGTACCTGTCCAAGCGATACATGGAGGACGAGATCGTGGCCCTCCTGGGCGGCCGGGCCGCCGAGGAGCTGATGCTGGGAGATATCTCCACCGGCGCCTCCAACGACCTGCAGCGGGCCACCACCATCGCCAGAAAGATGGTGGGCACCTACGGTATGTCCAAGCGCCTGGGCCATGTGGCCTTCAACGCCGGCAGCGACGAGGTGTTCATCGGCAAGAGCATGGGCCACACCCGTCCCTACTCCGAGAAGATTGCCGCCGAGATGGATGACGAGATCCAGCAGATCCTGGCGGACGGCTATGCCCGCTGCACGGAGATCCTGAAGCGGCAGCAGGAGAAGCTGGAGGCGGTGGCGAGCTTCCTGCTGGAGCATGAAACCATGACTGCGGAGGAATTTGAATCTGTTTTTCAAGCGGAAAAAACGTGAGAATTTTGTAAATCGTCCTCTTTGCTCAGCAAAGAGGACGATTTATTTTTGTTAACAGCAGAAGAGTATTGTGCAAAATCACGAATGGCCTTGTCTGCCAATGGGGGACAGCAAAAGTGCAAAATGGCGGTATGAGGGGCGTATAAACGCAATTGTCCACGTATAGCGAACAGCGGCAAAAAGTAAAGGCGGAAAAATCTTTCGGGGAAACCGGAATCGCGGCGGAAATTTAATGCAACATGCTCTCTTGCAATCGAGGGGTTTTTTTAATAAAATATAAAAATAGTCATAGGAACAAATGGAGAGCCTATGACCCAAACCAATTAGGAGGAAGAAAAGATGAAAAAGTTTATTGCATTGCTGTTGGCCCTGGTCACGGCACTGTCTTTGGTTGCCTGCGGCAGCAAGGACAATGGCGACTCCACCGATGGGGACACCGTGAAGATCGGTATCTTTGAGCCCACCTCCGGCCAGAATGGCGCCGGCGGCAAGAAGGAGATCCTGGGCATCGAGTATGCCAACTCCATCAAGCCCACCGTCACCATTAACGGCAAGGAGTACAAGGTTCAGCTCATCACCGCCGACAACGCTTCCGAGCAGTCCAAGGCTCCCGCCGCGGCTCAGACCCTGATCTCCAAGGGCGTGTCCGTGGTCATCGGCACCTACGGCTCCAGCTGCGCCATTGCCGCCGGGCCCCTGTTCCGGGATGCCAAGATCCCCGCCATCGGCACCTCGTGCACCAATCCGCAGGTGACCGAGGGTAACGACTACTATTTCCGCGTTTCCTACATTGATCCCTTCCAGGGCGCCGTGATGGCCAACTTCGCCAACAAGGAAAAGGGCAGCGTCAACTGCGCTCTGATCATTGAGTCCGGTGACGACTACTCCGCCGGCTTCGGTAACTATTTCCAGAAGGAAATGGAGCGCCTGGGCGGTAAGGCCACCGTTCTGGAGTTCCAGAAGGGCGAGACCGACTTCTCCACCATCATGGCTACCATCAAGTCCGCCGGGTATGACGGCATCTTCGCCCCCGTATCCATCGAGACCGCTGCCATGATCATCAGCCAGGCTCGGGACAGCGGCGTTACCTGCCCCATTATGGCCGGCGACACCTGGGATGATATCTCCATCGCGCAGCGTACCGGCGACAAGGCCACTGACATTTATTTCTCCGCCTTCTTCGATGCAGCCGACGAGTCCAACGCCGAAGGTAAGGCCTTCGTGGAAGGCTTCAAGAAGTGGGTTGCCGAGGACAAGACCCGTATCGAGAACAACGGCGGTACCGCTGACGCTATCTCCAGCGTGACCCCCTGCGGCTACGACGCTTACATGGCTGCTGTGAACGCCATTGAGAAGGCCGGCTCCACGGAGGGCGCTGCCATCCGCGACGCACTGGCTGCTCTGGAGGTTAAGGGCCTGGTTACCGGCGACCTGAAGTTCGATGAAAACGGCGACGCCATCAAGACCTATGCCGTTATCAAGACCATCAAGGATGGCGACATCGTGTACTACAGCACCTACAACGGCTGATAAGTACCCGGCGTTTCTATAAACGACATAGAGCTTCATCGTGAGGGGAGCGCCGCTCCCCTCACGATTCCGAGGTTTTTGCACTTTGATGACTCTTGCGTTTTCGGCAGACGAGGGACATCCATTCCCCGAATGCTGAAAGCGCAAGATTCATATAGAAGGAGGTTTCCGTACTTATGCATGACGCAGCTTTCTATATCCAGCTGCTGCTCTCCGGCGTCACGGTGGGCAGTCTGTACGCCCTCATCGCCATTGGCTACACCATGGTCTACGGCATCCTGCGCCTGATTAACTTTGCCCACGGCGACATCTTTATGATGGCGGGCTTTTTCATGGTGTATATCTCCGCCTCCTGCTCCCTGGCGGTGTCTATCCCTCTGGTGCTGCTGCTGACGGTGATTTTGGGTGTGGTCATTGAGCGGGCGGCCTACAAGCCCCTGCGCACGGCGCCGCGTATGTCCGTGATGATCTCGGCCATCGGTGTCAGCTACCTGCTGCAGAACCTGGCCAACTACATCACCGGCGGTATCGCCCGGGCTTACCCTGACATCCCCTTCTTCACCCAGGTGATGAACGTGGGGGGCCTGAGCATCAAGCGCATCACCATCGTCACCCCCCTGCTGACCATCGCCCTGGTGGTGGTGCTGGTGATCCTCATTCAAAAAACCAAGATCGGCATGGCCATGCGTGCCGTGTCCCGGGACTTCGAGACCTCCCAGCTCATGGGCATTAAGATCAACAGCGTCATTTCCATGACCTTTGTCATCGGCTCGTTCCTGGCGGGCGTGGCCTCCATTTTGTACTTTGCCAACTACGGCCAGGTCAGCCCCATGATCGGCGCTATGCCCGGCCTGAAAGCGTTCGTGGCCGCTGTGTTCGGCGGCATTGGCTCCATCCCCGGCGCTGTCATCGGCGCGTTCATCATTGGTATCTGCGAGTCCTTTATCAAGGCCAATGAGACCATCGCCGTATTCAGCAACGCTTTCACCTTTGCCCTGCTGATCGTGATCTTGCTGTGCAAGCCCAACGGTCTGTTCGGTGAGAAACTGACGGAGAAGGTGTAAGCTATGAAGAATAACAAGAAAAGAAATCTGCTGCTGTCACTGATTTTGGCAGCCATCTGCATTGCGTTTTTGCTGTATGTAGACAAGTTCCAGCACTATTCCATGCTGGCCACCGTCCTGAAAAAGGGCGCCATCTACTCTCTGGTGGCGGTATCGCTGAACCTGCTCAACGGCTTTACGGGCCTGTTTTCCCTGGGCCAGGCGGGCTTCATGATGATCGGTGCCTACACCTACGGTATCCTCACCATTCCCGTGACGGACCGGCTGAACGTGTACCAATATTTTGATGGCGGTATCGTGCAGTTCTGCCTGCCCATGCTGGTGGGCCTGATCTTGGCGGGTATCGTACCGGCCATCTTCGCCTGGCTCATCGGCCTGCCCGTGCTGAAGCTGAAGAGCGACTATCTGGCCATTGCCACTCTGGGCTTTGCCGAGATCATGCGCGCCATCATCCAGTGGAAACAGCTTGGGCCCCTGACCAACGCCTCCAACCTGCTGCGCGGCTTTGCCGGTTTTGACTCCATCCTGTTCCCGTTCGTCGTGTCGGCTATCTGTATCGGCTGCATTGTGCTGCTCATTAACTCCACCTATGGCCGGGCCTTCAAGGCTATCCGCGACGACGAGATCGCTGCCGAGGCCATGGGCATCAACCTGGCCAAGCACAAGATGCAGGCCTTCCTCATCAGCTCCTTCTTCGCCGGTATCGGCGGCGCGCTGCTGGCTATGTTCCAGTCCAGCGTCCAGGCCAACACCTTTACCTCCACCATGACCTATGAGATCCTGCTCATCGTGGTCATCGGCGGTATCGGCTCCATCACCGGCTCCATTTTGGGTTCGTTCCTGTATATCGCCTCCTCCGAGTGGTGGCTGCGCTTCCTGGACGACCCCGTGCCCTACCTGGGAGTGAACATCCCCTTCATGCGGGGCGGCTTCCGTATGCTGGTGTTCTCGGTGGTCATTATGATCGTGGTGCTGTTCTTCCGCAAGGGCATTATGGGCGACCGGGAGTTCTCCTGGGACGGGATCTTCAACTTCTTCAAAAAGCTGTGTAAGAAGAAGGATAAATCCGCAAAGGAGGTGGCCTCCAAATGAAAAACGTACTGAAGCTGGAAAATGTGACCATGCAGTTCGGCGGCGTGGTGGCCGTGGACAACCTGAGCATGGAGGTGGACGAGGGTGAGATCGTTGCCCTCATCGGCCCCAACGGCGCCGGTAAGACCACGGCGTTCAACGTCATCACCGGCGTGTATGCCCCCACCAACGGCCGGGTGTGCTTCAACGAAAAGTGCATCGTGCGCAATCACCCCACCGGCAAGGTGAAAAAGACCTACAAGGGTGAGCATCCCGCCATGTATACCGCGCAGCTTGCCCCGGAGGAGGCCCTGGAGGACGAGGCTCTGAAGGCTTGGAAGGAGGCCCAAAAGGAGCGGGACGAGGATGCCTTCTCTGACCGTGTGCTGGCCCCGACGCCGGATAAAATCACGGCTCTGGGAATGGCCCGCACCTTCCAAAATATACGCCTGTGGAAGAGCCAGACGGTATTTGACAATGTACTCATTGCCAAGCATCTGCGCCGCACCAGCAATCTCTTTACCGCCGCCCTCCACCTTAATGCAAAGGAGGAGGCCCGGCAGCGGGCGGAGGTGCTGGAGCTGCTGAAGCTGGTGGGCCTGGAGGATGTGAAGGACGAGCTGGCTACCTCCCTGCCCTACGGCAAGCAGCGCCGGCTGGAGATTGCCAGAGCCTTGGCTACGGATCCCACGCTGCTGCTGCTGGATGAGCCGGCGGCGGGCATGAATCCCCAAGAGACCCTGGAGCTGACGCAATTCATCGGCGAGATCCGCAAGAATTTCCACATGACCATCCTGCTCATCGAGCACCACATGGACCTGGTCATGGACATTGCCGACCGCATCTATGTGCTGGACTTCGGCAAGCTGATCGCCCAGGGTACGCCTGAGGATATCCAGAGCAACGAACACGTTATCGACGCTTATTTGGGGGTGGTTGAAGATGCTGAAGATTGAGAATCTGCATGTGTCCTACGGCGGCATCAAGGCCCTGCGGGGCATCAGCCTGGAGGTGCCGGACGGCAAGATCGTCACCCTTATCGGCGCCAATGGTGCAGGTAAATCCACCACTCTGCGCACCATATCCGGCCTGGTGAAGGCTGACAGCGGCTCTATCTCCTACGACGGCCAGGAGCTGCTGGGAAAGCCCATTAACAAGATCCTGGAGGCGGGCATCGCCCAATCCCCGGAGGGGCGACGGGTGTTTGCTAACCTGACGGTGCTGGAAAATCTAAAAATCGGCGCCTATCTGCGCAAGGATAAGGACGGCATTGAGAAGGATCTAAAGTGGGTCTATTCGCTGTTTCCCCGGCTGGAGGAGCGGAGCTGGCAGCTGGCGGGCACCCTGTCCGGCGGCGAGCAGCAGATGCTGGCTGTGGGCCGGGCTCTTATGAGTCGGCCCAAGGTCCTGATGATGGATGAGCCGTCCCTGGGCCTGGCGCCCCTGGTGGTGCAGGGCATTTTTGACATCATCCGCACCATCAACAAAGAAGGCGTTACCGTGCTGCTCATTGAGCAAAACGCAAATATGGCCCTGAAGGTGGCAGACTTTGCCTATGTGCTGGAGACCGGTACCATCACCAAGTCCGGCACCGGCGCGGAGCTGCTGGCAGATGAGTCCATCAAAGAGGCCTATCTGGGTAAGAGCAAGAAGTAACAAAAAGCGGAGGTTCCTGTCCGGGAGCCTCCGCTTCATCGTGTCGAAAAAGTCTCCAGGTTAGAGTAAGATAGAGGTTTTCCGACCAAAGCTTACAAAAACAAGGAGACTAATTCATGAAAGAAATAGCTGTAAGTGGTTTAGCACATACCATTTGCTGCTGATTTTATAGTGAAACCAGCGGCTTGTTTTGCGGTGTGTTCAGCTGAAAATGGGCAAAAAATAACGGTCACACAATCCTGACGGACTGTGTGACCGTATTTATATCAGTTGTTTTGCCTGCGCAACTTGCGTCAACTTTTTATTGGCGCTGTTCCTTGATGGCAGCCTGTGCTGCCATCGGCACATAGCGCCAATCATTTCATATCCACACGCTCACATTCAAGTCTGCCCACTTGTAGACTCTCCTGCGGGTCGAAAAGCTGTAGATATACTTCTTTGCATCGTCGATCGTCAGCGTAAAAGCGCCGATTTTGATGTGGTCATCAGGGTCAAATTCGCCATCTGCATTGTTTCCGGTTCTCAGATACCAACGGAACTCATCCTTTGACACCCAAATGCGCTCAATGAATGCCTCCACAATGCTCTCTGGGATAACCGAGTAATCAAATCCAGTGTACTCCTTCAAACGCTCTCGCAGTTCCAAGAGCTTGACGGAATAGTCCTCGTTGCTTGTCTGCTCCTTCTCAGGCTGCAAGCCTTTGATTTCTTCCGTGAGCTTTGCAACACGATCCTCGATCTCCTGCTTCTTTGAGCGAAACATTTCCTTATCAATGTCACCCTCGGCTCTCATCTCGATCAGGTTTGTCCGCTTATTCATCAGCTTCTCGATTTCGCCTTGCTTGCGCCGGATAACATCTGTATTGTCCGGCAATTCCTCCTGATCCGCAATGTGCTTTTCGAGCATCGCATAGGACAAGTCCATTACTTTGTCTGCATTTTCGATGTACCGGTCAAAGACTTGCTCTGCCATCATTTCCAGCTTCCAACCCTGAATATAGGGTGATTCACACGAATGCTCAATGGAGATGCCTTTGTTCAGGCGTTTGGCGACGCTGCCCCGGTTTACCGATGTGTAGCATTGGTAATCAACGCCGTCTGTCCGTCCGTCACGGGAATGAAACCGCAAGTTGAATTTGTTTCCGCACTGGCAAATCATCAACCGTCCGTAGACAGTGGTATGTTGCATTCTTCCTGTTTTGCGTTTTCCTTTGTTATGGTTTTTCAGAACCACCGACTTGGCATCCATCAGTTTTTGTACTTGCTCATACTCCTCGACGGTTACGATTGGCTCGTGTGTGCCTTGAACCTGAACATACTCCAAATCACCGTAATTCTTGATTTTCTTCTGCTTCAGGAAATCAGGCGTATATTCCTTGTGGTAGGTTATGATGCCGCAGTAAAAGGAATTACGAAGCATTTTCGAAATGTACGATGCAAACCACTGTTCCTTTCCCAGCGCCGTCAGCCGTCCAGCTTTCTCAAGCTCGTACTGGATGGTTGTTACTCCCATTCCACTCAGGTACATATCATAAATCATTCGCACCGTCTTTGCTTGTTCGGGGTTGATGACCATCTCCTTGCCGACACGGTCGTATCCGAGGATATTCCCATTGCCGTAGAACACACCGTTTTGCATAGAGGTCTCCTGTCCGGCTTTTACACGGATGGATGTCTTGCGGCTCTCGTCCTGTGCAAGCGTTGCCATGATCGTAAGCCGCAGTTCACCGTCGCCGTCAAAGGTTTTGATGTTATCGTTGAGGAAAAACACCTCCACACCGTATTCCTTCAACAGACGAGTGTACTGAAGGGTATCCACCGTGTTTCTCGCAAAACGGGAAACCTCACGGGTAATAATCATATTGAACTTCTTCTGCCGTGCATCCTCAACCATTTTCATAAACTGCGGACGCTTCTCAGCCGATGTTCCCGTAATACCTTCATCAATATACTGTGCGGTCAGAGTCCAGTCAGGTCTTGCCGCCAAAATTGGCTTATACCAGTCAAGCTGGTTACCGAGAGCTGAAAGCTGTGCTTCGTGCTCCGTCGATACACGAGCGTATATAGCAACATCTCTCTTTTGAAAATCGGAATTTAATCCATACATTACTTACCCTCACCTTCCTGCTTTTCCTTTTTGTAACAGGTGAAATCGGCAATGCAGACATCATCCTTGTATTCCTGAAGGATGTTCCTAAATACATAGCCGGGGATTTCGCCGTCAAGATAAAGCTGCTCAATGAGTTTCAGTGCACCGAAAATATTGTTTTCTTTATCTGCCTTAATCATATTCATTTTCGGACACCTCCTCAACGATGCGATTTGGGCAATCGCACATTCGAGGGCTTCTTCCAAATCGAATAGTCAAAGCCACGGTATTGACTGCACACATCGCAAAGCTCCCGCACCGTTTGAATGGGATTTGAGCGCTCAACCCAATAGGCAGGATCGTTAAAGTAGACCGCTGCACATCTGCGGCACAGGCACAAATCCATATACGGAGGGCGTATTTTGAAATCAGTCATTTCCCAGCCCTCCATTCTCCGCAACAACTTGGCGGATTCGCTTTTGTATGCGGGAGAGTCTGAGTGAAACAGCCGCAACAGAGGTGTGATATATCCGATCCGCTACTTCTGAAAGTGTATATCCATCCCGATACAGCAGCGTCAGAAGTTCCTTCTGATTTGTGTTGAGTTTACAAACCGCACAATATAGAGCACTGTTCTCGATTTTGTCGATCCATCCGTATCGACCGCACTCGCTCATATCCATCGTGCAGGTCATCGAAAGCAAGAACTTTTTGTGCAGTGCGTTTCTGCTTTCCTCACCGTCGCTTTCAAGTTCCTCGATGGACTGAATGTGTATTGCGTAAATGCGGTTATTTCGATATTCCTGCAAATCTTGCAGGTACACTGCCTGTATCTGCTCCTCGCTCATCCCGCATTTGCTGTATTCCTTTGCCTGCGCTTTTTGCGCCTGCTCAAACTTCTTTCTTTCATAGCCGTCATTCCAGCTCATAGCAAAAATCTCCTTTAAATTTTGAATTTGATGTTTGGGTTCAAAATTCGGAGATCACGGATATTCAGCGATATAGCAGAGCCACTTATTTAGCATCGAAAAAGGCTTCCTTTCAGAGATTTCTCTGCCGGAAGCCTTTTTGTTCGGTTGTTCTTGCCGAAAAAAAGGAGCCACCGGCAAGACAGTCTGAGCTTATAAAAGCTCAATCTGTCTTGTCGGTGGCCTCTCATGTCTGCTTTCGCAAGTTTGGCTTAACACACCGAAGTTGTCAAAGCGTATGACCTGATAAGGATTTCCTGTGGCCCTGTTTCAGCCCGACCTTACCGTCGTTACGCCGTATTTAATTGTAAGCATTTATTTTTCAGATATTTTCGTATTTTTCATGCCCGACTTTGGCAAATAGATCAATCGTATCATGCCGCCTGCCCTTCTGTACCCGGACAAATTTTACCGTGCATTGTACGCACTCATATTTAATCCTATTATCCTCACTTTTGTATCCATAGTTTAGCCTGCCGCAGTTTGGGCAGTACATCGGATACGGCTTCCACACTTCTTTCATTCCACAATCACCTCACTGTGTATATCGGAATATTCGCATTTTTGCGAATACAGAGGTTAAAAAATCCCGAAGGATTTTTATATTAGGGCGAACTCTCGCAGGCGGATTTCCATTGCCTGTTTGGATACCTCGAAGATCTCAGCCATCTTACAGATAAAGTCACTCTTAGATCTGCACACGGGGCGGAGTGCGTAGAAACAGCGTTTAATCTGTCCATTGGGCATCAGAATGGCTTTTGCAAGGTAATTTGCCTGCCACTCGGTAGCGTCCTCATCGGTATCTTGGTTATATAAAGCGGCGGCAACACCTGTCCCGCTGAATATACGCTTATGAAGAATGTAATGCGCCAGTTCGTGAGCTAAGGTAAAACGCAGCCTGCCGTAACACTTCTCGTCCTCCAGCAGCGATGCTTCAATAAGCATGGTGCCGCCTTCTACCCGCATCAGTGCATAGTTCATGGTCTCTCTGTCATAGTAGATAGTGATTCCATTGTCATAGATCATCCTACCAAGCTCACGGCCATCATTGGTAAGATACTGGTACTCAATTCTCAGGCCAAAAGTCTTTTCGATAATCGTTTCTATCGGCACGGCATGAGGCTTTCCGTTGAGATACATCTCATCGTACTGCATTAGGATATGGCGAGCAATGGTTTCCAGTGCCTGCGGACGATAGTACAGTGTTGCCATCGGCTTACTCCTTTCTGTCCGAAGGCTCAATCGGACTCTTTGGTAATGCGGCGAATAAAATCCTCCCATTGCTTGTCCGTCGCATTATGCTTTTTTGCGGTTCGGAGAGCTGCTCGAACAATATCCTTTTCCATAATGTACTCAGGAAGATCAGCGCTTACTGTATTTCTTGAGCGAGCAGCTAAATCGTACATCTCTTCTTTTTCCTCCTCGCTTAGGTGGAGCAAGACAGGAAGTTTTTCGAGAATTTCGTCAGGCACGGGGCGGCGATCCTTCTCAATGTCGCAGATATATACCGCTGAATAGTCCAGCGCAATCGCAAGCTGACGAGCCGATATTTCCTTTTCTTGCCGCTTCGAAATCAAAAACCTCCCAAAGCTTTTTTCATTTTCCATAAGGTAGCTCCTCTCAGATTCGCCGTTTTGCAAATACCATGGCTTTATTATAGTCGAACAAGCGTTCTAATTCAATAGATGGATGGAAAGCAAAAATGAGTTGGGCGTTTTTGCGCCCAACTCATTTTCCGGGACATATTCAAAAGTCATATTTTTCAAGGTTTTCTTCCTTTGAAAAAGTAAATTAAAAATAAATATTTTTCGTGTCTACTTTTCTTGACTGCTACACTTATTGATGCGGTTAAAAGAAAAAGTGTCAATTTATAATCGCATTTCCCTTGAAAAAGTGTCACGCCATAGGTATAATAACCTTGTAAAACGCACAGGATAGATGTGGAGGTGCTGATGATGCTAAAAAGGAAAATTGAAAAAGAGATTATGCACTGGATCGAGAGCAGCGACAAGGCTTTGCTGATCTATGGTGTCCGTCAGGCGGGAAAGACATTTATTATTCGGGAGTGTCTGAAAGCGGCGGGGTGTGACTATATCGAGTTCAATCTCATACGGCAGCCGGAAATTGTCGAGATTCTGGCCGGTGCAACAAGCATTGATGACCTGATTCTGAAGCTATCCCTGTACAGCGATCAAAAAATTGTTCCCGGTAAGACCGTCTTTTTCTTTGATGAGATTCAGAAATACAAGGAGATCGCCACGAAGGTCAAGTTTCTCGTGGACGATAAACGATTCCGGTACATTCTGTCCGGCTCCCTGTTGGGTGTGGAGATCGTGAATCTGAAATCCGCACCGGTCGGCTATTTGCAGACGCTCAATATGTACCCGCTGGATTTTGAAGAGTTCCTGCAAATCTTCCATGTCGGCCAGCCCGTATTGGATACGCTGCGGAAGGCGTTTACATCCAAAACGCCCGTAGAGGAAGTCATTCACGGGAAAATCATGGAGATGTTCAATCTCTATCTGATTATCGGCGGGATGCCTGCTGCGGTGGAAAAATACCGGACGACCGGAAGCATTGATGATGTGATGGATGAACACAGAGCGATCATCGAGCAGTACAAGCTGGATTTTACGCAGTATGAAGCGGAAAACCGCAAACTGCTCCTCACGCACATTTATGAACTTATCCCGGCCGAACTGAATGAGAAGAACAAGCGGTTTATGATTGCGGACATCAAGAAAGGACTGCGCTTTGACCGGATCGAGGACAGCTTCACTTGGCTTTGGAAAGCTGGTGTTGCTTTGGGTGTGTTCAACACAACAGAACCTACGGTGCCGCTCATGCTGAATGAAAAAAGCACGCTGTTCAAGCTGTTCCTGTCAGATGTGGGACTGCTCACCACCTTATACGGAAAAGCCTGTAAGCTGAAAATCGTCACCAAAGAGAAAGATATCAACAAAGGTGCCGTCTATGAGAATGTGGTGGCTCAGGAACTTTATGCCCACAAATATTCCCTGTATTATTATAACAGCAAGAAAAAGGGGGAACTTGATTTTGTTGTCGAGCAAGCAGGGCGGGTACTCCCCATTGAAGTGAAGAGCGGAAAAGACTACGAAAAGCACTCGGCACTGGACAATGTGATGGCGGTTCCGGAATACGGGATTCAGGAAGCCTATGTATTCACGAATGATAATGTAAAGACTGACGGAAAGCTGACCTATCTCCCCATTTACATGGTCATGTTCCTGCAAGACGAACCGATTGGGTTTATCGATATTTCTGTGGATAAATTCAAACTGTGAAATACCAGAACGGCAATGGAAGCGCTCCGTTCCCTAAAAGGGATGCGGGGCGCTTCCATTATATCCTTTCCTGCGCCAATGCTTCTGCCTGAGTGGATATGGGACTGCTCTTATGTTTCACGCTGGATATAAATCGTTTTAGAGGTACAGGTGTTTGAGCTTTTAGCTGCCCAGAGCGTTTGCCAGCATCATTTTATATCTATCCACAACCGTAACCGGACCTATTATCTTAATATCCCCATTGAACTGGAATACCCAGCCCAAAAAGGTTTGGCTGACGGACACCTTGGCTACTGCCTTAAAATGGGCATAGTCTAACGGTGCTGTCTCTACATCGTCTCCAAATCGGTCAATGATATAGTTCATCATATCGTTTTTGCAAAGCAGGGTGACCGTTTCCGTAGAACCGTCATACATATCAAATACCTGACGAGTAAATTCCGGCAGATTGAAATCAGCGGGCTTCTCAACTGCATCAGCCGTTAAAATATTGACTTCTTTCATTCGGTCTACACGGAAAGTGCCGATTTTCTGATGCTTCTCGCTGTATCCTACGGCGTAATAATGATCTTCATTCCATACCAGAAAGTATGGAGAAAAGTGGTAGCGTTTGCCGCCATTATTGGGGACTTCCTTGCGATGCTGATCGAAATGGAAGTAGCGAAATGAAATTTATTTTCCATGGTTGATGGCCGTATTGATGTTATCTACCAGATAGTATATCTGCTCATTGAACGACTTGACCCGTTCGGAGACATACAGATTGCTTTTTAACTCCGCAGCCTGGTATATGCTGCTCATCCGGGAGAGCTTTTCGATAAGCTCTGCGCTTTTCTTGGCTGTAATAAACTTAGAGGATTCCACGGCATCGATCAGTAGCTTCAATTCCGGCAGCGTAAGCAGATGACTGCTCAAAGAATAGCGATTTTGCCGGCTACGCTCCTCCTCAATGTCAATGCCAATGTCACAGAGCTTCTGAATATCCCCGGGTATAGTCTTCCGGTCGCAGCGAATATCATTCTCCCGCAAGTATGTAAGGATATCCCCGGTCGTGGCATAATGCTCGGCATCTGTTTTTAGCCAAAGATATTGCAAAATATATAGGAGTCTGCTCTTAGACTCAGCCATACATCCACCCCATTTTATCAATTCTTCTGTGATTATAGAAATGGCCTCCCCTGCTTGCGACAGGGTCAAGCTGGGGAGGTCATTTCATATCCGGGTTATTTCCGTGTACCACTATGATTTATTGTTCCACCGGGAACTTTGTAATGTTGCCCAGGTAATACTGGCAGACCATCATGGCGTCGGAGACATCCATGGTGCCGTCGCCGTTTACATCGGCGGCTTTTTTCTGCGTATCTGTCGGGGTAACATTGCCCAGATAGATTTGGCAGATCAGCATGGCATCGGAGACATCAATGATGCCATCTGCATTTACATCTCCATATTTGACTGCACTCTGATCTGCAATGGTCAGGGTCAGGGTGGTCATGGGCTTGTCACAATGGACGCCGTATTCCATCTCCAGGGTGTCGCTGTTTTCTCGGTTTTGGTACATGGCGTAGGGGAAGGTGATCTGGAAGTCGGTATCACTGGCCTTCAGCGGCTTATCGGACCAGGTAACATACTTTGTCACATCACGGGTCATGCCGTTGGCGTAGTAGGCCGTTACCTGCATACCGGTGGGGTCGAAGGTGTCTTTTACATTGTAGGTCGTCTTGTCCGGCAGCTTCGTGACCTCGATGCGTTCAATGGTGCTGCCCACGGCCATCAGGTAGGCGGAGTCGTTTTTGAAGTAGATCGTGCCGTACTCATCCATGATGGGGCTGCAAATGGCATACTGGGCCTGTGCGCCGCTGGGCGTGAAGATGTTGTAGGGCGTCGTATAGGTCTCCGTCTGGCCGCTGGCCGTGTAGGTCTCCATGGTCTTCAGAGACACCTCGGTCTGACCGGGCTTGTCCTCCAGCACCCGGAGCTTGCCGGGGGTGAAGTTATCGAAGAAATACACATAGACGCAGCCTGTCTCCTCCATATAGGCAGTGGTCAAAACACCGCTGGTTTGGGGATAGCCATGGGTGCGCACAGTGTAGGCGATCTCCCAGTTGGGGATGTCGATGACCGTAAGGTTATGGCCACTGTATGCGCCGAACTGTGCCGTGCCGGAGATGCCGATATAGGCCCGCCCATTGTAAATGGTGGGTGTGCAGGTGGACATGGCGGGATTGGCGGGATCGTCCGCATAGTTGTAGAGCTTCAAGGTGCGGACATCCTCAATGGTACCCTTTTCGTCCACAGTGGCCTCGTAGAAGTAGCCGCCCTTGCTGGTGAAGTAATACTTGCCGTTGTAATGGGTGATAGAGCTGCGGATGTCGCCGGTCACATTCATCTTGTAGGAGGACAGCAGTTCGCCGGTCTTGGGGTTAAAGGACAGCAGACTGGGCTTGCCGGTGGTGTAGCCGGAAGCGCCGTCATCCGTGCCGATCAGCAGGAAGTCGTCGCACACATAGGCACCGGCCCAATAGAAGCCGCCCTTGCTGGTGTAGTACCAAGTGGGGAGCTTTTCTTCCATCGTCTGCGTGGGGTCCTCGTCGGTGGCGCTCAGGCACACATAGTGGGCCTCGTTGATCTCGCCTACCCAAAAACCGGTGTAGATGTAGCCATCGTGATAGACAATAGAGCTGTTGGGCTGACCGCCGATGGAGTCCCGATAGATCCATAGGGAGTCCAGGGTATTGGCGTCGAACGCCTGGATCGTGCCGTCAGACAGGCCCACGAAAATCATGCCGTTGGCGTAGGTGGGCGGGTTGATGGCGAAGCTGGAGTTGTGATCCATGGGCTTATCAATGAGAATTTCGCCGGAGATAGCATCCACCTTGTAAATGCGGGAGCCGGAGTAGGTGTAGATGGCACCGTCCACCAAAATGGGGCAGCCGCAGGCGTTCACATCGTAGCCGGATCCAATGGAGGTAGCCCAGTACAGCTCGGCATCCTTGGCGTAGACCGGCGTCTTGTAGTCCACCACACCGTTATTCTCATTGTTTTGGCGTAAGTGGGGCCACGCAGAATCGAAATTGATGAGCTTGTCGTTGGCTGGAGCCTTCTTTAGCGTAATGGTCAGTGTACCGTCCTTGTCGGGGGCGGTATAGTGCTCCACCGTTTGACCGATGTACCCGGCGCAGGTGGTAGTGTAGGAATAGCTGGCACCGGGGGTCAGGCTGTAGGTGCCGTTTTTCTCCACGATGCGCTTGCCGTTCAGATCGTTGGTCAGGAACACCGTGGCATCCGCCGGGGTCGTTTGGATGGTCAGTTGGATGGGGTCACTTTTCTGAACATGGACGGTATAGGTCAGCTCAATGCTGCCGGTATCTGCGTGGCAGACCTGTACCGAAATATCCTCATTATAAAGGTCTGTGTTCAGGACCGCTTCCGCGCCGGCCAGCGTGTCATAGCGTACGCCGTTGACCTTGGCATAGTACCCGCCGCAGCAGGCGGTGTCTGTTCTGCTGTTGGGATAGGTGCCGGAGAGGTAGAGAGCGGCGGTCTCCCGGTCTACCTTAACATAATAATCCGTGGTATCTCGATCAAAGCGGGCCGTTGCGCCCTTTGGAGTTACAAAGGGCAGTGTCTCATCCTTTGTGGCAATAGTCAGGCTGGACAGGTGCAGCTGCCGCAGCAGCTGAATATCGTAGTCCTGATAGTAGGTAGTGCCGTTTTCTGTCTTGGAAATGCGGATCGTCACCGTCTGGCCGTAACCGGCCTTGGCCACGGCGTAGGTCAGGCTCTGAGCAAGACCCGTTTTGCTGACAGGCGTTGTGATCGTCTCCATCCGTGCGAGATTATGAATCCCCGGCACGGTGCTTTGGGTCCGATACAGCGCCGTCACGGTTCCGGTTGCCGTGGCCTGCATGGCAACGGAGCTGTTGCAGTCGGACACCGTATAGTTGTAGGTGTGGTCTGCCGCCGTGAAGGTCTTGTCGGCGGCGTAGGCGATCCGGCTGGAAGCATAGGTGCCGTTGTAGAATGCCAGATCGGTCAGCCAGTCGGTGGTGACAGGCTCCGGGACGGACACATTCAGTCCGCTGGAGGCCGTGAAGGTGATCTGCGTATGATACCAGGTGTTCTTCGTGGCGATGCAGGTATAGCTCTCGCCGGGGACCAGGTGATAGATCCCGTCCACCGGGGCAATCTCGGAGCCTGCTCCATTGATCACCTGCACCGTTGTTCCGGAAGGCACAGCCAGTGTCACCGGTACGGAAGCTACCTTCTGAATGTGGAGGGTATAGGTGCTCTGCTCCCCGTTGGGCGCTGTTACCTGAATCCTGTGATCCTGCGTGTCTCCGGTCAGCTGCACCGCCCCGGTTCCGGTGACGGTATAATCCTCACCAAATGGTGCGGCGTCAATATCCACAGTGGAGGACACGGTTTTTAGGCTGTACTCCCGGGTGTTGGGCGCAAACTCCAGGGGCAGCTTGGTCCCCTCCGCCGTGGCTGCCAGAGCCTTCAGCGTGGGCACACGGGTCACGGTGACATCGTAGGACTGAATCTGCGTGTAGCCGTCCGAGCCTGTATACTGTGCTTCCAGCGCGAAGGTCTTGCCCTCCATGCCAGAGGTCAGCAGATAAGTAAGGGATGTGGCTGTGCTGTTCCAGCTGCGGGATGTGCCCGACATATCCTTGCCGTTGGTGCCGGTATAAATGGTGCGGAGCTTGGTGGTCTTGGTATTCGGAACATTGCCCATCACAACATTCAGATACACGCTGCTCAGAGCATTGGCTGTATCCTCGATCCAATACTGCGCCGTGTGGTTTTCACGGTTTTGTGCAGTGCGGTAGGGTTCCTGATCGACATCCAGCAGCCGGATATTGCCGAACCACTCGCCGTAGGGCAGGGTCGCAGAGACCTGGGCGTCGGCGGAGACCGTCAGCGTTCCCTCTGTGCGGTTATATCCGCCGTCGGACACACAGAACTTATAGTCGCCGGCGATGACTTGGACGCTGCCGGTGCCGGTGGTAACATTGCCATAGACATCCGTAAGGGAGAGGATCGGTGCCTCCACCGCATTGCCGTTTTGGGTTGCTGTGGCGGAGACGGTGTATTTGGTCCCGTCCAGAAGGGCCGCATATTCGGCAATGGCGTCTTTCAGGTTTTTCAGCAATGGTCCTGCCGAGTCGGCAGTTGCCGTCCGCAGGCCCTTCAGCGCCGCTGCGTAGGCACTGGCCGCTGCCGGATAATTCTGCACATGGTTGGTCATGTCCAGGTAATCCGCCATTTGGATAATCAGCTGGATAGCTGCGTCCGAATAAGTCGAAGATACATGGAAGCAAAGGGCCTTGACGGAAGAAGCCGGAGCGTCCAGCTTATAGCCACCCTTGTCATAATAGAGTAGGTAATTGGCGGAAACGCCGTTGATCTCATAGACGAATCCGTTTTCCAGGCCGACAAAGTCAATATCTGAATCCGCCAGCGCCTGTTGAATGGTTTGCCCAGATTTATACTGGATACGGGTCGGCTCCACGATGGTGCTGTTGGCGTTCATAGCCACAAGCACAAAGCTACCGGCGTACCCCTCTGCGGCCATCGCCGTGACCGGCATGGCGGCAGAGAGCAGAAGCACCAGACTCAGCAGCAGAGCCATTACTCTTTTGTGCATTTTCCTTCCTCCTTTTTTTCAATACAGGCAGTTCCATAGCCGGTACCGTATTTTCTCCCAGGTTGTCCAGCTGCCCTTGCAGGCATCCAGTACACGCACGGCAAATGAGTCAACCTGCTTGCGCTGCTCCGGGGTCATCTCCTGGGTGCTGAACAGCGCCTTTTGATTCAGTTCTGCGGCCTCCGCAGCATCCTCCGGGAACTGCACCGTACTGTGGCGCAGCAGGCAAACGGCATAGCCATAGCGCATGGCAATGGCCTCCCGGTCGTTTGCGGCGTCGATAGCGGCCATCTTCTTCCGAAACACCCTGCGGCGATGGAAAATGCACCCGGCCAGCAGCAAGATCAGCAGCAAGGGAAGAAGCAGTAGGTAGTGGGCATTCAGTGAGAAGGTAAATCGATCCTGCTTGTGCTCGTTGATCTCCTCTGGCTGCTCCACCTCTACAAATTGCTGGGTGTTGTTCTCATAGGTATTCTCATCCGAGCTGTCGCCGCCCAGGGACAGTTCCTCATCGTCTATGTAGCCGGGAGTCACCTCGAACGGCACAAAGCCGACACCGCTGACATAGTATTCCGCCCAGGCGTGGGCGTTTTCTTCCGTCAGGGTAATGGTCTCACCGGCCTTGTAGCGGGCGGCATCCTCTGCCGAGAGGTAATATCCCTCCACATAGCGGGCCGGAACGCCCATGTAGCGCAGCATCAGCACCGCTGCCGTGGCGTAATGGACGCTGTAGCCGTGTCCGCTGCGCTCCAGCGTATATTGCAGGAAGTCGCCGCCGCCGTTCATGGTCCGGGCAGTCTCATCGTAGGTCATGGCTTCCCGTAGATAGTCAAAGATGATGGTGCGGATGTCGCTGATGGTCCGGGTCTGGGTGTCCAGCTTCAATTGCCGCTGGAGGACGGCCCAGCTATCCTGGGTCATTTGCAGGTCCACGGCCCGGAGATAGTCGGCATAGGCCTGCTCCTTGGATAGATAGGTCTCGATGTTTTCCCGGCCCTGGGCTGTGGAGAGGTTCCGCTGGATCTGATACCAGTCCGGGACGCTGCCTTTCAGATAATACAGGCTCTCTGCCTGGGGCAGATTCGTGTCCCCGATGCGGTCCGCTGCCAGCGTTTCGCTGCCGTAGACGGCGTAGGGGTAGTAGCCGTGGGCGGAACAGGCGGAGAGATTTCGTATAGTCATGGACAGCGGTGTGGCCGTCTCCGTATAGCCATCCGCCAGTGCAATTTGACTCTGGCCGTAGAAACCCGCCTCATGGAGCCAATAGAAAAGGTCCTCATATTGGGCGGTTTCTTCGGTATCGGCTGCTTTCCAGCCGGTGCCGGTGTAGGTGTCGTAGACCTGCCCACGCAGATACACCTTTTCCGGCTGCTCCATTGTGACTTCCAGCGCCGGGGTGTCGCTTTTATTCCAGGCGGGTAAGTTCTTGAGGTTTCCTTCCGGCATGGAATTGGTATCGCTGTCGTAGTGCCGCTGGTGAAGCTGGGTTTGCATCGTCTCGTCCATGTCTGTATTCAGCTTGTCTTGGCAGGACAGGCCAATCAGCAGACACAGCGCTGCACACAGGACCGGCAAGATCAGCTGCGCCGGAACGCCTGCAAGGGCTTCTCCCTCTGCCGTGTGCTGCACCATCAGCAGCACCGTGCCAATAATCAGCAGCCCACTGCCGATGCCTATGGGAAACAAGCCCAGCAACAGGGTTGCATAGCAGGGCAGCAGAATCGGCAAGGCCAGCAGCATCCGTCCGCTCCATGCGCTGCGGCTGAGAAGCAGCGACACCGCCAGTAGCAGAACCGTTACCGCCAGAGGCAGAAATTGGGCATCCGCTGCCGCAAGGTCCAGGTAGATCTTCCCGGTCTTTTTCGTCAGCAGGGTCAGGAAATCATTTGCCAGTGTTCCAAAACCGGGTAGGACAAACTTGATCAGTGCCAAGCTCAGAAGAAGCAACACGCCGATGCCCGCTGGAACGAGCCAGTTCCCGATTCTGGTTTGGTATACTATCAGCAACGCCGCCTGCACCAAAATCGCAGCTGCTGTCATGGCCCACCATGGGTAGGGAACAGAGGAAAATGCAGCGGTTAAAAGCAAGCAGAAGCCCACCGTCAGAACGGCACAGACCACCCAAGCGCCCCAGGGAAAGTGCAGCTTTTTCTGTGCCGTTTCGGTGACAATCCACTGGAGTCCGTTTTCATTTTTTCGCATGATGGGTTAAACCTCCAGTCGCTGCATGGCCTCGGAATAATTCTGCGGGGCAAAGGTGGTCGCACCAAGGTACTGTTCTTCGGTACAGAGGATGAAATGCACCCGTCCGTCCGTGAGCAGCTGTTCTTCCGGCGCTGTGCCGAAACAGAGAATTCGGCTGTAACCGTCAGTTTTGGGCAGGCGGCACTCAGCGCTGCCCCTGGTCTTTACCAGAGCCGGGATAGCCTGCAAAAGCTGGTTTTCCTCTGAAATGTCCTGGACCTGCAGATCGTCCCGGTCCGTCCAGCACAGGGTATAGGGTACACCACTTTGCAGCAGTGCCATGCCTGCGGAGGACACGACCTCCGCCAGTGCGTCCATCTGCTGGGGGTTACCGCCGGTGCGCTTATCCCAGAACACCAAAAGGGAACGGCTCTCCGGCTGGCTGGCCTCTTTCAGAATCAGCTCATCTAACTTGGAGGACAGCTTCCAGTGAATTTGCCGGATGTCATCGCCGGGGCGATACTCCCGGAGCTGGTACACCTCGCTGCGGTCCTCACCCCGTCGATTGGAAGTACCGTCGTCGGCATAGGCCGGTCGGGCGGTCATGTCCGCCTCCATTGGATACAGGTCCGGGAGGATGGTCAGACGGGCATCCGCTTTCACGAGGGCCTTCATGGGAAGCAGGCCCAGATAGTCCAGCAGGGTAAACCGGCTGATCTGCACATACACTCTGCCGCAGAAGCTGCTTTGCAGCAGGATGGTTTGGCTGCTTTCGCCCTTGGCTCCGATGCTGCCGGTCAGCGTCACTGTCTGATCTTCCTCAGTGAGATCATTGCGGATAGAGACCTGACAGCCATAGCGCATTACGGGCAGAAACGCTCCGTTGCGGATACGCACCCGACAGCTGACTGCCGTGCGTTTTGCCGCTGTGGCCGGGGTCAGAATGTCCGCCTGCAGGTGCCTGCGGACATAGAAATTGACCGCCCAGGAGGCCAGGGGCAGCAGGAGCAGCAAGCAGAGTCCGGCCAGCGCCCAGAAGGAGCCGCTTGCAAGAAGCAGCGCCGCCAACGCCAGCAGCAGGATCAGATAACACAGGGCGCTGCCTAAGATCGTTTTTCTCATTTGCTGGAAAATTCCCGGACATCCGGCTTCTGGACGGAGGTAAGTACATTTTGCAGGATCAGTGCCGCTGTATAGTCCTGGAGCCGCGCCTTGGAGTTGAGGATCAGACGGTGGACGCACACATCCGGGAACACGGCGCACACATCGTCAGGGATCACATAGTCCCGGCCCTCTAAGTAGGCGTTGGCCTTGGCCGCACGGGTCACAGCCAAAGCGCCACGGGGACTGACACCCAGGGTCACATAGGCGTTGGAGCGGGTCAGATCCACCAGCTCTGCAATATAGTCATAAATTCGGTCTGCCACATGGATATTGCTGACCTCTGCAATGAGCTTTTCCAGCTCGGCAGGGGAAGTCACTGTCTGGCAGGCAGAGAGCGGGTCCACATGATGGCGATCCTTCAGCAGTGCCGCCGTGCTGGCCCGATTGGGATAGCCCATGCTCAGTTGGAGCATGAAGCGGTCCAGCTGGGATGCGGGCAGCATCTGCGTACCCGCAGAACCCACCGGGTTTTCCGTTGCCAGCACGATAAAGGGCTTCGGCAGGGGCCGGGTCACGCCGTCCACGGTGACCTGCAACTCCTCCATAGCCTCCAGCAGAGCGGATTGGGTCTTGCTGGAGGTACGGTTGATCTCGTCCGCCAGCAGCAGATTGGTCATAATGGCTCCGGACTGATATTTCAGCTTGCCGTCTGCCTTATCGAATACGGAAAACCCGATAATATCCGATGGCAGGGTGTCGGAGGTGAACTGGACACGCTTGGAGTCCAGACCTAGCGTTTTGGAAAATGCCTTGGCCAGCGTCGTCTTGCCTACGCCGGGGACATCCTCCAGCAGCACATGGCCCTGTGCCAGGATGGCCAGCAGCACCTTGCGGACGATGTCCTCCTTGCCCAAAACGACCTTATTGACCTCTGCCTGAATTTGATCTGTCAGCTTGTTCATACTTTTTTCCTCTTTCTGCCGATGATGTAGATCGCACCGGCGGCGATTACGACTACCGCACCGATCACGGCGCAGATGATGATTCCATTTGTGCCGAATGCCTCACGGGGCGCTTGAGTGCCGTCAAAATGCAGCACCCACGGCTGCCCGGACCGCACACGCTGCACAGCCACTAAGGCCAGGACGGATTGGGCCGTTGCCAAGCCGTCGCCGGCCCCCTCCAGCACATGGCGGTAGGTGCCGTCCGCTTCCCGGAACTGGGAAAGCTCCGTCAGCAGGGTGTGCTCGCCCTTGACAAAACGGCTATCCGTCTCCGGGTCAATGCCCAGCGCACACAGGGCCAGGATGACCTGGGCGGTGCTTTCCGCGTTTTCATCGCCGTAGGCGATATACCCGCAGGTGTCCGTCAGCTGGCCGGAAAGATAGGAAAGTGCTGCGTCGATCTCGGTCTCCATCTGGTCCCGATAGGGAGCTAGGGCCTGCACCGCCATAGCGGTGATGTCCACATCCGATTTTCCGGGGATCAGGCCGAAGCCGCCGTCCGGCTCCTGAGCAACGGAAATGGCATTTACCATGTCCTCCCGGGAATACAGGGCGTCTGCCGGGACCTCTGTGTCCCCGGCATCCAAGGTTAGCAGCGCCCATATCCAGCCATTTAAGCCCTGAGCGCCCGGATCACGGGCATAGTTGTAAGTGCCCTCTGCGATCAGGTCAATGGCCGAGCCGTCGGGCTTCGTGCCGAAGTTGGTGGGGTTGCCCCCCAGTGCCAGCACCGTTAAAGAAATCCGGTGGTATTCCGTGGCCTTGTTGCGGTCCAGGCATCCGTTTTTGGCGTATGCGTCCTCCACATGGGCCTTCAGTTCCGCCAAATAGTCGGAATAGCTCTCCCTTGTGCCGGACAGTGCCATAGCTATGGCCAGCCAATCGCAGACGGAATCGCCTGCAGGAAACAGTTCCCGGTCTTTCAGCAATTCACCCTTCTTGCCGCCCAGAGCGGACATTCCCTCCGCACTCTGTGCGATCTGTTTTTTCAGCGAGGGAGCGCTTTCCGCAAGGGCCAAAGTCGGAAGCAGAAGCAGCACGCAAAGAAGTGCCGCTAATATTCGTGTTGCTCTTTTCATGCTGCTGCCTCCCAGGTTCTATGGAATTTGTTTTGATAAGGGGTAAGGCCCGATCCCCGCCGCAGGAGCAGGGCGGGGGCCGCCTGTGCGGCGGTGGGGGATGGCTCCGTACCGCCGGTGGCCGGGAGAATATCTGTTTTCTCCTCATGGCACTTGGAGCAGCGATAGTGGATGTAACCATCCTCTGTTTCGGTGGGTTCCAAACGGTCCGTCTCCACGAAGTCGTGGCCCAGGGCTTGGTAGCTGCCGTTGATCCACAGGCCGCAGTAGCTGCTCAGTGAACCGTAGCCGCCTCCGGTGGAATCGTAGCCGCCGATGTCCTTGCCGTAGGACAGGGTGAAGCGCACATAAATGGTAATGCCGTTGCGGACCTTGTAGCCACTCATGCCGGTACCCTCATACAGGGTGCCGTTGATGGAGTACATCCAGCCCGAGCCTTGGGTATAGTCAAACTCCCCGATGCTGTCCCGGTCATAGTTGTCATTGGTGGTGATGCCGTCCCGCAGGATCAGCTCCCAAAGATGCTCCGGGACATTGGCTCGGTAGGCAATGTCGCCCCGGCTAATCCGGCGCAGATAGAAGTTCATGGTAGCAGACCCCTGGTAATCCGGCTCATAACCGCGCTCCTGCAGGAAGCGCAGCAGCACGGATGCCGCCGTTTCGCCCTCCACGATGTCCAGCGTACCGGTATCCAGAATGCCCAGGCCGATGGTGGTCGCATCCAGCACCACATCCACCGAGCCTGCCGGGTCGCCCTCACTGATCTGGTGATAGGTGACGGTGTAGACCTTCATGGTGGAGTTTCCGTTACCATCCCAGGCCAGCACCCGGACGATGTGGGTTTCTTCATCGCCCAACTGAGGGGGATCGAAATACAACTCGTAGGTGGGTTGAGAATCGCCGTAGCTCTTTTCCACGGTTTTTCCGTCCAGCGTGACCCTAATTTGATTGGAATAGATCACACCGGCTCCCAGCTCTGCGTTGGCACGGGCAATCACCGTCAAGGGGAAGGTTTGGGAGCTCATGTCCAGGCTGGCCCCGTCCAGATTGGTAACGATGGAGGGTGGATAGTCCCCCACCGTCGGGTGGGTATCGTCCGCAAGATTCGCGTAATAGCCCACCCGGTACTGAACAAGTCCCAGAAAGGTCTCCCCATCATAAAGAGACAGCACAAAGAGGTTATCTGCGTTGAAATCCAGCTGTGCCTCGTAGTCCTGGTTATTCTGAGAAGTAAGTAGCAATCCGTTTCCGGAATTGGTCTCATTTTTCAGCCGGACACGGATATGCAGATCGCCCTTACCCAGGGGATAGGCCACAAAGGTCAGCTTGCTGTCGGGCAGCTCTGCCTTGGTAAGCTGCTGGGTTTTCAGTGTCGTATAAATGCGGGGGGTATCATCCTCCTCACCGCCGCTGCCGTGGTCACCTCCGCTGCCGCCGTGGTCCCCGTCGTCTCCGCCGGTGCCATCACCATGGTCACCGGAATCCTCGGAGCCGCCTTTGTTATCGTCTGACTTGGAGCCGCCCTGGTCGCCCTTGCCGGGGTTATCCGTGGGGTCTGTGGGACCCGATGGATCCGGCTTGGTGTCATCGGGTTTCTGCGTGTCATCCGGGTTCTGTGGCTCATCAGGTTTCTGTGGCTCATCGGGCTTCTGCGGCTCGTCGGGCTTCTGCGGCTCGTCGGGCTTCTGCGGCTCGTCGGGCTTCTGCGGCTCTGATGGGTCCTGGGCAGTATCCGTATTCTCTGTATTATCCTTGCCGGAGCTTTGTCCGCCAGTGCTGCCGGAGCCTTGCAGCGACTCTGCCTGGAGCCGATCCGGCTGAGTGCTGATGGGATTCTCCGGCCTTGTCCGACCGGAGGAAAGAAGTGAGAGGCTAATCCCTGCCACCAGCACAATGACCAGCAAAATACTCACGGCGCTATATAGGCCGCTATGTTTTTTCATACGGGTATCCTCCAAATGCTTATTTTGGATTCTTACCATCGTCTCCTAAAACAGGAGGCAATGGTAAAGCCCCAAAATATGGCGAATTGCCTCCCCTCCCAAAAGGGAGGGGAAGCTATGGATTCGCCTTGGTTTACTTGGAATTTTTGACGACCGCAACGGCGTCGGTGGAGTTGACGGCCTTGTCAAGGTTCACATCCGCGCGCAGGAACTTCCGCACAGAGACTTTCTCGAAGTCGGTGTACTTGCCGCTGTAGATGTCATAGGTGAGTTGCGCATCGTTGATGTCCACAACACCTGTCTCGTTGACATCATAGCTCTGCTTCACTTCTTCAGCTGTGGCGCTGGCCTGGTTGATATTGGCCTCAGCCGTAGCCACAGTGAATGCCTCATTCTTGTCCACAATCACCAGCCAGCTGTACACATTCTCACCGTAAGCGATAGTCTTATACATGACATTATCGCCGTAGGCAAAAGCCTTGCCCTCTTCGGGGGTGCCGGTCACGGTTACCAGAAACACGGTCTTGTTATCCATCTGCACATACTCGGAAACAGCTACCTCCATGGTCAGAGTGGATTTCTTCTCGATGGTGATGACCAGATCGCCGGTGACATTGGCGATAGTGTAGGTGTTGTCGGCTCCCTCGGTGATAGTCGCATCCTTGCCGCCCATAGTGGCAGTGATGGTGTACTCAAAGTTCTTCTGCTTGGCCACGGTGAAGGTGTAGTTAGCCTTTTCCTGAACGGTGCTCTCGCCGGTAGCATCACCTGCGCCGGTACCTGCAAAGGTGACCTTGTAGGTTTCCAGCGGCTTGACCTGCTTGTTGCTGTTGATGACGATTTCGCCGGTGATATCCGCACCGGGGATGGTGTAGGTGGTGCCGTCGTCATTTACCTGGGCCGTAAAGCCGGTGTATGCCTTGCCGTCGATGGTCACAGCCATCTTGTAGACATAGCCATCCACAGGGGTCAGCTTGAAGGTGTAGTCGGTCTTATAGGTGGCCTTCTCATTACCGGTGGTATCCGCGCCCAGAGTGACGTTGAAACTCTTGGGGGTCTGGGTACTGGAGACAACCACATTGCCGTTGACATTGGGCACGGTGTAGATGCCACCCTCGTTCGGGCTAACTGTCGTTGCCTCACCGTTGCCGACGGTGACGGTGACAGTATAGTCATAGTTGGGGTCTGCGGGCTTGAAGGTCAGAGTGCCGCCTGCTGCGATCACGGAGCCTTCCGCGTCGGTACGGGTGAAGCCATCCGGCAGAGTCACGGTGTAGCCGCTGACGGTAATAACGGCGGTGTCATCCAAAATGGCAGCCGCAGGTGCGTCAAACTCAATGGCGTTTGCATTGGTATCCACACACGCTTTCGTTACTTTCACATCAGATTTACCCTGGCCGGCTGCCACAAAGCTCAGAGTCAGTGCATCGCCCAGCTCGGCGGCTTTGCCGTAACGCACGATTTGCACGGTGCCGTTGCCGGGAATCACGCGATAACCCTCGATGCTGGTGGCTTCCATGTTCAGCTTCAGAATGGTGGGGTCAAAAGAGAAGGTCATGTCGTAGGTGTTGTAGGTGGTCTTGCCGTCGTTGTTGCCGATGGCCACAGGGATCTCCACGATTTGGCCGGAGGCTACCTGCTTGTCCGTACCCAAGGACACGGTGTAGCCCTTGGCAGCAGCAGTCTCGACGGGAATGGTCAGCTCACTGCCGGCCACATTGTGAGGGACTTGAACCTGAGATGCACCGTCATCACTGTATGTCAGAAGGTTATCGACTTTCATCGTAAATTTTGCATTGGAAGTATCTGCACCCTCATTTGCGGTGAAGGTAAAAGATGCCCAATCACCTGCTGCAAAACTGGTATGAGAAGGATCATACTTATCAAAGGTTGTTTGCAAATAGGCGACTTTTACTGCGCCCTGTTTATTGGCGGGATCAATATCCGTAAAGCCGAGACGGGCAGGTCTACTTCCAAGATTTTTCCGTCCGGTGAGCGTGTAGGCATTTGTGTCAAAACTAATGGAAATGCCAACGGCGTCCGCAACAAGTTCCTTATCCAGACTCAAAGTCAGCGTCACGGTCTCACCGGGGGCGACAGAGGTCTTATCTGCGCTCATAGTGATGGTCGGTTCGTCTGCTGCAAAGACGGCAGGTACCAGGCTCAGCACCATCGCCAATGTCAGCAGAATAGAAAGGATTTTTTTCATGTGTTCTCAATTCCTCCTATCAAGATTTTTTCTCAGCAGGGAATTCCGTAATATTTCCCAGGTAGAACTGGCAGATCATCAAGGCATCCGAAACATCTACTGCACCGTCTCCGTTCACATCGGCAGCTGCATTCTGCGCATCCGTCGGTGCTACATTGCCCAGATAGAACTGGCAGACCAGCAGCGCATCCGAAACATCAATGGTATTGTCTCCATTCACATTCCCATACATCACATCCGGTTCTGTCTTGGCATACTCAAAGGTGAACAGGGCGACGGGCCTAAAATTATTAGTGCTGCTGGATTCCAGTGTGATCGCCATGGCCGTTCCATCTTCGTTACGGATATAGCGGGTGACGGGGGTGGTGACGGTCTGGGTGCCGTCACCGTTGACCTTGTAGCTGTTTTTCAAGGTAACAGAGCGGATAGTTGCCGAGGACACCACATCTACAGCAAGGTCCGTCTCGTAGCCGTATGCAGTAGCGTCTGCGTGGTAAATATCCACGCCCTCGTTGTAGGTAATGTCAACGCTCTCTGTTCCTTCCGGAACGATCACATGGTACTTGGGAATCTCCTCGTAGACATTTTTGAACTCCTCGTTGTCCTCGCTGCCCAGGGTAACGATGCCCTCATAGGAAATGTTCTTTGCATTCAGCTTCGTACCGTTGACAGAGATGGACTGGAAGGGGCGCTCCAACTCGGCGTCCGCCGCCACATTCAAGATGGCTGTGGCCGGTGCGATCTTGGCATAGTTCGTGCCGCCGCTGTCGTCCTTGGGGATCGTCCGGTTGGGGTCCATGCCCACGAGGTAGTAGGTGCCCTCCTCTGTGGGGGCGGTGAAGGAGAAGGTGCTCTTTCCGTCAGCCGCTTCCTTGTACTGCTCGATTTGCTCCCACTTGTCGTTATACAGGAACACATCCAGGTTCGAGAAGGGATAGAAGTCGCTGCCCTCGAAGGTCGTGCCGTAAGCCTGAGAGGAGATCGTCATCTCCATGCCGGGGCGGGCATTGTACGCGTCCTTGTCAAAGCAGGTAAATGCACCGCCGCTGGACCAGAAGCTCCAGTTCGAGAACATGGCCACATCCCAGGTATCCCCGTCCGACAGCACGATGTAGTCGGAGGTGGAGCCCCAGCCGGGACTCATGTAGGGAAAGCAGTGGTTGCGGTAGTACATCAGGTTCTCATCATGACCCCAGAAGTTGGCCATATACAGGCTGGTGGGCGAGCCGGTGATAGTCAGAGCGGCAAAGCTGTCTGCCGTATAGGCCGGTGTTTCATCCATGTAACAAACATCTTCACCCAGCTTAAAGCTCGCCAGCGCGTCACGAGGATAGGCACCCTTGCAGCATTGCTCCTCCGGCAGGCCGATGAAGTAGCGCTCCAGCAGATAGAGATACAGGTGCAGGCCGGTGGGCCGCTCCACGATGTTCTCGTCGATGTATTTGCCTTCTCCGTTTTCCGTGTGATAGCGGTAGTAGTCGGCCAAGTTGTACCGGCCCAAGTCAAAGTAGGGGACGGTGATGGCCTTGTGGCACAGCACCGTGCCGTCGCGGCCTCGGATGGGCACGCCGTCGTTGGAGATGGTCACATACACCGTGACCTCCTTGGCGGGGGTCTCATCGTAGTTATACTGTGCGTCCAATCCGTGGGGAGCTTCCTTGACCGTGATGGTAAAGGTCGCTGTAAGCTCTTTGCCGTCCGAGCAGGTCGCCTTGACCTTTGGCTCATAGGTGCCGGGGTCTTTCTCTGATACATAGAGTGAGCCGTCCTTGACCTTGGTTTGGACGCTGAACTGCGCTGCGTTGGTCAGCGTGTAGGTCAGCGTATGGCCGTCTGTATCTTCAAAGACATCTGTCAGCTTGATCTCCAGCAAGCTGCCGGCCACAACCTCACCGGTGGTGACGGCATCCGCCTTCACGGAAACGCAGGAATCCGCAGCCAGCGCCGGTATGACGCCGAATACGCCTGCCGACAGAACCAAAGTCAGTGCCAGCAGCAGAGATAGTATGCGTTTTCTCATATTTGTTTACCTCATTTATGCGTAGGTTACATCCAGCGCGCGTAGAGCGTCATGTTGCTGCGCACCGGGTCTTTCTGTGTATCCCAGGGCTTGGTGAGCGCCTGATCTGCATACCAGCCGCCGAACACTGCGCCGGGCTTCGTGGGCGTCATGACTTCGCCAATGACGCTGCCCCGCTTCACGGAAACGGCCTCCAGCTCTGTGCCGCCGCTGGTCTCAAAGCGAACCTTCTTCTTGCCCAGCAGAGCCAGCAGAATCAGCAGCAGGGCCAGCAGGCCCACGCCACCGATGATCCACCAGGTGACGCTTCCTGCGGCGGCACCCTCGGCCCAGTTGGCGTAGAGGGTCATGTTGCCCTTAACGGTGTCCTTGTGGAAGTCCCACTTTTGGGTGCGGTCCAGGTCTCTGTACCACCCCTCCAGGTGGTAGCCCTCCCGGATGGGGTCCTCGGGCTTTTTCACCTTTTCACCGTACTGGACGGTCTGGGAGGGGACCTCCGTGCCGCCGTTGCTCTCAAAGGTAACGGTGCAGTCCGTGGTGACGATGACGGACACGCTATTATCCTTCACGGCGTATCCGGCCATGCCGTCCTGGGTGGAAACCAGGGTGTTGGTGGGGATAAGCTGCGACACACCCTTCGTGCCGATGACCTTCATCTGAAAGCTGCCCACTACCACCTCCGGCTCCCATGCCTCGCCGCCCTTAAAGGACACGAAGTTCAGATAGAAGGCCCGCCCGCCGGTGCGGCGGCCTAAGTCGCTCCAGCGGATGCCGGGAGCGGTCATGACGCTGCCGTCCACCAGCTGGAGGAAGGTGTCGTCGTACTCGATTTCCGTCTGCATACCGTACATATCGGCGCTTTCCTGGGCGTCGGTGCGCTTGAGCACCAGGGTCACGGTGATGGTCTCGCCGGTGGTGGCCCGCACCTCGTATGCACCGCCTACGGACAGGTCAAAATTGTAGCTGCGGCTCTCGTCCGTTTTGCCGCCCGTCTGCGAGGCAAAGGCTGCGGTGGGCAGCAGGCACAGCAGCAGACACAGGGCTGCCAATAGTGTAAAAATGCGTTTTCTCATGCTGTTCTCCTTCTCTCTCCGCCCGGTTGGGCCGTTTTTTGCCCGGCCTGGCCGGGGCGAAGTCCCCAAAGGGGGATAGCCTCCCCTCCCGCCGGGGAAGGGAGGCTGGCAGGACCTTACTTAAACTGATTCACGATGGCCACAGCGTCGGTGTGATCCACCACCTTAGTGGCGTTTACATCGGCCCGCAGGAACTTCTCCACGGAAACCTGGGTGAAGTCACTGTATGCGCCGTTATACATGTCGTAGACCAGCTGTGCATCGTTGACATCCACCTTCCCGGTCATGTTCACATCGAAGCTCGGGGTGATGGTAACCACATTGTCTGCGGCAGAGATGGCGACCTTGGCGGCGGCCTCCTCCTGGGTCAGGGTCTGACCCTTGTCCACGATCACCAGCCATGCATACCGGTCCGTGCCGTAGCCCTCGACCTTATACATGGTGTTGCCGTCATAGGTGAAGGCACTGCCGCCCTCGGGGGTGCCCTTGACCGTGACCAGCATCATGGTCTTGTCGTTCAGCTCCAGATATTTGGACACGGTCACTTCCTCCGCGCTGTGGGAGACCTTTTCCACCTTCACGACCAGGTTCCAGCTGTGGGCGTATACATACAGATAGTCGTTATAATTCACGGCCTCGACCACATATTTCCCATTGCCAAGGCTGCGCACGGTGGCGGGCCTCTTAGAAGCTGTGGGAGTGGCGAGGGGCTGATAGTAAGCCGTGACGGTGTAGTCGCAGCTCTCGCGCTGGTTCAGCGTGAAGTAGTAGGGCATATTCTTGCCCATAGAGCTTGCATTCCCGGAGGCTGCGTCCTCAGCGCCGTTGCCGGTGAACACGACCGGAATACCAGATTCTGTGTTGGGGTCGATCCATATTTCCACACCTCCAACGATTTCTTTTCCAGGGATCGTGTAGGTGAGGGTGCCATCGTCATTGGCAGTGGGGACCGCTATGACTGTATGGACAAAGGGATCCCCGTTGTCTACACTGTAAATTACACGGTAGGAGTAGCCGGCCCTCGGGGTGACGACGAAGGAGTAGTCATTCAGATAGGTGACTGTCTCCGGGCCCTTGGTCACATCCTGCTCCACATCTTCGTCAATCTTGTATTTCACATCGTACTGCTTGGGGGTCTTGCCGGTGTAGGTGACCTCCACATTGCCGGAGATATTCTCGATGGTGTAGGTGTCATTTGCGCCGAAGGTCAAGCCCTCGGTGGCGCTGTCGCCCATCTTCACGGTGAAGGTGTAGGTATAGTGGCTGTCCACGGGCTTGAAGGTGAAGCTGCCGCCCTTGGGGACCAGACGGGTCTCGTCAGAGGTGAACGCATCCGGCAGGGTCACGGTGAAGTTATTGGCGTTGACCACGGTGTCGGCGTCGGAAATGGTGGCCTCCGGAGCGTCAAAGTTGATGGAGTTGGCATCCAGATCAAATTTGGCGTTGGTCAGCGTCACGGCGGAGGTGGCAGTCGCCTTGGCGGTGAACTCCAGGGCCAGGGCCTCGCCCAAGGGCACGGCATCGCCGTAGCGGCGGACCCGAACGGTGCCGTTGTTGTCCTCCACCGTCAGATTGGCGGCGTCACCGGTCTTGGTGTTCAGGGTCAGGGCTGCCGGGTCATAGGTAAAGGTCATGTCATAGGCGTTGAAGCCGGTGATCTTTTTCTCGGAGGAGGCGACGGTCACGGGGATACGCACCCGCTGACCCGAAACAAGCTGCTGGTCAGCACCCATGGAAACAGAGTAGCCGGTTTCAGTTTTTGGAACGGTGATTATACTGCCACCCTGCTCAGTAACAGCAAGAGAGCCTGTTACTCTGGCGTTATTGATGGCAGCCATTGCTTTTGCATCATAAAATGAGCCGAGAAATGTGTAGTTGATCGCTTGTCCAACCTTACAGGAGTCATTTACCTTGAATGTAACTGTGGCAAACGCACCAGTTTGGCGCGTCTGAATTTTATTCAAAATATCTGTATCTTTGCCTTTGTTGCTGTCGATTTTGAAGAAAACCTTCGATTTGTCGTCACCAGAGTTTTTTTCCGTTACGGTACAAGTCATACCCTCCCAAGAGCAGGTATAACTCTCATAAGTCAAGACATCCTTGTTATACTTAAGAGTGGTAGTGACTTTATAGTAGTCAGATGGAGTTTGATCCAAATTAATCGTTGCAGTTATTTTATCTCCAGCATGAGGAGCTTTATTATCAAAAGTTAAAGTGAAGATTTGACCAGTTTCAACGGCAAAAGCCACAGGAACTACGCTTAAGAGCATTGCAATCGCAAGTATAAACGAAAAAATCTGTTTTTTCATACTATTCTCCAGTATATAAGTATAAGGTCCGGGGAATCCGCAAGCGGATTCCCCGGACCTGCGTTCAAAGGGGTACAAGCCTTTTGGCCTACCGAGTGTTTCAGTTAATACGGCTGATCAGATGAACATTACCCGGTTTTACTTGGATAATCAATTATCAAAGCGGGTTTTCCCTAGGATCTTCCAAATACTGGATGAGGGCATTAACATCCTCTTCGTCAAGGTCTCCGCTTCCGTCCATATCCGCTTGTGCCCTCTGTTCCAGCGTGAGTTGATTTATGTCCTTACCCTCATCGACCCACTCCTGTAGCAATGTCAAATCATCCTCGTCCACATATCCGAAGGGATCCAAATTCACATTGCCCTTGGTGGGTGTGGACAAACCAATCAAGCCGGTCTGCCAACTCAAAGCAGGGCTATACCTGCTGGAGCCAAAGGTACCCGCCATACCAGTGTTCATGGTCGTCACGAAATCAGCGGAGGCCATTTCTGCTCTGGTCTTAGCGGTAGCCGTCTGAGAGGTGCTCTTGGCACTGCCAATGCCCTGACTGCAGGTGAAGTCCAGATAATACAGGTTGGACATCGCAGCGGAGGCGTTGTTGGTCATGCCGACCACAGCGCCCACATTGCTGCCGGTGCTCTCCACATAGGCCCGGTTGTAGCAGTTCTTGACAGAAGCGGACGCGCCGGAGGCAAAGGCCACGATACCCGCCACATAGTTGCCGGCACCGGTGATGCTGCCGGTGTTGTAGCAAGCGGTGACGCCCTTGGTGGTCTGACCCACGATGCCGGCCACATAGCCGTTGCCGGTGATCGCACCGCCGTTGTAGCAGCCGGTAATGGTACCGGTAGCGTAGCCGGTGATGCCGCCCACATACTGGTAGGCACGGATGGTGCCTTCGTTGCCGCAGTTGGTGGCGTTGGAATTCACCAGACGGCCTGCAACGCCGCCCACGCTGCTCCAGTTGCCATTCACACGGGTAACGGTGATGTCAACATCGGAGACAACGCCGGAGATGTTGGTATAGTTGGCGTAGGCCACCACGCCGCCGGAATAGGCGTTGGCAACGCTGCCCGTGGAGGTCAGGTACATCTTGCCGGTCACCTTCAGATTCTGAATGGTGGCGTAGCTGCTGCTGGTGCCGTTCACATAGCCGAACAGTCCCTTATACGGAGCCGAGGTAGTGGTGGCACTATAGTAGATGCCCATGTTCTTCACGGTATGATTATTACCGTTAAAGCTGCCCTTGAAGGCCGTGCTGGCGGTAGTGCCGCCGATGGGCGTCCAGTTGTAGCCGGCCAGGTCAATATCACCCGTCAGCGCACCGTTGATGGCATAGCTCCCGCCGTTGACTTGCGCCGCAAACCAAGCCAGCTCCGCTGCGTTACCAATCTGATACACGCCATCGGTCAGAGTGGGCTGCGTCTTGGTGGTGCCGTCCCATGCGCCGGCAGCAGAGGCCGTCAGCGGAATGGTCTTGGTCAGCACACCGCCGGACACATTGGCCTTGTCTGCACTGCCCAGGTAGAAGCTGCCGTAGACATAGTCGCAGCCGGCGCAGAGCACCGCATAGGTGTAAGTGCCGTAAGGCAGGTTCTCATACTCGCCATTGCTGTTGGCGGTATGAACATTGCCTGCGGCATCCGTCAGCGTCACAGTGGGCGTGGCGGTGGTGGGATTGGTAATATTCAGCTTCAGCTTGAAGTTATAGCGCGGAGTGACCTCCACATTCACATTGGGGAAACGGTTCAAGCAGAAGTTCACCGTGACCGCATTGAAGTTCGTGCCCACGCCGGTATCCGACATGTTATACAGGGTGGCAAACGGGTTCGCCGCCGAGTACATGGACCCGTAGGTATAACCGTTGGTGAGCTGAACATTGGCGGTGCTGCCGGAGCCAAAGTCCACATTCGTCGGGATTGTCAGCTCCAGCTTGGCCTGATCCATCTGCTGATACTGGGCGACATTGGTCTTATAGGCCGTATCGCCGATGGAATAGAACAGGTTGTAGGTAGTGGGGTTGAAGATACCACTGTACTTGTAGATGCCACGGTAGCTGCCCTCGAAGGTGAGAGACACCTTATCGCCGGGCATGATCTCCGTCTCCTGGGGATTGGAGGCGTTGGTGACCGTGGCGGTCACTTCGGCCACACGAGCCAGACTGTAGGAAGTGCCGGTGCTATCATGCATCTTGATGATCACAGTACCGCCAGCCAGCCCAGCTTCGCGGAAGCCCAGGAGGCTTGCGTGATACTTGCCGCTGGAGTCCGCCGTCAAGGTGGTCCAGCCGGAAAGATGGGTATCCAGGTCACTTGCATCGGTGGTGACGATGGCGTACTGGACCGTCGTTGTGCCGCTGCTGGACACCGAGAAGTCCAGAGTGGGAGCAGTGTCGTTACTCAGATAGAACCAGTTGTCGTAGTTATAATCCCAAGCCGACGGACGGGAAGAGGTCAAGCCATTGGAATTATAGGCGATATTGGCTTTCGCGTTGCCGTGTTCGGTCGCATCATTGGTAAGCACGAACACACTGGTGCGCTCGGGATTGGTGGCCGGGTAGAGGCCGCCGTGGGTGCCGTGCTCGTCAGCGGTCGTGTAGACATCCAGCGCCTTATAGTTCACGGCAACGATCGTTGTGCCATTGGGTGTGACATCCAGCCAGTTGCCCTTGGCGTTGCCGCCGGTCACTGCTGTGACAGCGTTTTCGTCGCCGCTCAGCACTTTGACCTTGAACTCGGGCTCGATCATGATGTTCATGGCATCGCTGTCAATGATCTGCCACAGACGGTAGGCGCGGATACGCTCAGAATCCTTTTCCGTGTACTTATAGCCGGTGGGATCCAAATACGCCTGGATCTCCGCCTCGTCACGGGTCTTGGTAATGGTGCCAAGGTTGCCAAACCCGTGATAGTACTGATCCGTGCAATCTCCACTGTTGAAAGTGAAGGTCTTGGAGAAGTTGGCAGAATTGCTCTTGAGCCAACCGGCCTTGGTGACATAGTTCGTTACACCAGAGCGATTGTCCTCCAAACGCCAGGTGTAGTTGGAGTTGCTCTTACTGATCTTGTAGGTCAGAGTCTTTGTGCCGGCAGCAGCGTCAGTTTCAGCCTCTCCAGTCGGATTGATGGGCTTCGTGTTGAAGTTATTATACTGGAAGTAGAGCGTAAAATCTGCGTAGTCGGGAACCGTCGCAGTCATCGTTATCGCCTGGGAGAGCGACAGATTCTTGGTAACTACCGTGTACCCCGCGGCAGTCGTATTATTGATAGACTGCGTGAAGATGAAGCTATCAGCGGTTGTTGCGGTAGGCTCCACATAGGCGTTCCAAAGAGCCGCGTTACCGGCAGCGTACATCATGAAGGGATAGTAGGTGTAGTTGCCGGAAGGATAGGGTTTGCCGTGCTGCACATCACCACCCATGATGGGCATGACCACACGAGCCGTATAGTCATCAGCGGTAAAATAGTCGCTGCTGTTCTTTTTGCTCGTGGTATAGATGGAGTGCAGGCGCAGATAAATATCCGTGCCGCCGCCGGTGCCGCCGTCCACATTGGCCTCAGTGGGCAGGGTCAAGCTGTGGCCGCCCAGGTAAACATTTGCGCTGGTTTCCGAAGCTTTGTAGCCATAGGCGCGGAAGGAATATCTGCCGACGGCCAGGCTGGCATAGAAATTGTTGTAATTATCCGTCAGGGTGCCGGTGGAATTGGGGGCATCCGTCGTGAAATCACTGGTCTTTAGGGTCAGAGGGCTGTAACCTTTCAGCTCATAATCCTGCCCCTTGACAGTGATCATGTATTTGCCGTTAACCACGGCGATGGACTGGTCATGGTCCTCATAGATGTACTGGGTCTTGCCATCAACTTCATAGGAAGCCAGGTAGTCAGCGCCCTTATCGTCAAGACCAGCCGTCTTGTAGAGCTTGATCAGCGGATACTTGCTGCCATTGGTGGAATAGTTCATATCCTGACCAACATGGAAAGTATAGTGCTGCTTGATCGAGTCGCTTACGGTCAGTGTCAGCGTCCAGGTGTCCGTGGACAGACCGGCAGAGTTCATGGCATGGAACTCATAGACATAAGTATCGGCGGTGTTCTCCGTGATTTGGATCGTGGTAGCACCGAACAGAGCCGTGGAGAAGTAGTAAGGCCCCTTCCTTTCGCCAGTCCCGGCTGTTCTATAATAATAGTAGTCGGTGTAGCTCAAGGAAGAACCGTCCGGATTCTCGAAGATGTTGCCAGCCTGCAGATCGGACAGGTTATAGGCGTATCCTACCGAAACGGTTGCACTTGCGGTGACCGGGACGCCGCTCTTCAGCCGCGGGACCTGTGTGCCCTCCGCAGCGGTCAGAACAATGGTGTGGGTGGCCGTGCCGCTGTCGTCGGTAGCGGTAAGCACGATCGTATACTCACCAGCCGCAGTAGGGGTATAGCTCAAGGTAGAGCCGTTCAGCGTTTGCGCAGCGCCGTTGACGGTTGCCGTATAGGTCAGCGCATCACCATCGGCATCCGTAAACATTTCAGCCACATCCAGCGTCCAGGCATTACCGAGTGTTACATTAGCTGTGGTAATTGCACCGGGAGTGACCGTAGGTGCCGACTTGCCTTCATAGGTGAAGGCGAGGAAGTGAACGGGCGCATAGCTGGCGCTGCCGTCATACTCCGGCGCATAGGCAGTTCCGCTACCATCTGCACCCAGCACAAAGCTCTTTTGGACCGTAGTCCCATCCTCGGCGGTACGGGAGTAGTTCAAGGGAATTGTGATTGTGATATCCCCATTGCTCTCCGTATAGGCCATTTCTACACCGCCGCCAGTCCACTGCGGCACATCGGCGTAGTAGCCGGATGCTTCACCGCTCGTGGCATTGGTCAGTATGGCAGCGTCTTTGTAGGTGGCCTTTACATAGGTCGTGCCTGCGGGAACGGTGACCAAGTAGTAGGGCACATTCTCGAAAGCAGAGTAGCCGGTAAAGGTCACAGGGTTCTGCACACTGATGGTTGCCGTTCCTGTGGTCTGGTCATTCGCACCATAGGGAACAATACTATCCAGCGGCGCAGCTACTGTGCCTTGTTCCGTTGCAAAGACTGCCGTGGGAAGGATGGATAGAACCATCATGAGCGCAAGCAGCATTGAAAGGAACTTTTTCGCTGTCTTTTGCATTTCCAATCTCCTCTCAGAAAATTTTTTATAATAAGGCCTGCCGGCATTATTACCTTAGCTGCGAGCACATTTTCGCATCCAATAAGAAAATAACAAGGTTATATAGGGGCGCGACACCCTATTATAATTGGTGTCGCGTTCCGATCTGTCCAAGGCGAAAGGTGCTTTCGTTAAGAGGATTGGGCGGAAGGGGCTGGCTAAGCCCCTTCTGCCCATATGGAAAGCTGGCGGATCTCCGCCCTCGACTTGGCAAACCTTACTCAAGCATTACATCTGTTGCAACGAAGGTTTCCTCTGTGGCTTCGTGAACAGCGCATTTGCTTTGGCGTTGCTTGACTCGCTCAACCCGTGCTGCCCGTTTAGCGTCACGCTCGCTCCGATGCAGCTGAATTTGGATATTCTTTTCGTTTTGATAGCGCCCGCAATCTCTATTGCGGGGTTTTTTGTATATAGGATTCAAATGGGCGGCTCTCAGCGCATCTTTCCAATCGCCAAAGCGCTCTGCGATGTAACTGCCACCGACGATCTCGATGGGGGCAGGGGACTTTCCCCAATGTCCGGCGCAGCGCCGGAGATAGGCCGCCAGCTGATCCAGGCTGTCGCCTGCGTGTTTTTCCGCAAAAGCGCGGTCCTGCTCAGCCAATGCATCCCGTGTTCTTTTGGCAATGTGCTGCTCGTACCAATTCGCTCCGTCAAAATTTTGCGCACCTGCTACTTTACCCATGGACACACCTCCTTAATGATTCATGACAAAAAAAGCGCTGATAAACCCATACCGGGTCATCAGCGTACACTTCTGCCATATCAGCACCACGGAGAGAGCGCCCGCTGCCTTTGAGTCCTAACTACACAATTCTACTGACTTGCGCCATGAGATACTCTCTGCGTTTATGATCTGTCTTCTCACGATTTTCTCGCAATGACGGACTTTCGTCCCAGTGGTTTCCCGCCTCGATCATATCCTTGCGCTTACAGTGCCGACCGCATGGGGAATCGCACCCCTTTCCTTCAGGGCAATCACCTGGCCGTTTCCAGCTCGGATGACCGCCGTGCAGCATCATCGGACTCGATTATTCTGTTTTCCAGTATCACTTTGTTTGTTAAGGGAATACTACAATAGATCCTCCGGAAATGGGCTTTCGTGAATTTATCCCATTTGCGAAGCAAACTCCTCTTTAATCATCTACATTATATCGGCCTTTTTGTCGCTTGTCAATGCCCGAAATGCGGTTATTTAGCAAAATTCGCACACAAATCACAAATGTATACATTGATCGCACCCAATTCACCCGCATTTTTGCAGAGCCATATCGATCAAAATTAAAATGTTAGTAAAATACGCCGTCAAAAATATCGTCAAGGAGGAAATCAATATGCCAAGGCGTGGAGAAAATATTTACAAGCGTAAGGATGGGCGCTGGGAGGGACGGTATATCCGGGGCCACTCGTCCTCCGGCCGTGCCGAGTACGGCTATGTTTATGCCAGGAGTTATCGGGAGTGCCGTGCAAAACGGCAGCAGCGCCTGGAATCCCTTCAAGAACTGCCGGCGAAAACTTCCTCACTCACGCTGAATCAGGCTGCGGAGCGGTTTCTTGCGGACAAACAGGATAAATTGAAGCAGTCCACGCTTGCCCGATATGCCTATATGCTGGAACACTATATTCTGCCCGCTTTGGGAGCGGTGCTTGTATGCCAACTGACGGCGAATCAGATTTCCGATTTTTTTCGCCGTCTTCAGAAAAATGGTCTTTCCGGAAAAAGCGCCAGAGATGTGGGGGTGTTATTGAAATCCATTCTGAAATACAGCGCCCCAAAAGCAGGCTGTTCCTGTCCGGGCCTGACTGTGGAGTTGCCAGCATATCGGAGAAAGCAGATTGACATATTCTGCCCGGATGAAGTCCAGCGATTGGCACAGAAGATTGTAGTTGAGCCGACGACCACCGGGATCGCTATTTTGCTGACGCTAAACACCGGCTTACGCCTTGGAGAGCTGTGCGCCCTGCAATATAAGGATATTGACCTACAAAACGGGGTAATCCATGTCACCAAAACCGTGCAGCGTATCCGCAGCGGGGATCGCACTCGTCTGGCCGTGCTGCCGCCCAAAAGCAACAGTGCCCATCGTACCATCCCCCTGCCGCTGGACATGGCCACCCTCCTGAAAAAGGCTGTTCAGTCTCATCCCGATGGAGAAAAATACCTCTTGACCGGGAAAAATGTGCCTATGGAGCCACGGACACTACAATACCAATACCAGGTCTTGCTAAAGGCGACGGGTATTCCATATCGAAATTTCCATGTGTTGCGGCACACCTATGCCTCCCGATGCGTGGAGCGTGGAGTCGATGTCAAGAGCCTGAGCGAGATGCTTGGTCATACAGATGTCCGCACGACACTCCAAGTCTATGTTCACTCGTCCTTGGAGCACAAAATGCGGGTAATTCAGAGTATTTGCTTCCTTGCACCGGTGTTGGACCCGGACTGTTCGCCGTCACCGTCTCCGTCAGATCATCCGGAAGCACCCCGATACCAGCAGCTTTTGACGACTCTATCGCAAATGGGATAAATTTACGAAAGACAATCGCTTCTCATTCCCACAAGGTTCATTACAAATTCATTATACTGTTTGGCATGTTGTCGTCAATTCGTTTGCTGCGCCGATATGTGGTAAAAGTGGTGTCACCGTTAGGGCGACACCACTTTTTTACTGCTATGGGCGCAGAATGCCGTAGCCCATGATTTCATACTGCCCTATAGGATAGCGGTTCACCCGGCAAAGGTTTCCGGAATTGCCCTCGACGGCGTAGATAATACCGTTCTTCACCTTCTGGACAATACCCGCATGATCTGCCGCTCCGTCCTGGGAACCGGAGCCGCCCTTGTTATCCCAATCGAAAAAGATAATCATGCCGGGCGAGGGCTCCATGGCGTTATCCGCCCACTGCCCACGCTCCCGGAACCATTGGACACCGTTGACACAACCTGCGAACTTAGGAATGACACCGGTGTCGATATAGCCGCATTCGTTTGCGCACCAGCTGACGAAACAGGCGCACCACTCCACACGGCTGCCGAAGCCGTACCAAGACCAGTACGGTTCGCCGCCTACATTGCCGACCTGCGAAAGCGCCACGGTGACGATCTGATCGTCACTGTATCGGATACCGTAAAGCACCGCTGCCCAAATAGAGGTGTTCTCATCCTTGAGAAGCTCGGCAAGATACTCCCGCTGTTCTGCGTCAAAGCCGTATAGGTCAGCCATCTCATCCACTGTCAAATGAGAAACGGTAATATAAAGCGTTGTTTTTGTGACTGTCGTTTCCGTCTGAACGATGTTGCCGTTTCCGTCGTCCGTTTCGGTAATTTCCGTTTCCGAGTGGCTTTCACTGCGGGAGGATATGGAGTTCATCTCCCAAAATATGTCCGAGAGAAGCTGCTTCTTGCTCTCGTCCATCGTGGCAACCTCCTGCGGGTTGTCCTTGTCTGTATTCGTCTTGACTGCATAGACCGCAAGCACATCCTTCCACACGGCTCGACCGCCGCTGATCTCCATATTATCATAGGCTACGGAGTTTTTCTCCGCCTCCATCTTGGCGTCATAATCAGCGTTAATTTCTTGCACGGCTGTTTGCATCGACATCCCCGTGCCGGAGTCCTCACCGGAGAAGAACACCCCGAAAACAGAGCCGCATATCAGAGCAATCAGGCAAATTACGACAATGACCGCAACGGCAACCCAGCCGCCTG
>ERZ773224.282-NODE-282-length-73114-cov-17.117850_pt1 | contig 73114 bp, 73 predicted proteins | sample MGYA00580526_ERZ773224 | MGnify/ENA primary metagenome ERZ773224 (study PRJEB29015, sample SAMEA2737743) | human gut metagenome | biome: human gut; feature: human-associated habitat; material: faeces | place: China | collected 2012 ... | reverse complement strand
TTTCAAGATTCTTCAAGAGAATTCAACCCTTTTCAAGCATTTATGGTTGGTCACAATGCTGGGCATTTTGTATTCCCAGGGGTGGGGGGTGGATTATTCCGCAGAGATGGTCATGAGGCTGTCCAAACTGTTGGCCGGTTCCGGTTATGATTTGTCGTGGCTCACTTTGTCCGCCCCCATTTTAGCCCATTGGGAGCTTCTGGGTCAGCAGGAGGGAACTTATACGCGGATGTGCTGTTCCATTCCGGACAGGAAGATGAACCAATTTTCAGGCGTGCGTCTGGTGCGGACTTCCAAAGAGGGGGGAAGTCTCTTTATTGACAAGGTGATCCTGCTCAGGGATGGGCAGGAAGTTATGTCCCGTTCTTTCCGTTCGGCTCTTACCCAGGAATCTCCTGTTCTGGAGGTGTCCATGAATATGGATGATTACGCAGAGAATGTAGAGAATTTCGAGTGGTCAATAGAAGTGATCATGGCTCCGGCCAACACATGCGGCATCATGGAAATGATGCGGAAAAAGGAGCTTTCCAACGGTAAAGAGAAGCAGATTTGATGGAAAGCTGCCGGAGCGGTCTGGCGGATACGCGGTTTCGTATTCCTGCCGCAACCCCGTTCCCGGCATGGAAAGGGGCAAGAACTGTTTTCCGGGTTTTCATGTTTTCCCATGGGTGAATTCAGCCACGAGATGACCGCAGCGGATTTAAATGTTTTTCAGCATGTCCAGCGTTTCCCGGAGTTTGTCCGCGGGAGCGGCGCTTGCCAGCCGCGGGAATTTGTTGGACAACAGGATAAAATCCCCGTTTCTGGTGAGCATCAGGCGCTGCCCGCTGATTTCCACCATGGAGATGTTGGCATGAGATGCCAGGATTTTGATTTTGTGGGAGTCCAGCAGGTGGCGCACCGTTTCCGGCGCGGGGCCGAAGCGGTCTTCCCAGGCGCGGAGCAGATTGTCCGCTTCCTTAAGGGTCCGGACGGTGGCCAGATCCTTGTAGGCGGAGATGCGCAGGGCCGCGTCACTAATGTATTCCCTGGGAAGGAAGGCTCCCAGATAGTCCTTGCGGGATTTTGCGGCGAACTGCGTTTCGCTGTTAATGATAAAGTCCGTTCTTAGAGCCGCATCCGGACGGGGGGCCGTGCGTTTGCCCTGCATCTGGGCGATGGATTGCTGGAGAAGCTGGCAATACAGGTCAAAGCCTATGGCGGCGATGTGGCCGCTCTGCTGGGTTCCCAGCAGGTTGCCCGCACCGCGTATTTCCAGGTCCCTCATGGCAATTTTGAAGCCGGAACCCAGTTCCGTATACTGTTTGATGGCGGAGACGCGTTTGCGGGCGTCTCCCGTGGTGGCGGCGGATCTGGGGAGCATGAGGTAGGCGTAGGCCCGGTGACCCGCACGGCCCACGCGGCCGCGGAGCTGGTAAAGGTCCGCCAGGCCGAAGCGGTCCGCGCGGTCAATGATGATGGTGTTGGCGTTCGGAATGTCGATGCCGGATTCGATGATGGTGGTGGCCAGCAGGATGTCCGCTTTTCCCTGCACGAAGGTGCGCATGACCTTTTCCAGTTCTTCTTTAGGCATTTGGCCGTGGCCGATGACGATGCGGGCCTTGGGCACCAGGGCCTGGATGCGGTCCCGGAACAGTTCGATGGTTTTCACGCGGTTGTGCAGCAGGAAAATCTGTCCTCCGCGCTCCAGCTCGCGTTCCATGGCCTTTTTCATGATGCGTTCGTCGTAAGGGCACACGCTTGTCTGGACGGGCTGCCGGTTGACGGGCGGGGTTTCAATGGAGCTCATGTCACGTGCTCCCATCAGGGCAATGTACAGGGTGCGGGGAATGGGCGTGGCGGACAGCGTCAGCACGTCAATTCCCTTGAAGCGTTCCTTGAATTTTTCCTTGTGCCTGACGCCGAAGCGCTGTTCCTCGTCAATGACTACCAGGCCCAGATTTTTCATGGATACGTCATCGGAAATGAGCCGGTGCGTGCCTATGACGATGTCCACAGCTCCCGTTCTGAGCCCTTCCAGCGTGGAGCGGATGTCCGCCGCGCTGCTGAAGCGGCTGAGCATTTCAATACGTACGGGGTATTCGCTCATGCGTTCCTTGAACGTGCGGAAATGCTGTTCCGCCAATACGGTGGTGGGGACCAGCACGGCCGCCTGGCGGCCTCCCGTCACGCATTTGAAGGCGGCGCGGATGGCAACTTCCGTTTTTCCGAAGCCCACGTCTCCGCAGATCAGGCGGTCCATGGGGCGGGTGGATTCCATGTCCGCTTTCGTCTGGGCGATGGCGCGGAGCTGGTCCTGGGTTTCCCGGAAGGGAAAGGAGCTTTCAAATTCCCACATCCATTTGCTGTCCGGGGGGTGGCTGTAGCCTTTTCCTGTCTGGCGTTCCGCCTGGACGTTGAGGAGCTGGGCGGCGTAATCCGCCACGGATCGTTCTGCGGATTTTTTGGCGCGCTGCCATTTGGAGTCCCCCAGTTTGTTGAGTTCCGGCGTTTTGCTTCCCAGGCCTATGTATCGTGAAACCAGGTGAGCCTGGCTGAGGGGGACGTGCAGGATCGTGTTGTCCCGGTAGAGGATGTTCATTTCCTCGTCTCCGGAGTCAGGGGAGGCGGAAATGTTGATGAATTTGCCGATGCCGTAGCTGGTATGCACCACCAGATCACCGGGATTGACGTCTTTCAGGGATGCCTGCGCGCGTGCCTTGCGCGCCTTGTCTTCCCGGCTGGCGCGGCGGCGCGCCGTAGCGGACTGGTACCTGCCGAACAGTTCCGAGGAAGAGAGGACGGCCGTTTTCGCTTCCGGGATGCTGAACCCTGCCGGAAGTTCTCCGCGAAGAGGGGTGATGGACAGCAGAGCGGGCGTTCCGGCGCAGATGTCCCGGAAGCGTTCTTCCTCCCCTTCATTGGGGAAGAACATGCTGACATTCCATTTCCGGTCCAGCCATTCCCGGATTTGGCGTTCCGCCAGTTCACGGCGCATTTCCTGCATCACGAAGTCCCCCGCCTCAAAGCTGCCCAGGGGATTGTCATGGATGGCAAGGGAGAAGTCTTCTTCCCCCGCCGCATTTTCCGGGGGAGAGGTGAGGATGCATACGTTCCCCCGTTCCTTGCAGAAAGGGGCGGTAATAACCAGGTCGCCCGGTTTGATCCAGTCCCGCAGGGTTTCCGCGCCCTCGGCTTCCGTCAGTATGAGGTTGACGTGTTCCGCCTTGCGGAAGGAAATCTGGGAATCCACATCAAATTCCCGGATGGATTCAATTTCGTCGTCAAAAAACTCCAGGCGCACGGGGTGGGAGGACTGGAGAGGAAAGACATCCAGGATGCCGCCGCGTCGGGACCATTGCCCGCGGGAAATGACCTGTGGAACACCTTCAAATCCCGCTTCCCCAAACTGCCGTATCAAGTCGTCCGGTGCGTGCGTCTCCCCCGTTTTCAGGGTGATCCCCTGGTTTTGCATGCCGTCGGGGGACGGAACCTCATCGTTCAAGCTGCCTTCCGTTAAAATGATGGTTTGCCCGCCCGTGCGGCTGGAAGAGATGCGGTGAAGGATATTCAGACGTTCCGCGGCGAGCTCCGGGTCCCCCATTTCCTCCCCCAGGGCCACCTCTTTTTCCGGAATGAAGAGGAGGTGGCGCACTCCCCAGGTTTCCAGTTGGGCTGCAAGGGCTTCCTGAGCCCGCAAATGGGGCGCGACCACCCAGGCCCGTGCGGTATCCGGAAGGGTTCTGATACACAGGGCCGCTACAAACGGCACCCCGGGCAGGGAAGTATGGTCGAAAACCGCCTGTTCCTCTGTGCCCAGTTTTGCCAGTTCCCGGTGAAAGGGGGCGGTACGGGCTACCCTGTCCATCAGGGCGGATATGGAAGCTTCTTCTGCCATGCGTGTCTGTGAATCCCTGTTGAGGGAAGTGTGCCGCCTTTCCCTCCCGTGTCAACGGTTTTTCAGGGCACAAACCGCCCTTCGTTTTCCGTCGGGGGACTGTTTCCACGGCACGCCGCGGCATAGTTCAGGAAGAGGAACGGAAGCGGATTTTAACGCCGGCCTTGCGCCATTTCTGTTCAATTTCTTTGGCCAGTTCTTCATAGCTCCGTCCGTCAAGGAGGAGTTTCTGAGCTTCCTTTTCACTGGTTCCGGATTGAATGGCTTTCATGTAATTCTTGATGCGCCGGGCATCGCCCTTGCCGTCCATGTGGTAAAAATAGTAGGCCATCAGGGCGGCCAGGCCGTAGTTCAGGTTGGCGTTTTCTCCCGTGAACTGGGAATAGGGCATGTTCATGTAAGCTTCCAGGCCGGGTGCCTCAAAGTCATCCCCAAGGGCCCGTCCCCCCGTATTTTTTTTGCCGTATTCCGTCACGCGGGAGACAATGTGGGATCGGTTGGCTCCAAAGTTGAAGCGGCCACCGGCATAGGGCGTCATGCCCATGTATTCCGCGGAGCCTTCACAAAACCAGCTGGCCTGCTTAGCCTGCGAAGACATGAGCTGGTGCGTCAGTTCATGGATGAGTGTGGAAGCGTCCTTGTCACGGTCAATGACGTATGTGCTTCCCATGGTTTTGACTCCCAGGGAATCGAACGGAACCAGAATTCTTCCGCGGTCCCCTGGCCGCGTTGTCCCCAGGAAGATGCCCGCCGTGCCTTCGCGTCCGCCGTTTTCCAGATAGGTGCTGAATTTTTCATACAGGTAGGCGGGGAATTTGGCGGAATCGTCATGGGCAGGGGAGTTTCCTATAGGAAGGGTTTTGTTGGCCAAGTGGGTGGCCTCAAAGAGGAGGCCCAGGCGCTTGATCATGCCGGTGCCCAGCTTGGCGTCGCAGATAAAGCGGAAATGGGGTGTTTCATAAATATATTCTCCCGGTTCCTCCTTGATGGTTTCCACCTTGAAATTGTCCGGGCATTTGACGCTCCTGGGCCACGGCAGGTGGTAATTGTCCGCCGTATTGGAGGGGAGTGCCCCACCTTTTTCCTGTTCCGCGATGAAATCCCTGTCTTCCCGGGAGAGCTGGGAGAGGGGAATGGAGACGGTTTGGCCGCCGGAACGTTTCAGCACGGCTTTCTGGCCGTCCAGCCTGATGAATTCTGCTTCCAGTTTTTTCCCTTGGAGGTTGGTCCAGGTGCGCCCCTGTGCAAGGGGGGTAAGGAAAAGGGCGAACAGAGTTCCCACCGCCAGGCAGAGGCGTGCGGGCTTTTTCATCAGGGGTAAGACGGGAGGCATGAACATAATTGCGTTTAATGTTTGGGACGCGGCAGCATCAGGAGCAGCAGCCCGCAGAACAGCATCAGGCATCCTGCCGCCGCCAGGGTGGTGGTCAGCGGAACGCCCTGATCCTTGAACCATCCCCCAAAGAAGGAGATGAGGGCGCCCACGCCGGCGGATGTGAGGTTGAGGAGGCCATAGCCGGTTGCGGAATAACGCTCGTCGATATGGGAGCGTAGCACAGGCATGAGGGTGGCGTCCAGTGATCCCTGCGCCAGCCCCTGCGTGGCGACCAGACCCAGCATGAGCACGAGCGGGACGGTGATGTCCCAGCCGAAGATGCCGGGCAGCAGCGCCAGAACCACCAATGGGCCGGATATGGTGAAGGTGATGCCCGGCACCAGGGCGCGGGCGCGGGCGTTGCGCCTGTACCACATGTCCGCCAGGATGGCGCCTCCCAGCACGGCGACGTATTTGGCCACGGAGCTCCACAGGGTGGCGGCGGGGCCCGCTTCCGCGGAGGAGAGCTGGTATTTGTCCTGAAGCAGGGTGGGATACCAGGTGAGAAGGAACCAGTTTCCGGCTCCGGCAAAGGCCACTACGGCCAGTAGCATCCACATGGGGCGTCCGCTCAGAAGGCTGGAAAGGACGGCTCCGGTGGAAAGTTTGGAAGAGGGTTCCTTGATGGCCTGTTCGTCATTGTCCACATTGAGCAGCACCGTTTTTTTCTCCGGTACGGACGGTTTTTTTGCCTGGGCCGTATCCGCCGGGGCTTTGGACGGATCTTTCAGGAACAGGATGAGGATGACGGCGTACGCCACGCCGATGAGGCCGAACAGGGCGAATGTCATGCGCCATCCCGTCCATGAAGCCATGGTGGCACCGAAACCGGCGACGGCCATGCCTACATAGATGCCGCTCATGTGCAGGCCCGTAGCGATGGAGCGCGTGCTGCCGCGGTGGTAGTCCGTAATCAGGGCCAGGGCGGCGGGGATGTAGAATGCCTCGCTGATGCCCATTGCTCCGCGCGCAATGAGCAGGGAAGTGTAATCTTCCGCATGGCCGGTCCACCATGTGACCACGGACCAGACGACGAGAGAGCAGAGGATCATCAGCCGGCGGCTGTAGCGGTCCGCCAGAAAGCCGCCCACCGGGCTGAGCAGGGCGTAAATCAGCAGGAAAACGGAGGTGACCATGCCGAACTGGGCTTCCGTCTGCGGAATGTCCCGTACGATGGGTTCATGCAGGGCGGAAAGGAGCTGGCGGTCAAAATAGTTCAGCATGACCACAAACCACAGGACAATGACGGCTACCCAGGCCCACAGGCCCGGCTTGGTGTTCGGGTCCGTGACGGAGGCAACATTTTTAACGCCGTTGCGCACGGCGGAGACGATGATGATCGCCAGGACGATGATGGTCAGAATGAGAACGGCGTAATCAACCGTGCTCATTTCAAAGTGGTAACCTGCGGAGGCGGAGGCGTTTACGGGAGTCCGGACGCCCGGGGCCGTTTCCCCGCTGATGGTCATGATTTCAGAGCCCCTGACAACGGCGGGAACCGTGGCGATGCCCACGGGCCATTCCCCCTGGCGCGTCCATGTGTTTCCGATGACGTCATAGACCAGGATATCCCGGGACTGCGCCACAGGCCTGGACGGGTCCGGCGAGTTGCCGCGCTTGTCTCCGCCGATCAGGAGAATGGAGTTTTCCCGCACCGGGGCGGGACCCGCGGCGGCGGCTACGGGCATTCCCGGTCCGGCAAGCTGCTGCCTGCCGGAGGAGCCCCATTTGGAAGGGTCCTTGGACGTCATGTCGTAGCCGATCATGTCGGAAAGATACGTCCTGGAGGTTTCTCCGGAGTTATCCCTGGACAGGGAACAGCCGCCTATGATGAACAGGGTGCTGTCGCAGACGGCAGCGGTGGAGAGAATGCGCCCCTCTCCGGGAAAAGGGGGAAGGGAAACCCATTTCATTTTATCCGTGTCCGGCGTGGTGTCCAGCATGTAGATGGTATTGAGTGCGGTTTCCGGCTGCTCCCGGTCTCTGCCGCCGATGACGAACAATTTGTTCCCGTGGGCGGCGCAGGAGGCTTCCGTTACGGGGACGGGAAGGGGAGGAAGCTTTTCTACGGAGCCGTCCGTTTTAATCAGCAGGGCATCTTTCAGGATGCCCTGAGCATTGTGGCCTCCGGCCACAGCCAGCCCCTTGCCCACGCTGGCAAAGGCGGCGTAACCCAGCGGGACGGGCAATGTTCCCGCCTTGCTCCACTGGCCGTTGCGAAGCTTGAAAATATCCTGGTAGTAGGTTTTGGGGCCGCGTTCCTCCGGAGTTGAGGCGCCCGGCGCAGCCTGGGGGAAGTTGGCGCCCCCTGCGGCGATGACGGACTGGCTGCCGTCGTCTTCCGTGACGGTTCCGGCAACCATGCCGGCGCGGCCTGCCGGGTCCGGAAGGTCGGGAACAGTTCCGGACGTCCGGACATCCACGGAAAAGGAGGCGTCAGCGGCCGGAGCCGCGATGAGAAGCAGGGCTGCCAGAGCAGAGCCGCAAGCCTTGGAAATTCGGGTAAGGGTGCGTGTCATGTGCATATGTTGAGAGGTTTAATTGGATTCCGGTCAAATCAGGGGAGGGAGATGCTCCATACCTCAGGAGAGCGCCTGCCGGGTTTGAGCTCTCCGTTCACGGCCGCGAAACGGTCCTGCCACGCGCAACACGGAAGGACAGCTCTGGGCGCGGCGATGGGGCCTGCGTCGTGCCATGTCATGTCTGCCGTGTCTAGGCACAGGGATTGGTTATTGAAGCCGGGATTAGTTTGGGGAGTGTATTTTTTTCCGGAGCCGTCATCCCCCCCAAGCAGGTAAATGACGCCGTTTCCGGAAACCGGGGCCGGGGTGGGGGCTGCGGCGATGGCGTAAGGCATGTCCGGCAGGCGCGTCCATCCGTGTTCCGGAGTATAGCTCCAGGCTTCCTTCAGCAGTTCCCGGACCTGTTGGCCGTCCTGTTCCCGCAGGCCGATGCCGCCGAGCACGTACAGGGCTCCGTCTGTTGCGGCCATCTGATGCAGGAAGCGGCCGCGGCCCGGCAGCGGGGCCTGTTCCAGCCATCCCTGTTCCGTCCGGCGTGTGTCCAGCATGAAGACCCGGTTAGTGCAGTCCTGCTCGCCGGGGCGTTCGCACCCTCCTGTAAGATAGACTTTCCCGTCCAGGACGGCAGCCGCCGTATATGCCAGGGAGATGGGGAGGGAAGGGAAAGGATGCGTGGTGACAGTTCCCTCCGCGAGGTTCAGCAGGTAAACGTCTTTCCGGTGCCCTTCTTTGCCGCAGCCGCCGATGCACAGCAGGCCTTCCCTGATGCCGGCGGAGGCGCCGTATGCATAAGGCGCGGGCAATGTGCCGGCCTCTTTCCATTCGTTTTCCCCCGGAGAGAGCGTAAAGATACGGTCCGTCCACGTTTTGGCTCCCCCTTCAAGCATGGGCTTTTCCGGGAAATTGGTACCTCCTGCACAAATCATTATTTCTCCGCAGGTCCCTGCGTACATGCCGGCGAAGCCTTCCGGATCGGGAAGGGCGGGTAAAGGTGTCCAGGATGAAGAATAGCGGCTCATAATACGTGTAAATGACTCGCCATATACTAGCTAAAAACCGGCGGCTTCGCCAGTATTAACCTCTGGTCCTATTTTTTTTGAATAAATTCCTTTCCTTGCGCCTCTTACCAACGTAGAATAGGTTAATCATATGAAAACAGGAACCCGTTTGTTGATTTTATGCCTCCTGGCTCCTGCCGCCCTGGCGGAAAATATGTCCCTGCGGTCCGGCAGGGTGCTGAAAGACGCCGTTGTAGTGTCTTCCGGAGATGATTTTGTCAATATCCAGTACACGGACGGGGTGGCCAAGGTTTCCTATAAAGATTTGACGGATGCCCAGCAAAGGGATTACAGGATGACGCCGGATGAAGTGAAGGCCAGGCTGGACCAGCGAAGGATGGAGGAAGCGGCGCGCAGAAAGAAGGCGGAAGAAGCCAGGAAGGCGGCCGATGAAGAAGCCAGGAAGATCCGGGAGTCCCTGTCTGAGGCGGAGCGGCATCCCCGCTACCTGGAAGGGGCGGATATTTCCCGCATGTTTTTGCTGATGGGGGAACTTACCAAGGTGGAGGCGGAGGTTATGGCTCTGCAGTGGAATGCCCTGGAAGCGGACCGTGTGGGTTTGCCGGAAGACGCCCGCGTTTTCCGCGCAAGGGCGGCAGCCTATCAGGAGCAGATAAGCGCCATCCGTAAAAAAAGGGAAACCGCGGAACAGTATTGGCAGGATTTGGAGAAGAAATACCTGGCCTTGAAAGACGGTACTCAGAAGAAGATTGCGGATTTGAATAAGCAGGTTTCCCAATTGCAGGGGGAAGTGAGGGAGGTGGCCAGCCAGCCGAGAACGGAACGCATCATTGTCCCTCCGATTATCAGGACGTGGAATTATCCGCCGCCGCCTGTCTTTATCCGGCCCCAACCGCCCCCTCCCCGTCCCGTGCCTCCGCGTCCGATGCCTTTGCCCGTAAAGCCGAGTTTGTACAGAAGTTAAAGATGCTCCGGAGCATTCCCTTTTCTGTCCATGGGCCTGTGCCGTTTACTGGAAAAAGGGACTGCCGGAAAGGAATACGGGAAACAGGCCGCCCGTGCGGCTGCCGCCATGGCCTGCCGGAACATTCCTTTGCCGCAGAGGGAAAGCATCAGATTCCGGGCAGGGGGAACAGTTTCATGCGGCCCCCCTGGAAGGAGGCCAGATGCCTGAACCCTGCCTGCCGGGCCAGTTCCCCGGCCCGCTTGAAATCCCGCCCTACATCCTCCGGCCTGTGGGCGTCTGAACTGATGGTGAGGGGAATTCCCGCCTCCGCCGCCATTTTCAGGAATTGCCCGTCCGGATATTGTTCCCCGCACTTGTTGTGCCAACCGGCTGTGTTAAGTTCCAGGCAGGCTCCGGTTTCCCGCATGGCTTCCAGCGACGGTTCATAATAACGGCGCAGGTCTCCAGAAGGGCGGAAGCCGAATTTTTTAATCAGGTCCGCGTGCCCCATGATGTGGAACATTCCGGAGGCGGCCATGTTCCGGAAGCGTTCCCAATACTGTTCCCATGCGTCCTCCACATCCGTCCGGTGCCAGAAATCCATCCTGTGGGGATTGTCGAATTCCTCCTTTTCCCCAAGATAATGGACGGAACCGATCAGGTAATCCCATGCGTGCAGGCCCTGCAGGTGCTCTATCCATGGTTCGATGCCGGGAAACCAGTCGCATTCCAGAGCGGAACGGACCGTCAGTCCGTGCAGCGCGGCGCATTCACGGGCTTCCGTGAGCCAGTCCAGGTAGGCCGGCATGTCCGCCTGCTTCATGCGCCAGTCGTCAAAAGGTTCCCCAGGCATCGGGGCATGGTCTGAAATGCCGTATTCCCGGAGTCCGGCTCGGACGGCTGCCTGCACATATTCCTGCGGAGTGCCGGAGGCGTGCAGGCACAGGGGGGTATGGGTATGGTAATCGCAGTACATGGAGGGGAATGCCCATGCTAGCATGGCGGAGCGGACGGTTCAACCCGGAGGGATGTCTTTGTTCATTATTTGCCGTCTTTGACTTTATGAGTTGATTTTATGGACAGGATTTTTTAGAGTTGCGTTAAATAGGACACGTGACATATGAGTGACTGGCAAGGCTTTTCCCCGCTGAATGATTTTACAGGGCCGCTCCTGGATAACCTGAAGCGCCACCCCAAGCGCATTGTTTTTCCGGAAGGGGAGGATGTCCGCGTGCTGCGCGTGTCCCAGCGCTTTGTGGAAGAGCAGGCCGGCGCGCCTATCCTGCTGGGGAGGAGGGAAGTCATCACGAGAATGGCGGAAATGAACGGAATTTCCCTGAAATTCGTCCGTATCATTGAACCGGAAAAAAGCTCGGATCTTCAGATGTTCTGCGACCGTTATGAACGGGCGGAGCAGATGTTCGGCAACGGGTTGCCTATGAATACCCGTGAAATTGTTTCCGAACCGGTTCATTTTGCCGCCATGATGGTGCTCTACGGTCAGGCGGACGCCATTGTGGCCGGGAACATGAAAAGGGTGGCTTCCGTTTTCCGCGCAGTAAACAAGTACAGGCAGGATCCCGTTCCCACCAAGCCCCTGTTTGCCATTTCCATTGTGCTCGTTCCCGAATTTTCCAAGAAATTCGGCGGCCGCGGCGTCTATTTTCTGGCGGATACCGGGGTAAACCCTGAACCCACGGTGGAAAATATGGCCTATTTTGCCGTAGAGACGGCCAAAATGGCCCGCCACATGCTGGGTAAAAGCGTTCGCGTCGCCATGCTGAGCGCGTCCACTTCGGGCTCCGTTCCGGAACTGGCTGCGGACCGCACCAGGGCCGCTGCGGCGCTGGCGAAGAGCATGGTGCAGAAGGATTGCCTGAACAATGAAATCTCCATAGAGGGGGAAATCCAGATTGATGCCGCTCTGTCGTCAGATTCCTACAGCGTGCGCGTGCACCGCAACTCCATGCTTCAGCCAAGTGAGGTTTGGGTCTTCCCGACTCTGGATGCTGCGGATATCTCCAAAAAACTGTTGTGCATGATGCCGTCCGTATACAACTATGGCCTTATTCTGGGCGGTCTGCTCTTCCCGATTGCCCAGCTGCCGCGGCTGACAGATGAAGACAGGATGTTCGGTACTGCGCTGGTGGTGGGGAATGAAGCCATTAAATTCCACCTGTTGTATCCGCAGGGGGTTGCTCCGCTTTATTGACCGGGCGCGGCGTGTCCGTGACCAGCAGGCGCTTTTCCTTGCGTACGGCCAGTTTTCCGCCGGGCAGGGAAGTTCGGGAAGGGCCGTCCGTATTCAGGATGTCCATTACCCGGAGTACGGCGTCTTCCGTCAGGTCCGGAATATGTTGCCGGCGCAGGTAATCATGCACGGCGCATTGTCTCAGCTCCGCAGGAAGCAGGTTGATTTTCGGCAGGAACAGGCGCCCCTGGGGATCTGTCAGGTTCATGGAGTCCAGTGCCTGGGAAAGCGCCGTGCGGATTTGATTTTCCAGGCGGCAGGCACGTGAAAAGGGAAGGCTGGTGTCCCTTTGGAACAGCGCATTCAATTTGGGAATAATCTCATGGCGCAGGGCGTTCCTGGTATATTCGGCAGACTGGTTGCTGGAATCTTCCCTCCATGGAATATGGCGATGCTCCAGATAGGAGGTGATATCCTCCCGGGAAAAATCCAGCATGGGGCGTACGACGGTCAATCCGTTGGCCCAGGTGGAGACGGGGAACATGCCGTGAATGCCGGAGGCTCCGCGGCAGAGGTGAAGAAGGGCCGTTTCCTGCTGGTCGTTCCGGTGGTGGGCCAGAGCCACGAGAGCCCCCGGATAACCGGCGGCCCATTTCAGAAACGAGGCCTGCCTGGCTTCCCTGGCCGCTTCTTCAATGGCTATTCCGCGGGTATAGGCCATACTGCGGACATTGACGCGTTCCCGGACACAGGGAATACCCAGGGAGGCGGCGTAACGGAGTACAAACATTTCCTCTTCCTCCGCTTCCGGACGCAGCTGGTGATTTACATGGCATGCAACCAGATTGCATCCCGGCATGCCGGACAGCAGGGAAAGCAAAGCCATGGAGTCCCTCCCCCCGCTGATTCCGGCAAGGACGGGGCGGCCGGAGCGGAGGAGTTCCGCGGACTGGCTGTCAAAATGGTCCGGTGTCAACATGGTGCTGCTGCGAGTGAATCAGGAAAAAGAGATCAAAGGAAGCCTGCAAATAAAAACCCCGTTTTCCGGGAAGGAAACGGGGTTGGAAAATTGCTGAAGGCAGTTCTTACTTGTTGAGCTTGGGCTTGCCTCCGCTGCGGCGGACGGTGCCGAAGCGCTTCTGGAATTTGTCGATGCGGCCTTCCGTGTCCACAAACTGGTTCTTGCCGGTGAAGAACGGGTGGGAATCAGAGGTGATACCGCAGGAAACCACGAAATGTTCAACCCCGTCAATAACTTCCGTCTTGGGAGAACGAACAGTGGAACGGGTGATGAAGCGGCGTCCGGTGGTGATGTCAACAAAAACGACCGGATTATACTGGGGGTGAATATCTTTCTTCATGGTGATGTATTGCGTTTCCGACGCAAGGGGAACGCAAGTATAAATATGTTTCATTGCATGTCAAGCATCCCCGCGTAAAAATAAGGAAGTTTGTGGATGACGGTTCGGGAGCTTGCGGAAGGAACGGTTGTGGAGATGATATGACGGAAAAATGGAGCAGGTGTTGAAGAGGCCCCCCTGGTGGGCGTGGTTTTCCCTGATGGGATTGGAAATCCCTTCTGCCGCCATTGCCTGGGCTTTTGCCGTCAGCCAGTCCCATCTGGTGGTAGTTTCCTCCCCCTGGCTGTATCAATTCCTGTTTGTGGCTGTCTGGTGCGTCAATATGCTGGACCGGGTGCTGAAAATATTCCGGGGCGGTTCCGCTGTCTACACGGATGAATGCCTGCTTTTTGCCAAAAAGCATTGTTTCGTTATCTCCCTGCTCATTATGGTGGCGGCCGTGACGGGGCTTTGGATCATGTTTTTCCAATTGGGTGTGGTTATTTTTCAATTTGCCTTTCTGCCTGGCGTCTGCAGTCTGCTCTTTCTCTATTTCTCTTCCAACCCTCATCAGAAAGGGAGCCTGTCTTCCGGATTCGTCATGGGGGCGTTTTTTGCCGCCGTTTCCTTCGCTACGGGTGCCGGAATACCGGCCTACTTTTACGGGACGGTAGGCGGCGGCTGGGGAGGCCAGCTTTCCGAACCCACCTGGTATCTGGTAGCGCTGGTCATCCTCTGCATGTTCAGCCGCAAACGGTGGAGTGAAGAAGAGGATGAGGACGGGCAGGATTCCGCCGACCGCGACATGGTATCCCTGGTATGGATGGGGGTGATAGTCATTTACGTTGTATTCTGTCTGGCCGCCGCCGCCAGGGAATATACCGGGGATGCGTGGATTTATTATGGGCTGGCAATGGCGGGGGCATTCATGTTTGTGCTGGACAGGCTGAAGATGAACATGCCTCCCCTCCTCCTGCACACGCTATCCTGGGCGGCACTGATTTTCCCATTGCTGTTGAGCGGTATTCTGGCGCAGGCTTCCTCCTGATTGGCTGGGCGGATTCCTGCTATGGAGCGCGGCAAAATACAGGGAAGTTGAAAAAATAATATTTTGTGGTTGCAATATTGGGAAGAGGATGATAGATTCTGCCCCGCAAGCACGTTCTGCGTGCAGGCAAGTGGCTCGGTAGCTCAGTCGGTAGAGCAGGGGATTGAAAATCCCCGTGTCGGCGGTTCGATCCCGTCCCGAGCCACCATTTTTTCTCCCAATTTCTAATCCCTCCTTTTTATACGGGAAGTAGCTCAGCCTGGTGGAGCGCCTGCTTTGGGAGCAGGATGTCGCAGGTTCGAATCCTGTCTTCCCGACCATTTTAAAGCCTGTGGATCAAATGATTTACGGGTTTTGTTTTTTGAGCTGTTCCCTGGTGGTTGTCCGTAAAATAGATGGAGTGGAAGCGGGGTATGCCTGGAAAGATGAAAAACACCCCTGTTGCGGCGGGGCGGCCGAACCTGCAGCCAGTTAAAAAAGCCGGAAATCTTTTGTGTCCGAAACAACGCGGACAGAAAGGCGATGCAAAGTTCTTGTAACACCCGTGTGCTGACGAAAGCCTGGTCCCGGCGGCCCGGATTTTTTCTGACGGCGGGGCGGATGAATAAGATTTGTTAATGTGCCGGGCTGAAAAACGGTGTAAAGAAAACCGCCGCGGGGTGGGAGGTGCGGCGGAATGGAGAAAATGATAGATGATAGAAATAGTTTTATTTCTTTTTTAGTATATAATATTCGGCCAGGACGCCCTGATTGACTGTGCCTTCTTTGTCTGACAGCATTACTTTGCTTCCATCGAGTATTTTATAATAAGATTTTTCATTGGAAGAGGATTGGGCCAGTTCCATCAGGCGGCCATTGATGAAATGATAAGAGCCTTTTGATTCGAAAATAGCGTCTTTTTCTCCTATGTATTCGCTTCTCAACACATAAGTGTTATCGTTGTTTAATGTTAACGCCGTCCTGATTCCTTCACAATCGGCAGCAGGAAGAATTCCTTCATAAGTGCCGTAAAAATTTAAATTCTCCAACTGTTTTTCTGTTTTTGTTTCGCCGCTCTCAATTCGAGAATGATGATTTTTGGGGGAATCACAGCCGGTTATGGCAATTAAACATGCGGTCCATAAAAAATTTATTTTCATGACAAGTTTTTTTCAGCTGGTGGTTTGTGACGTGCGATGCTTGATCCAATGGGGCAGGGAAGGGAGTACGTTCGTTTCCTGTTTTTCCGGTTTTGCCGTAATATAATGAAAGTCTATGGAAGGGGCAAGATATTTTCTTTTCATGGAGCCCGCGAGTATTGATGAATGCCGGATTAAGTAATTTATCCCGTTTTTATTCAACTTTGCCGGAAGAAGAGTTTTCTAACCGGGATTGAGTGTTTTGTAGTCCGTTTTGCGAAGATGTTGTTTTTTTTGAGGGGAGCCGAGTGTCTGGGGAAGCCCCCTCTTTGCAGATATTGCCGAGAAGGCTGGATTTTTTGCTTGAGATTAGGAAGAAGGCTTGCAGAGTGGCTTGATGAGGCCCGTCCGACAAAAGACATTTTCCGTTTCCTGGCTGGCGGGGTTGAGGTGGTCGTTTGGCGGGTATGTAACGGGAACACTTCTGGCGGCGGGTGCGGGGGCGCTGGATTTTCCCTTGCTGGCGCAGGTGATGCTTTTGGCCGCGGCGGTTTGTTTTGCCGCCTCTCTTGTTTGTGCGGGAGCGTGTTTCCGGGGCAGCAAGATTGCCCGGTGGTACTTGCTTCTTGTCCTCGTGATGATTATGGTTGCGGTTCTGTTTGGGAATGGAGGCGGTTAATTAGTCATTTGTATATCTTTTGATTGACCGCGTGCGCGCGTATGTATACTTTCCGGTCATGCTCCTTCGATTCTTATCGAGTCTCTTTTTTGCGTCCGGCATTGTTTTGACCGCTCAGGCGAATACCCAGCCTTATCCGGATTCCGATTCTTCTGACGGATACGATACCGGTTTTTATGCAGAGGCTTATTCCGGCGGCTACGACAGCGCTCCGGCTCCGGCGGGGGAATCCGCCTCCAAGCCTGTTTTCCCCACGCAGTCCTATTTTGAATTGCTTGGCCCCATGGATTCCAGAAACGGGCGCGGAAGCGTGGATATCCAGAATTGGATGACGGATTTGAATTTGTGCAGGATGTCCAGCGGTTCCTGGAATTTTTCTTCTACGGCGGCCTTGCGTCTGAGCTGGTTTAATGGAAAAGGAGCGGATGAGATGGATGTGGACCGGCTGTACACGATTTGGCTGAATGTGAACGCCTCCTATGCCATCACGGGGAAGACGCGCCTGGTTTTCGGTGTGACGCCCCAGATTTCCACGGATTTCGATACATGGACGAGCCATAATATTTTCTTGGGAGGCCATGTTCTTCTGGCAGGCCCCTTGAACGACCGGTTCAGCTATGGAATCGGCATCGGCTGTTATCCGCAGCTTGGGGATTATCCTTTCCTGCCCCTTATCCAGTTTAAATGGGAAGCTTCCCGCAATTGGACGCTTCAGCTGGAAGGGGCCCGCCTTTCCTATATCAACAAGGTGAGCGATGGGTTGAAGTGGGGACCCTTCGTTTCCGTGGTGTCCGGCACATGGACGATTCACCATGATCGCCGCGTCCGCCAGTTTGCATGGATTTCCGGCGTCGCCGGCATAGGCGCCGATGTGGGGTTGGGGCACTGGGGCAGCGTGCGCCCCAGGCTGGTGGCGGATGTCGGTTTTTCCTTCGGGAATTCCGGCACTATCAAGACAAGCAACGGAAGCCATGATTTGGAAAAATACCATTATGACCCCGGTTTTTATTTGCGTGCGGGGCTGCTATTTGAGTTTTGACCGGCCAACAGGATTAGCGAATACATGACAAAGGCCTCCGGTGCGTTGAATGTGCCGGAGGCCTTTTACATATGGGGACGTTTGAAGCCGGGACGGTTCCCGGAGGCAATCAGGCTTCTTCAACGGAGGGTCTGCCCACGGAGTGGTATTCAAATCCTACGGCCCGGAGGTTTGCCGGGGAGAGGATGTTTCTTCCGTCAAAGATGATGCGGTTGCGCATGACTCCGGCGAGTTTCTGCAGATCCGCATTCGCATATTCGCTCCATTCCGTGGCGATGACCAGAACTTCCGCATCCCGGGCGCATTCGTACATGTCTTCCACCAGTTTGACCCCCATAGGGTTCAGAATGGGGGCCGCCGTGTGCATGGCTTTGGGGTCCGTAGCGGTGACAATGGCTCCTTCCCCGCAGAGTTTTTCACATAGTTTCAGGGCGATGGATTCCCGGACGTCGTCCGTGTTCTGTTTGAAGGCAAGGCCCCAAACGGCTATCTTTTTGTCCTTGAGGACCCACAGGCGGTCCCGAATTCTGTCCAGGAAGTGGATATGCTGGGTATCATTGATGTGTTCCACTTCCTCCAACAGGGTGAAGGGAATGCCCAGCGTGCGGCTGATGTTGATGAAGGCTTTGACGTCTTTCGGGAAGCAGGACCCGCCGTAGCCCAGCCCCGCGTTGAGAAAGTGGCGTGAGATGCGTTTGTCCATGCCGATGCCTTCCGCCACCAGTTCCACGTCTGCGCCCGTTTTTTCACAGACCTTGGCGACAGCGTTAATGTAGGAAATTTTCAGAGCCAGGAAGGAGTTGGCTGCGTGCTTGATGAGTTCCGCGGAGTTGACGTCCGTTTCCAGAATAGGGGCATGAATGGGCTGGTAAACGCGCTTGATGACGTTCATGGCCTGTTCCGAGTTGGCTCCAATGACAATGCGGTCGGGGTGCAGCAGGTCGTCCACGGCGCATCCTTCCCTCAGGAATTCTGGATTGGAGACAATGTCGAACTGAACATTCGGCCCCGCATAGTGCTTGATGGTCTGGCTGACTTTTTCCCCGGTTTTGACGGGTACGGTGGATTTGTCCACAATGACCTTGTATCCCATTTCTGGTTGGAGCGCCTGGGCGATTTCCCTGGCCACTTTTTCAATGTAGGTCAGGTCCACGGAACCATCCGTATTGGGCGGCGTGGGCACGGCGATGAAGATGACTTCGCTTTCCGCGATGGAAGCGGCGATGGAAGGGGAAAATTCCAGCCGCCCCACGGCTACGTTTTTTTTCACGAGCTCTTCCAGCTTGGGCTCGTAAATGGGGATGGCCCCGGATTGAAGAGTACGTATTTTTTCCGTATTATTATCCACGCAAATGACGTGATGGCCCATTTCGGCAAAACAGGTGCCTGTGGTCAGCCCCACGTAACCACTGCCGATAATTGTTAAATTCATAGTGTTAGCGTAAATATTGGTAAAAACTTAACTGTATGGAAAAGTAAGAGCAGTCAACCCCTGAGCATTATGGGATAGGGAATTTTTTCTGTCAAAATAAAAAGTTCCTGATTGAGCGCCTCCTTTCCTTGTGGTATAACCGTGACCAGACAGGAAAATATCTGTTTATTTTAATTTGAACGTTATGAAAACACCTATCACCGTTACCGTTACAGGAGCCGCCGGCCAAATTGCCTATTCCCTTCTGTTCCGTATTGCCTCCGGCAGCATGCTGGGGCCGGATCAGCCGATCAACCTGCGCCTGCTGGAAATTCCCCCGGCCATGAATGCTCTGGAAGGGGTGGTGATGGAGGTGCGTGACGCCGCGTTCCCGCTGGTTAATGAAATTGTCCCGACCAGCGATCCTGATGAAGCGTTCGCCGGCGCCAACTGGTGCCTGCTGGTAGGCTCCGTTCCCCGCAAGGCCGGTATGGAACGCAAGGACCTGCTGGATATCAACGGCAAGGTGTTCATCGGCCAGGGGCAGGCCATTGCCCGCAGCGCCGCCAAGGATGTGCGTGTGCTGGTGGTCGGCAACCCCTGCAATACGAATGCCCTTATTGCCATGCACAATGCGAGCGGCGTTCCCTCCGACCGCTTTTTTGCCATGACTCGCCTGGATGAAAACCGTGCCAAGAGCCAGCTTGCGGAAAAGGCCGGCGTCCATGTGACGGAAGTGACCAACATGGCCATCTGGGGCAATCATTCCTCCACCCAGTACCCTGATTTCACCAACGCCAGGATTGGCGGAAAGCCTGTGACGGAAGTCATCAAGGATACGGAATGGCTTAAGGGCGATTTCATTACCACCGTGCAGCAGCGCGGTGCCGCCATTATCAAGGCACGCGGCGCTTCTTCCGCCGCTTCCGCCGCTTCCGCAGCCGTGGATACCGTCCGCAGCCTGGCTACCCAGACTCCGGAAGGCGACTGGTATTCCGTGGCCGTTTGCTCCGACGGTTCCTACGGCATTGAAAAAGGTCTTATCTGCTCCTTCCCGGTCCGCACCACCAAGGATGGCGGCTGGGAAATCGTGCAGGGGCTGCCGGTTGATGCGTTCTCCCGTGAAAAAATTGACGCTACCGTTAATGAACTGAAGGAAGAACGTGACGCTGTTTCCTCTTTGTTGAAGCATTAATGTTGATTTGCTCTTGCGCCGGGTTTCCCGTTTTCGGGAAGCCCGGTTTTTTATGTCCTGAAGATTCCATAAACCTCATTTTCTGCGGGACAGAAGTTTTCTTCCGTGTTAAAAAAAACGATGGATGCAGCATCCGCTAGTTTATGGATCAGGACCGCATATTATACAGGGGAGAGGCTTTTACGCTGACCGGAAATTCCTTGCGCCAGGATGCCGCGCATTGGGCGGAGGTACAGCCGGACGGTCAGGTGAAAACCATGAAGAACGGCCGCTATTCCGAGTGGCGCATTTTTCCGGAAGCCGGGAACGCCCCGCATTACCGGGGAAATTTTGAAGTGCTTAATCAGGCTTACGGCTTGGCGTTGCATGAGGCTGGAGCCCTGCTTAATGAAGAAGGGACGTTCCGGACGGGAGCCAACTGGCCTACTGTGTGGACCCGGGATATTTCCTATTCCACCCATCTGGGATTGGGGTTGTGGAATGTCCGTGCCTGTATGAATAGCCTGAATGCACGGGTCCGGAACGGGGAGGTGGAGCAGGATACCGGCACGGGCGGTTCCTGGCCCATTTCTTCCGACCGTGTGGTGTGGGGGATGGCTGCGTGGGAAGTTTACTGCCTGACGGGGGATGCCGACTGGCTGTCCCTTTCCTGCCGAGTGATGGAAAAGACATGCATGAGGGATGAACAGGTGCTTGCGGCCACGGGCGGCTTGATGAAGGGGGAATCGTCCGTGCTGGACTGGAGGGAGCAGAGCTACCCTGCGTGGATGACTTCTGCTGATATTGGGGATTCTTGCAGCCTGTCCACCATGCTCCTGCATGCGGAGGCCCGCAAGATTCTGGCGCGGATGTTCCGGGAGCTGGGGCTGGAGGAGAAGGCCCGGGAGTGGGAGGAGAAGAGCGTTTCCCTGGCCGCGGTTATTGAGCGTTTTTTCAGGATTCCGGAACATGTCCTGTACGGGCAGTACCTGTATGGGCGCGGGTATCCCGTACTGTCGGAGAAGGTGGATTCCCTGGGCAATCTGCTTTGCGTTCTTCTGGGGCAGGCTGGCGGTTCCCTTGCCGCCGGGATGGTTGCCTCCCTTCCTCATGGCGTTTATGGCATTCCCTGCATTCATCCTCAGATGCCTGATAGCGTGCCCGCCTACCACAACCGAGCCATGTGGCCTTTCCTGGAGGGCTATTATGCGCAGGCCGCGGCGGCGGTGGAGAATGAATCCGCCCTGGCGCTGGCGGTCGCCTGCATGGTTCGCGCCGCCCTGTTGTGCGGCACGAACAAGGAAAATGTCCGTCTGGAAACGGGGCTGGATGAGGGGCTGCTACTCAGTTCGGATAGCCAGCTCTGGAGTATTGCCGGCATGCTGGGCTGTTTTTACAAGGGATTGTTCGGCATCCGTCTGTCTTCGGATTCTCTGGAATTCCGCCCTTGCGTTCCAAAGTCTTTTGAAGGCGTTCATGAGTTGTCCGGGCTGGAATACCGCGGCATGACGGTAGATGTGTTTCTGCAGGGCTGCGGGCACCGGATAGCGCGGTGCCTGGTCAACGGGCAGGAGGCCCCTCCCGTCCTTTTGCCGGGCATGAAGGGGCGTGTTCTTGTGAAATTGGAGCTGGCCGGTGGAGAAGAGGATGAAGGGGCGGTGAATTTAACCCGCATGGGCAGCAGCCTGGAGTCTCCTGCGTGGAAGGCGGCGCGCCATGGCATTGCATGGGAGTCTGTGGAAGGAGCCGATTATTACCGTGTTTACCGGAATGGCATCCCTGTGTCTCAAACGGAGTACTGCCATTATATCCCCGCTCCCGTCCGGGGGGACGTGTCTTTCCAGGTGATGGCAGTCGCTCTGGATGGGAGGGAGTCTTATCTTAATGAACCCAATGATTATCCTTCCGCGGATTCCCGCATGGAGACGCGCCCCTGCGGCTTGAGCGGGGATGAAGTCTGGTTTTCCCGCGTCACGGAGTCCCCGGACGCTCTTTGTTACAATGTCAATATAGACAAGCCCGGAGTGTACCGGGTGGACGCCTTTTTCGCTAACGGCACTTATGATGTTTCAGACGGGAATACCTGCGCACTGCGCAGTCTGTACCTGAACGGCAGGCGAGCAGGCACGCTGGCTTTCCCCCATACGTCCCGTTCCGGAAACTGGGAGTATTTTATTTATTCAACGACAGTGGAAGCGGTGCTGACGCCCGGTCCCTGCCGTGTGGAAGTGGTGTATGATTCCTTTTCCGAAAATATGAATCGTCTGGTGAATGATATGGTGATAAAACACCTTCGGTTTACCCGTATATCCTGATATTAGTTCATGAATGTTATGTCGAAACGTTTTTTTGCCTTGTTGCTGGTCCTGGGGCCCGGAATATGGAGTGTTCCTGCCATGGGGATGGATGCGGAGTCTGCTTCCAGGGTATCTGTTCCTGCCTCTTCGGACAGGGAGGGAGCGGAGTTTACCCGGCTGCCCGTCAGCTGGACGGTTAATCCCAGGGATGCCGCCAATGCCCGTGCCGCCTGGAAAACGCTGAGCGCCTATCATCGGGGCAAACCGAAGTCTGCCAGAAAATTGCATGTGGTTTACGTAACGTTCAAGGACAGACCTGCCCTTGAAAAATACCGGGAACGGTATGATCATATTCTGAAGAATATTCAGGCATATTATGCGGACCAGATGCAGGCCAACGGTTTCCCTCCGCTCACATTCCAGCTGGATTTGGATGAACGGGGCAAGCTGGTTATTCATGATGCCTATGTGGATAAACCCATGAGCGAGATGAGCGTGCAGAGCTCCGGCCCCGTCTCCCGGGAAGCCGCCAGGAAGGTGCTGGCTTCTAAAGGGATTAATATTGAGAAGGAACATGTGCTGATCGTTTGCCAGCTTCCGGACGGCGTGGGTCCTTATTACGGCGGCGGCTTCAGCCACCAGGGCACGGGGTGGACCTGTGACCAGGAAGGGCTGGATCCCGCCAGCTTCATGGATACGGAAATGATGCAGGGCGGCCGTTTCAAGGTGACCAAGGGGAAGAACGCCACCATTTACATAGGCGGTACGGCCCATGAATTGGGACATTCCTTCGGTCTTCCCCACACGGGCGACGGATGGAATTACCCCGACGCCGGAGCGTCCCTGATGGGTCATGGCAATTCCACGTACGGCGACGAGCTGCGCCATGAAGGGAAGGGCGCCTATTTGGCGCCGACGGATGCTTTGAAATTGGCCAGTGTTCCCCTGTTCAACGGGGTGGAGACGGAACTTCCCGCAGACGCCTCCTTCGGGCGTATGCTCGGCAAGTATGTCCCGGGGGCTTTTGAACGGCTGGAGGCCGTTCCCGTCAAAGACGGACTGCGGTTGAAAGGGCGGGTTCATCTGACGCGCCCTGCGTATGGCATTGTTGCCCATTTGGATCCGCCCGGAGGTTCGGATTATGATTCCAATGCCGTGGGCGCTTCTCTGGATGAAAAGGGAGAGTTTGAGCTCACCATCTGCAGGCCGGGATATAAGGGGGGGTTTATAGAAATGCGGGTGGCCGTATTGAATTGCGACAGCACGCGCAGCATGATTACTCTGCCCGTGTGGATGGATGCCCAGGGAGCCAAGGCCCCTTCTCTGGCCCAGATCGTTTATTTCGGGGATGTTCAGAATTTGTGGATACGGGGCCGCACGGAAGAAGCCCGGAAGGCGCTGGCAGAAGTGGAACGCAGGCATGGTTCCCGTTCTGAAGTGAAAGAATGGCTCCCTGTCTGGAAGCGTGCTTTGGGGCGCCAGGATCCTGCGCTGGAAGTTGTTCCGGCACAGATTCCTGCGGCAATCGCCAGTATCAGCCTGAATGACTGCAAGCCTTCCGTAGCCCAGGTAGGGTGGGCCGTTCCGTTGTGGGATGTCCTGTTCCCGTCGGATTTGGGGCCCGTGCCTTTCTTCCGGACAATCGGAAGGCCGGAACGTTTCATTCTGGCTCATGCCCCGGCTGTTTTTGCCTATGACCTGGATGGGCGCTGGAAGGAGTTCCGCGCGGATGTGGGGCTGCCCTTCGGCTCCCGCGGCAGCGTCAAATTCAGCGTGTATTTGGACGGCAGGAAGCTTATGGAATCCCCTGTGCTCAAGGATGGGGACTCCATTCCCGTGAAGACGGCGGTAGAGGGCGGCAGGAAGCTGGAAATCCGCGTGGATGACGCCGGAGACGGCAATGCCGCCGATTGGGGCATCATAGCCAACGGCATGCTGACCCGGTAAATTTTCTGCCCCACTGGCGGAGAAATGTGACATTAGGCTTGTCTTTTGCCCTTTCTCATAGTGTTCTGTGGGCTAGCCATGATTGGGACGATTGCAAAGCTATGGGGTGCGGCGGCGCTGGTTGCCGGGGCTTCCCTGTTTGCAGAAACGGCTGCGGAGCAGCCGCCCGTCCCTTCTTCTGAAACCGGGAAGGAAAATGCCGGAGGGAAAATGGCGGGCAACCTGCTTTCCGGCACTCTCATGCCGCAGATTCCCTCCAATATTTCCATTACCAATGACGGCGCCATCAGGGTGGAGGAATCCAGGAAGGTTATTTTTGAAGGACCGCATGTCCACATGGTTACGGATACCGGGGTGGAGGTATTTGCGGATTATGCCCAGGCGGATATGGACCAGGGCAAGGTGTTTCTGAAGGGGAACCTGGCCATTTACCAGGGTGACGGCAGGACAAGGTCCAACAGCCTGGTACGCGCCGACAGCGCGGAGTTTGACTGGGAGAACGAAGTGCTTCTTACGGATGCCATCCGTGCGAAGATGGAGGGATTGATTCTGCGCAGCGGAAAGTTTGAATCCCGGAAGGATGCCGCCGGCAATACTTATCTGGAAGCCCTTAATGCCTCCGTCACGGCGGAAGACATCAGCGAGCCTCTCACTTGGATTTCCGCGGACAGGATACGCGTGTATCCAGAAGACAGGTTTTCTTTCAAGAACCTGACCCTTTATTACGGTGGCGTTCCCTTCTTTTATTTCCCCTACCTCAGCCATTCCCTTAATCCGGAAGTTGGCTACCTTCCCATCCCCGGCATGCGCTCCATCTGGGGGCCTTACCTCCTGAATGAATACGGGTTCCTGATGGGGAAAAAATGGTCGGACAACGGTATGCCTTCCGCGGATTACCTGGGAACCCTGCATGCAGATTACCGCACCCGGCGCGGTTTCGCCTACGGATTGGACATCCGCGACGTGCTGCTGGAAAAGGATTGTCCGGACATGACGGGGCTGTCCTTTTACAAAACCCATGACAAGGGTGTGAAAATCAACGCCGGTGATGATGAGTACCGTGAGCATCTGGATCCGGACCGGTGGAGGTTCGCGCTCCAGCAGATGTGGAGCCACAGGGTGAATCTCCGCACGGACTGGCGGTTGAAGGCCAACATCAACATGTTGAGTGACGAGTACATGCTCCGCGATTTTTATCCGGAAATTTATCAGCGCAATTCTTCTCCGGACAACACGGTGCTTCTTTCCCGTACGGACGATACGAATGATTTTTCACTGTTGCAGCGTTTTGTCCCCAATAATTTCTACATAGCGGACCAGCGGACGGAGTTCAGTTATGAGCGCATCAAGTCTCCCGTATTCCGTTCCCCCGTCATGTATGAAAGCCGCACCAGCTTCGCTTTCCTCAAGCAGTACGTTCCTCCGTTCATGCGGACGGAAATCCGGAACATGCTGGACGGGATGGATCCCGGAACTTCTTCCTATGATTACTGGGCCCGAATGCTGATGACGGACAGCTACAGCAGGTTCCACTCCTTCCATGAGGTTTCCGTTTCCAAGAAAATCATGGGATTCCTGAACCTGACCCCCAAAGTGGGCGGAGGCTATACGGGATATTACGGCGTGGAGGACTACAAACCGCTCAACCAGGGAATTTTTTACGCCGGAACGGATGCCGATTTCAAATTCTCCCGCCGTTATTCTTCCGTATATAGTGATTCCTTTGGGCTGAACGGCATGAACCATATTGTTCAGCCCCATTTTACGCTGGCGTATGTCAAAACCAACCGCCTGAGCGAGCTTTATCCCCAGATTGACGGCGATACCCCCACGACCAATCCCCCATCCTTGAGCATAGGCAGATACACGGAGATTGATTCCCTGTCCACGGGGCTTGTCTTCCGGTATGGATTGCGCAACATGCTGATGACCAGCCGGGATGCTAATTCCCACCGCTGGTTTTCCTGGGATGTGTTCATGGATGCCTATCTGCATGATCCCGTCAACCGTCGGGATTTTTCCAACCTTTTTTCGTTCATGCGCTGGAATCCCGTTCCCTGGATGGAATACCGGTCGGAAATGCAGGCTCCCGTTTTGGGTAAGGACAAGATTTCCGGCTGCCGTGAATACAACAACTCCCTGCGTTTCATGCCATGGCGTTCCACGGAACTCGTCGTGGGGCACCGTTATTTGAACCAGCATTCCCTTCTGGAGGACAGCAGCCAGCTGGATTTGCGTATTTTGCAGCGCTTTTCGGAAGCCTGGGCTTTCAGCGGCAAGTGGCGTTTTTCTCTGTTGGACGGCAAGCTGGACATCCAAGAATACAATGTGTACCACAATATGGGATCCTGGTATTTGGGCGTGGGCGCTTTCGTTCGCAAGAACGGGAACAAAAACGAATTCGGGCTGGGCATCAGCTTTACCATCCAGCAGACCGGGGATTATATGCCGGTCAAATTCCTTTGATATCCGGAAAGGACACGGTTTTTTGCGGGGTTTTTCCCGGAAGCTTTTTCCTTTTTCAGAGGATTCGCGTTTTGAGAATGGGGTCTGCCCGGTGTGGGGTGTTGTTCCGGAGAGGGAAAGATATGTAGCTGGTCAGCAAGAGGCGGAAAGCCTACGGTTGGAAGGATGGAGAGCGGCCTGTTTCCGGCGTGCCGGACAGGAAGAAAGGAAGAAGGGGTAAGGAGCCGCTGCCGCGCTTGTGCCGGAACCTTGGCTTGCATTCCGGCAGGGAAACGGGGAAAATGCCAGGGCATGGAACAAGCTGCGGCGGAAAACCGTCCGGCTTCCTGCACGAATAATCATACATGAATATGAACGCACAGGAATTGATCGAGACGCTGGAATGGCGTTACGCCACCAAGGTATTCAATCCGGACCGCCGCATTCCGGCGGAGGACTGGGAAGCCCTTTTGGAATCCCTGCATTTGAGCCCTTCCTCCCTGGGGCTTCAGATGTGGAAGTTCCTTGATGTCCGGGATCCCGCCGTGCGTTCCCGGCTTCGGGAAGTTTCATGGGGACAGCCCCAGGTTACGGACGCTTCCCATCTGGTGGTTTTCTGTGCCCGCAGGGATTTCAAGCCGGAAGACGTGCAGCGCTATCTGGAACGTATTGTGGAAGTGCGCGGTGTTGCCATGGACTCCCTGGACCAGTACCGCGCCCGCATTTTTGAACTGGTGGATTCCAAGTCTCCGGAAGTGCTGAAAGCCTGGCTGGAACGGCAGGTGTACATCGCCCTCGGGTTCATGATGAGCTGCGCCGCGGATCTCCGCGTGGACACCTGCGCGCTGGAAGGGATGGATCCGGCCGCCTATGACCGCATTCTTCATCTGGAAAATTCCCCTTATTACACGCTTTGCGCCCTAGCTCTGGGTTACCGGAATGAAGAGGAGGATAAGTACGCCCGTCTGGCGAAAGTACGTTTTGACCGGGATGAAGTCATTCCGGTCATATGACGAAGTTTTTTTACTAATCCCCGGTTTCAAGCAGTCGCCGCATGTCTTCCGGCAGGGGAGCTTCCGCGGTGAAGGTTTCTTCATCAAACGGAAATTCCAGCCGGCAGGCATGCAGCGCATGGCGCGGCAGAACCAGCTGCTCCTCCAGTTCCCGACTCCATCCGTGCTGGATGTATTCCAGATAGCAATGTTCGGACGGACCGTAAATTTTGTCACCCAGGATGGGATGTCCCAAGTGCGTCAGATGTACGCGTATTTGGTGCATGCGTCCTGTTTCCGGAATGCACCGGACCAGCGCCAGGGGGCCCCGGCGTGTATTCCATGTCCGTTCTTTTCGGAAAACGGTAATGCATGCTTTTCCGGCTGGGTGCACGGCCTGTTTGACCCATATGCGGCTTTCCGCGACTTCCCCCTGTCTTAAAATGGGGGCGGTGCATGCTGTTTCCGTCCATTCAGGCCATTCCTGCACGATTGCCAGATATTCCTTGTGTATCAGGCGCCGCTGCATGGCTCTTCCCAGCTCCCTGGCTGCCCTTTTGTTTTTGGCGACCAGCGTCAGACCGCTGGTTTCCCTGTCCAGTCTGTTGACCAGGGAAAGGGCGGCTCCGTTGGCTATTTCATAGCTTAGCAGGGCTTCCACGCCTTCCAAGAGGCAGGGTTCCTTTTTCCCGTTGGACGGGTGGACGATGAGGGGCGCTCCCTTGTCAACCACAATCCAGTCCCCGGATTCCGCCGCCACCTCAAAGTGCGGAAAACAGGCAATTGGTGCTTCGGAAATGGGAATCCACATGGCGGATGGGTGGTTTACAGCGCATCCGGACGGATAGGAGCCCATTCCCCCGGTTTCAGGTTCAGGCTGTCCAGATGCAGGGAGCCGATGGAAACACGGCACAGAGATAAGACGGGAGCGCCTACGGCAGCCAGCATGCGGCGAACCTGGTGGTATTTTCCTTCCGTAAGAGTCAGCAGGGCGCGTCGCGGTTCCCGGATTTCCAGCAGGGCGGGGGCGCAGGGGCGGGTTTCCCCGTTCAGCGTGAGGGTTCCGGAGGCGAACAACTCTACGGCTTCTGTCGGAATGTCCTCCTCCGTGACGGCTTCGTAAACTTTGGCGACGTGATGGCGTGGGGAGGTCATGCGGTGGATGAATTTTCCGTCGTCCGTGAGGAGAAGCAGGCCGGAAGTTTCCTTGTCCAGCCGTCCTACGGAAGAAACCGCAGGGTTCCTGTTCCGCCACTGGAAGGGCAGCAGGTCGTAAATCAAATCCCCCTCCCCGTCGTCATGGCTGCAGGTGTACCCTTCAGGTTTGTAAAGGGCGGCGTACAGGCCGTCCGGGAATTCCACAGGTTCTCCGTCCAGTAGGATGCCTTCCGCCTGCACCTTGTCCGTGGGGGAGGAGCATGGTTTTCCCTTGAATGTAATGGAGTGGCGTTTGATCCAACCCGGCGCTTCCCTCCTGGAACAATATCCGTAGCGGGATAAAAGGGCATCCAATCTCATGCGGCATATTTTTTCCTAACGGGAACAAAAAACAAGGTTGAAGTATGCCTCCCCGGCTGATAGCATTAAACTATTACATGCGGGGCCGCCCTGGTGGGGCGCTGCCGTTGTTCACCATTTACGCTTATATAGTTCCATGATTGAAACGATTACAGAAGAACAGTTGACTCCCCAGCAGGCCGAATTTTGGGTGCGCGCCCGCCAGGCGGTGGACATGAACAATTATCCCTATGCCGTCAGCCTGCTCAAGGCCCTGGTAAAGCAGCTTCCCGGTTTTCTGGAAGGCCGCAAGGCGTTGCGCGCCTGTGAAATCAAATTGAATCCGGAGGCCAAGAGAGGGGGGCTGTTCAGTGGCATGAAAATCAGCACCAGCAAGCTTACTTCTTCCAAAAAGGACGCGGCTACCCAGCTTTCCGCTTTGGAAGACGAATTGGAAAATGATCCTTACAGCATTCCGGTAAACGAGGCCCTGTACACGGCTGCCATGGAAGTAAATTTCCCGGATCTGGCCGCTTTTGCTCTGGAGACCGTTCGCCAGGGGCATCCCGGCAACAAGAAAATGCTCCACATGCTGGCCTCCCATTACGTTTCCCGGGATATGCCGGCCCAGGCTGCGGAAGTGTACCATGACCTTGTGAAGCTGGATCCCACGGACAGTGTGGCCGTAAAGAGCGAAAAGGACTGCATGGCGCGCGCCACGATGCAGCAGCAAAAGTGGGAGGAGGCTAAAAGCTTCCGGGACGTGATGAAGAACTCATCGGAAACGAACACCCTGGACAAGAGCGACAAGAAAGGGCTCACCCGTGCGGAACTGGAAGAGCGCCTGGGGCTTCTTTCCGCCCGTTACGCCCAGAACCAGCAGGATCTGGCCGTCGTGCGCGACATTGCCGGCGTTTATGAACAAATGGAAGATTGGGCCAATGCCTATTCCTTCTATAATTACGCGTTCAGCCTCAGCAACAATGATATTTCCCTGGAAAACAAGGCCTCGGAAATGAATGAGCGCTGCCGCAAGGCCCAGGTGGAGGAAATCCGCCGCCGCGCTGCCGCGGAGCCGGATAATAAGGAACTTCAGGAACAGCTTGCCCAGTTTAGCAAGGAAGCTGCGGAGCAGCAGGTGGCTTTGTGCCGCCAGCGTGTGGAAAACAACCCCACGGACCCGCAAACCCGTTTTGAGCTGGGCCAGGCCCTCTTCGACTGCGGCAATTACACGGAAGCCATTCCGGAACTCCAGCGTGCCCGCAACAACCCCCATATCCGCATCCGCGCCATGCTGTTGCTCGGCAAGTGCTATGACGCCAAGAACATGCATGATATGGCCCTGCGCCAGCTGGAGGAAGCCAATAAGGAATTAATAGAAATGAATGACACCAAGAAGGAAATCCTTTACATGATTGGCTTGCTTTATGAAAAGCAGGGCAAGAAGGGGGAATCCCTTGCTGCATTCCAGCAGATTTACGACGCCGAGTACGGCTACCGCGACGTAGCCAGGCGCGTGGAATCCTCTTACGGCAATTAGGGCGGTTCCCGTTTTGTGCCCGTAATGGGCCGCCGTGTTCAAAGCCTTTGCCGGAAACGGCAAAGGCTTTGCTGTAGGAAGGTTATTTTTATTTCTGCGGACGAGAACCGTAACAGCTTTTATTCCGGCGGGCAACGGAGAGGGGCAGGAGACCTTGTGTTTTTTCTTGTCCGTTCCGGAAGGAACTGAAAAAATGAAGAGAGAGCAAGCTGATGCAGGCATTGCTTACGATTGATGTTCAAGGTGATTATTTTACGGAATGCACTGCATGCAGAGAATCCTGTGAGTATGTTGGCAACTGGTTAAGTATGGATATCACCAACGAATATGAGAGGATGCCGGATATTGGCTGCATGGGAAAGATTGGGGTTCTTTCTTATGAAATGCCAGGGAGGGAAGTCTTATGATTCTTTTGATTGGCGGTAGCACGCATACAGGGAAAACACTCGCGGCGCAGCGGGTGCTTGAAAAATATTCCTATCCCTATTTATCCATTGACCATTTAAAGATGGGGTTGATACGCAGCGGGATATGCCCTTTCTCCCCTGAAAGCCCCGATGAAGAGCTGACTCCCTTCCTCTGGGGCATTATCAAAGAAATAGTAAAGACCGCGATTGAAAACGGCCAAAATTTAGTGGTGGAAGGTTGCTATATTCCCTTTGACTGGAAGAAGGATTTTACGCAGGCTTGCCGGGAACGGATACGGTATGTATGCCTTATTTTTTCAGAAAATTATATTCAAAGGCATTACCATGATATCCTGAACCATGAGAATGCGATTGAACGGCGCATGGAGAGTTCTCCTGTTACGCAGGAAGAGTTGCTGCGTGAAAACAGGGACAATCTTGAAAAATGCAGGTTCTATGGCTGTGACTATCTGTTGATTGACGAGTCTTATAACGTGGAGATCATGTTGTAGAGAACAGAGGCTTCCCGTTGTCCGGGGAAGGAAAGAGAAGGTTATTCCAAATTGCTTGGTTTATAGGCGCAGGCGGTAAGAGAGAGGTTCTTCCTCCTTTCCCCTGTATTTTTTCCAGAACTGCCCGTGTCAGAGCACCTTGGAAAAAAACTCCTGCAGCCTGGGATTGGCGGGGCGGTCGATAACGCGGTCCGGAGGCCCTTCTTCCACAATTTTCCCTTTATCCATGAACAGGACGCGGGAAGCCACCTCCCGCGCGAACCCTATTTCATGGGTAACCACTACCATCGTCAGTCCTCCCTGCGCCAGCTCCTTCATCAGGGAGAGCACTTCTCCCACCATTTCCGGGTCCAGGGCTGATGTCGGCTCGTCAAACAGGATGACATCCGGATTCATGACTAGGGCGCGCACGATGGCGATGCGCTGCTTTTGGCCTCCGGAAAGCTGGAGGGGATAGGAGTGCCTCTTGCCGTACAGCCCAATGCGCTGGAGAAGGGTTTCCGCCTGGTCTGCTGCCTCCTTTCTGCTGGAGCGTCCCGTTTTAACCGGGGCGATGGTGATATTTTCCAGAATGGTCAGGTGCGGGAAAAGATTGAAATGCTGGAAAACCATGCCTACGTGCTGGCGGAATTGATTGACGTCCGTTCCGGGAGAGGTAATCAGCTTTCCCTTGAAACGGATTTCTCCGGAGGTCGGTTCCTCCAGCAGGTTCAGGCAGCGCAGGAAGGTGCTTTTACCGGAACCGGACGGGCCTACGATGAAGACCACTTCACCCCGGTCAATTTTCGTGGTGACATCGTTGACTGCCGGCACGGAGTTGAATTCCTTAACCAAATGGCTGATTTGGAACATGGGAGTGTTTCCAGGATGTTCATTCATTGTTTTTCAGTTTTCTTTCCAGTTTGCCGAGCATCCAGCTGAACAGCATGACCACGGAGAGGTAAATCAGGGCCACGGCCGTCAGCGGCATGAAGGCGGTATAAGTCTGGCTCCGGATGATGTCGCCGCCCTTGGTCAGGTCCTGGAGGGCGATATAGCCGGAGACGCTGGTCTCCTTCAACAGTACGATAAATTCGTTTCCCAGAGAGGGAAGTACATTTTTAAAGGCCTGGGGCAGGATAATGTAAATCATGGTTTGGGCATATCCCAGGCCGAGACTGCGCCCGGCTTCAAATTGTCCTTTGTCAATGGACATAATACCGCCTCTGATGATTTCCGCTACATAGGCTCCTGAGTTGAAGCCGAAGGCCACCACGGCCACCAACACTTTGCTGACATCCACGGAGCCGAAGATGACAAAATAGATCATGAGCAGTTGAACGACCACCGGCGTGCCGCGGATGACTGTCAGGTACAGTTTGCAGAGGGCATTCAGGAAACGGAGATTGCCCGTTTTGTCATGCGTGGCGCGGATGACGGCCACCACAAAGCCCACCAGAATGCCCAGCAGAACGGAAAAGAAAGAGACCTCCACCGTCACCAGAAAGCCGTTGGTCAGGTATTTCCAGCGGCCTTCCTGCATGAAATTGACATAAAAGGATTCTTTCAGGTCCAGCCATGTATTTTCCAGCCAGCCCCCTCCGGAAGCGTGTTGTTCGGGACCGGCAGCGGATTTAACCTGCATGGCCGCATAAGCGTTCCGTATTTCCTCCAGCTTTCCGGAGGCTTTCAATGCTGCAATGGTGTCGTTAATATCCTGAAGGAGAACCGTATCTCCCTTACGGACGGCAATGGCGTAGGATTCGGAAGTGAGGGGTTCCGGCAGAATTTCCAGCCGCTCATTGCCCGCTACGTACATTTTTGCCGGATCCTGGTCAATGACGGCGGCGTCCACCTTGCCTGCCGCCACGGCGGCCACAGCCAGCGCTCCGTTAGGGAAGCGTTCCGGCTGCTGGATGTTCCGTGTGACGTAAATGTCTCCCGTGGCCCCGTGCTGCACTCCAATTCTTTTGCCACGGATATCTTCCCGCTTCCGGATGGGAGAACCTTTGGGAACGATGATAACCTGAGCGGCTTCCACATAGGGAATGGAGAAGTCCACTTTCCTCCTGCGTTCCGGCGTAACCGTGATTCCGGAGGCGGCTACGTCCGCCTTCCCGGAAACTACAGCCGTAATCACGGAATCAAAGCTCATGTCTTCAATGACCAGCTCCCTGCCGGTGCGCCGGGCTACCTCCCGCATGATTTCCGGGTCAATGCCCAGGATGGTGTTTCCGTCCCGGAATTCGTAGGGAGGGAAAGTCGCTTCCGTCACCATCAGGATTCTGCCGTTTTCCGCCGCTGGTGCGCCGCAGCATAGGAGAAGCCAAAGCGTCAGCAGGGCTCCGAGATGATTCAGAAAGGAAATGGATGGCATGAAAGCAAGGGGGAAAAGGTGAAGTCTGAACCGGCGGGGTATATGATTTACCTGCCTGCAACGCAATAAAAAACTGTTTCTTCCCGGTTCCGGTTTGTCCTGTCTCACGGCAGGGAAGCGGAGTAGCGGGCCGGTCGGAGAGGAAATGGCAATGAATATGAATGGCATGAACCCGGCAAATACCCAGGATTTTTTTGTTTATTAGCAAGAGGGAGGGAATGTATCTTGTGATAATTTTCCCGATTAATTTTTCCAAAGGGAGGGAGGATCAGACTTCCTGCTTTGAGGGCGGTGTATGTTTGGTTTTGGAAAATTGTCATGCATCCGGAATGTGATGCATGGCAAGGTGCATGGCGGAACCATAGGACCGGATGGAATACCGCGCAGAGCAAAAAAGTTTGAGGCCTTGCAGAATACTTCATTCTGCAAGGCCTCACGAATGGGAAAATGGTCGGGTTGACAGGATTCGAACCTGCGACCCCCTGCACCCCATGCAGATTTTATCATTAAGGCAGACTAAAGTATTTTACCATATCATTGTAATTTCAATATTTTTGAAATTGGTCGTACATCTAAATTATATCTATTTAATGCTTGTGGCGTGTGGCTGACGTGTGGCTTTTCGGTGGAGTTTAGAAAAAGAGTGCATCCGCGCCTATGGCAAGTCCTCGTGTCTGGCGTGATTCTACCGCTTGGGCAGGCATGGCAACAGCTCCAACTGCTCCAACAAGTCCATTTTCATAAGCTTCCGCAAATGTCCTGAATGCGTCCGCGGCGTGAGAACACCTATTATGCAGGGGGGTATCCCGTTCAACACCATGTGCTCCTGCCGGGGCCTTCTGATAATTCTCCAGGGCATTTACGCCAGACATATATTCCACTCCGTCAATTTTCAGGGGTCGGGAGCATCGCTCGTGAAAAATGCAATGATTCAGGAGGCGCCGTACCGCAAAAATACCATTCCACACATCGGAAATGCGCGGCACTACGGACACATTGAACCCTGCTCGCCTCAAATACACGTCAAAGGTAATCCCGTGGGGATATCTCCTCCCTGCGTCGTGGGGAACCAGATGTTTGTAAATGGGGCCAAACATCACTTCCCACTTCGTGCGGATGAAATTGATATACCACTCCAAGGGCTTTTCATTGGCCTGCAGGCAATCCATCACGTAAAACTTGCCGTCTCCCCTCACCTGCCAGAGCCAGAGAACCATATAATCAGCCATGCCAATATCCCAGGACACATAATAGGGAGCCAGATCATCCTTTTCAAACTCGGCGCATAGTCGGCCCTTGGAACGTAATGCGTCCATGTAAGAACCATAAATGGATCCCTCCACCAATGCCTGAAACGCCTCTTCCGGCGTGGAAGGATATTCCTGACGGACCAATCCTCCAAATGTCTTGTATTGGGAGGCGTACCAACGCTTCTGGGCATCATTCAGGGAAATGCCGCACCTTAACCTCAAATCCTCGAAATACTTCTGTAAATCCTCCGGGAAACTGCATCCATGTTCATCATCAGCTTCAAGGAAATACTCCGGATTCTTCCACCAGGGAAAGAAAAAAAACTTCCAATCCAGGGAAGAAAGAGGTTTGCCGACCATCTCCATGGACGCCTTGGTCATCTCGTAATTGAGGCCAAACTTTCCTCCCTCATGGGTGGATTCTCGGACAATCACGCCGTCTTTGGAAACGGAGTTCATGGCCCCTGTCACAATCTCACGGGCTCGCAGAGGGGCGTGGGCCGCGACGTATCCAAGTTCCGAGACATGCAAAAACTGAAATGTGCCGCCGCGGAGAGATGTGCCGGCTGTAATTTTACTCCCATTGGAAAAAGACACCGTCGTTTTGGAAGGCCTGGCTTGAATCTCCCCTTTGATGAGGCGTCCTAACTCGGCCAGGGCAAGGTCTTCTTCCGTGGGATCATCCGGTACATAGTCCAAACTCCTGTAAGCCAACTCAATTTTGCCAATCTTGCCTGTTCCATCCACCAAAGTTTTATCAATGATACCGCAATGGAAATTGGGCCGGAACAGGCTCATATCCAGCATCAGCATGGCTACATACGTGGAAATGCCCAGCTGGCGCGCTTTCAGAATGTCATTCCTGTACCATAACTGCTCATGAAGCCGCCGCTGGGCCCAATTCAACTGGAACCTTTGCATCTTGCCCTCTTTATTGATAATCCAGTACAGGTGATTTAACCTCCACACGCGGTCGGAAAGCTGTTCTTTCAGAATCTCTATATTATTATCCATTATGCCTGAATAGCTAATAGATTGAAATCGCGGTTGCCGGAAACGCGGATGCCCACCATGGAATCGTAATCCCAGCATCCATCAGCAACTAGAGAATGCCATCCCCTTGTTAAAAACGAAGACGGGGAACGGTCCAGTACATCCCAACGGGTTCCGTCAATACTTACCTCAACACCATCCACCAGTGCGTCAGAGCCAAAGAAAAACATCACTCCGCCGCTATGCTGGCGGCGTCCAGCAGCTTCAAGAGAAATCAGGGCGTTAGTCTCCAGCACAGACACAAAATCCCTGCCTCCCGGATCCTGAAACTCATTACCCGGCGCCAGCACCTCAATAAACCGTCCATCCTCCCGCGACACCAGGGCAAACAGCAAATCCGCCTGATCCCCATTGGGCAAAACGGCTACCCCTTCGAACACCCCATCTGTCGTGTACCGGTGCCAGGCATGCACCTGGTGCATGCTATTATAAGTCATCAGCGCCAGCGCCCCGTCCCGGCGCACAAACACCGCCCGCGGCTCCGGCTTGCGCACAAAAGCAACACCCCGGCACCCGCCGCCGTCGGCCAGCACATGATCGGCAAACACCGTCAAATCGCGGGACACGAACCCGTCGCTCTCATAATCATACCCGTACTGATACACCCGTCCGCCGCCCCTCTCCACATACAGCACCTTATCAGTCGCCATCAGGGCCGGAACATCGGAAGACCCCACAAACCCGTGGCTGTCCGCCCGCGCATTGGAGTAAGTCATCACCCCCTGGCCGCCGGACACCGCCCACTCCGCGTCCGCCGTCCCCAGCAGCAGCCGGGAACTCTGCGCCATCAGCCAGCAAATCCTATTCTGCGTTGTGGTGCTCAACGTCAAAGCCAGCGCGGAATCATCCTGCTTCCCCACCTCGAAACTGTTGAGGTCATCCGTCTTGCTCAACCACACCGTCTGCGGCTGGGCCTGCGTAGCGGCCAACACCAGGCGCTGCTGAAACACATCCACCAGGGAAGGAAACCCGTACACCCCCCGGAACGCCGCGAAACTCCACATCAACGACTCCCCGGACGGGGGAACCCCCTCCGGAACCGCGGAAACATTATCCCAAAGAGAATACTCCGCGGAAGCCGTCACCTCGGCCGCCTCTGCCTCCATCCACGCCGTGCAGGCAGGCGCCTCCAGCTGCGCTCTGGCCCGTTGGCTGACGGACCCTCCGGGCCAGGTCTCCATCCTCACCACATAAACTCCGTCCTCCGGCACTGTAAAAGATGCCTCATCCATCGTGGAAAACACAGGCATCAACGAATAAGAACCACCGTTGCCCTCGCAAAAAGAACACACATTCAACGTTGAATTCAGCTGAATCGTCTGCCCGGCATAAACGCAGACAAACCCCTGCATCGACACGACTGTACCCGCCGGAAGAAAAAAACGATACATCTCAATCGACCCCTCCGCAAACCGGTCCAAACTCACCTCTGCCTGCTCCCATTCCAGGCGCACCATGCTCCCGGCGCCGACATCATCCGTCGTCAACCCATCGGGCTTCACCGTCAGCGTCCGTCCCTCCCTGGACACCTCAAACCCGCCGTCCACCTTGGCTCCTTCAACCAACAATGCGGAAAAAACCGGAAGCCCCTTCTTCTCGAAAAAATCGCAAAAATCACTCCCCAAAGGCAGCGTCAACTTGCGCACGTCGCTGGTAGACAGGGAATGCAGCCGCAGCACCACATCCTTCTTATAAGCATCCACCACCAGCTTATTCCCGCAGGAATCAGCCGGAACCCCCTGGCTGGGATCGGAACCATTGGAAAGCTGGGACTCATACAACATCAGGCGCAAATAACACTCCTCCCCCGCCTCGTCCCCGGTCAGCTGCAAATTGGAAGCAGCCCCCACCGGGGAATTGGACGTACCAAGCAGCTGCCAATCCTCATTCGGGAAACGCCGCTCCACGGCATACGTGCCGTACCACTCCTTATAACAATAAAACGTCCAGGTCCCCTTGCAGGTAATCGTATTGGAATGGCAAATCACACCCTTATGAAAATGCTCCGGATAATCCGCCGGAGACGTCAGGCCGTCCACAAAATCCGCCGCCCCGTTAAAATCCCTGTCGCACGTCCACCAGGACCAATAGCTCCCCTCATTAATACACAACTTCCTGCCCGCGGCATAGGAGGAAGCCGCCGTAAACGCCCCGGCAACCACCCAGCCCTGGCGAATCACGGCCCCCGTGCTGAACCCGGTCTGCTGGGGCACCGTCACCTGGACGCGCATCACATCCCCCTCGTTAACCGCCGCATCCGCATCGGACGCATGCTCCCCGAAAGACACCCTGTAACACCCCTCATCCAACGTCAGGCGCACCGGAAAATCCCGGAACTCCTCATACCGCCAGGGGCGGGCCTTAAACTCATAGGGAGCCAGGGAAAACATGCCCTCGTCATCCCGTTTCAGCACCATCAGCTCATGCGTGGGGCAGGCCAGAAACAACATGCTGTTCACCTGTTTGTGGCGCAAAGCGGAAACATCGTCCTGGCTCCACACGGAAGGCAGGGAGGCAACCACATCCCCCTCGGCGGACAACACGCGCAGCAGGGAAGGGGACACCTCAACCAGATACCGGTCATTCGTGGAATAGATGTAAGGCAGGATGATGGAGCCATCCAGGGCGGCGGCAATACGCCGGAACCCGCGGCGTCGGGAAACGCCCCCCATCTGGCCCAGGTCCAGGTTCTCAATTCTGGAAGCCCCGCGGTGAAAATTATCCAGGTCTGCCCGGACGGCAGAAGTAGGAGAAAGCTCGCCTCCGTTGAAAGCGCATCGAATCATGCACCATCATTACAACAAAATGCCGGAGGATGAATACAACCGTAACTTGACTAAACCAACGGCTCATTCCCTACGTTGTCCAGGAATCCCGGGCGGCGTTCTTCATTTTCTTGGGGGGCCTCTATCCCATCAAACTCAATCGGAGCGGCTTTACCATTATCAGGATGTACAAGAGGGGCCTGTTTCGTTCCGGCAAGTACTGCGGCAATCTTTGAAAGCCCTGGTACATCCACCGGTTCCGGTTCATTGTAACCGGCCAGCTTGGAAAGTTCCCTCACCGCCTCAATCTTGCCGGGCATCTTCTTGCGCATCCCTGAATCCGTGTAGGCAACCTCCTGGCATAAAGGAGAATCTTCGCCCACTTCTCCAATTGGTGTACGCAACACAGCAGTAAGAAACTCAAGGCATTCTTGCTTGGTGGCAACCGCTGATCTGTCCAACTGGGCGTTCAATTCGTCAATCATTCGCAAAACTTCGCCATCTTTGGACAAACGGGATGCCGCCTTGCTGGCCGCATCATTACTCATATCCTTGCGATTGTAGGCCTTACGATAAGCGTCCGCCTTGGACAATTTTGACTCAACCAAGAGCCTCGCAAACTCCTTCTTCTTCTCTGTGGCAATAGATGTTTTATCTCTCTTAGACATGATCTTTCATCGTTCGTGTGATAGCGTCTTCCAAGCGTTTACGCCCTTGTGCCGTGAGGAAATAACCTTTTTTGAATCTGCCTCCATATTGGGAGGTAGAAACGTCTCCTGTACCGCAAAGGGTATTCAGATGAAAGCACAAACGGCTGGAAGACACAGATACGCGGTTGGCAATTTCTCCGAACCGAATGCCGGGATTAAGACCGATACAGGAAAGAATAGCGATCTGAACCGGAGACATTTTCAGCCGTGAAAAGGCTGCGGACATGATGGACATCAATTTTAACTCTGACTGCTTCATTCGTCACCTCCTATTCCCATTTCCTCCCGTAGAGATGCAATTTCTGCCGCAGCGTCCACGACATCCACAACAGGCCCTTCCGGCTGCCGTGGTTCTTCGGGTTTTGGCTTCTTCCGAGCGGATGCCGGCTTCCAGCGTGTTTCCTTCGCCCACCTATCGGCATGCGTCAAAACGTCGCCGAAGCACTCCCAAAACTTCTTACGGCTGTCCGGGCGCCAAAAAGCTTTCTTCTTGCAGTCCTCCGTCAGTCCTGACGCGTAATAATCCCTCAACATCTCCATGTCTCGTGGCGTTACCCGGCCCTGTGCAGACCGGTACGCCTCAAGCGCGGCTGCCTGCTCAATGGCAGTTGGCATTGTCCGGGACCATGAAGGGTTGATTTCCAAACAGGCAGCCATGAACCTGGCGGCACTAGGAGAAGCCCCCAGATCCGCGTGATTGTCGGCGCAGCGCATCCCCCGGACGTCGTTCAGGCGTTCCCGGTTCGGGAAAGACTGGGCAGGCAGCACAGGAGCAGCGGGCGCTTCTTCCCCCGGTGTACTGTCCACCGTAGTAGTTTCTCCCCCTATATTCCTTTCTTCCTTTCTTTCTTTCTTCCGGTTTTGGATGTTGGCCCCTACATTGGTTCCTATTTCGGTTCCTACGTCGGTTAATTCAGAAACCAACGTAGGTTTCTCTTCGGTTTCCATGTCGGTTTCAACATGGGTTTTCTTGGGGCGCCCTCCGAGCTTGCCATTTTCGCGGGCAATAACTCGCTTTCGCTCAAGAAGCTCTTGTACGCCTCCGGGGTAGCCAAAAACAACAAGGTTGTCTCCGTCGAAGTGGTAAAGTTCCCCGCCGTTCATGACTTCCTTGTCCATCACCCCGCAGGTCTGCATCCAGCGGCGCATGCCCCAGGAGCGGCACCCCTCAATGATTCCGCCGTTCTCTTGGGTGCAGCACCACGCCAACAGGGCAATCCATGTAGCGCGCTGGATTGGTTCAGCTCCGATGAATTCAGGGCTGGAAAACAAGGCTGTTGGGATGTTCATGTATTCCATATCAAAAAAGCGTCAGTTGGGGGTTGTAGATTTCATAAAGACCAGGAAGACGGTCTTCCCGCGGCGGTGCCCGAACAAAGGATCATGGCTGGCCAGTTTCAGCACTTCTGCGGTTGAAACCTGATCCTCGCACCATTTGAACACCAGAACGCCGCCCGGTTCCAAAACCCGGAAACACTCCCGGAAACCGGCCTTCAAATCCTCCTGCCAAGTCTCCCTGTCCAGTTTTCCGTATTTCTTGGCCAGCCAGGACGATTCCCCGGCGTGAATCAGGTGCGGAGGGTCGAACACGACAAGGCGAAACGCCCCGTCACTGAAAGGCATGGCCCGGAAGTCTCCGACGACATCCGGCTTGATTTCCAGAGTGCGCCCGTCGCAAAGCGTGTGTGTTTCCTCCCGGCGGTCCATGAACACCACGTCAGGATGGCGGCGGTCAAACCAGAACATGCGGGAGCCGCAGCAGGCATCAAGCACAGGCTTCACTTGCCCTCCTTTCCGTCCGCCAGGGTTTCCCCCACCTGGGCGGGTGCGTTTTCCAGCGAGTTATGCGGATTCACATCCGTGTTCTCCCCCGCGGCGTCCGCCGTGTATTTCAGAGCCCTCCCCTTGTCATCAATAGGAATCCACGGCTTATTCCATACATGCCTCATGCGGAGCGCATTAAGTCTTCGGGCCGCTTTTCGCATGGTCTCATACCTTTTTCCATGTTCATGCTCTCCGTCCCTAAAGAAAACGCGACGGAGAAACGCATTTTCACGACGACGAAATATCCGGAGCCATTTTCGGTGATACCTGTTCACTCTCCCTCCTTTCTCGGCTCCCAGTAAACAGGCCATCCTTCATGGACGCAGGCTGAGCAGCACTTGTACTGCGTTAGCTCATGTTTACAGTTCGAGCATCTCCTTCGCATAGGATGCACCCACGCCCTGCATGCGGCCCGCTTCTGCCATGCGTCGCGGATAGCTTCTTCAATGTGGTACAATTCCCTATATTCCGGGTAATAAATAGCTGCATCGAATTCACCCTCCATGGAGATCATCAATTCTTTCCGTTCTTTCAGAATTCCACGAGCTTGGCCGTATTCGTAAAAAGCTTTCTGTTCAGGCGTCAGCTTCATTTTCCTTTTATTTTGAATATAATATATTGGATAGTAAGAATAACTAACAATATAACTAAAATTGAAAATTTTAAAATATCGAATAAATCAATAATTACCACTCCCGGCCTCCTTTTTTTTTGATGCGAGGATTTCATACATGTTTTCTTTTTGGTTGTATTCTTCCTTGTAAAATTCAATGTATTTTTGAGCAGCACGCTTTGTTCTCAAACCTTTAGCAATTAAAATATCTTTCGGCTCAATCAGGTGCGTTTCTCTGTTTATTTTGGCAATCCAAATAATAACATCGTAAGTCGTTTTCATTTCCGGTCTTCTTTCTGATTAAGCTCCCAAGGCCATTTAAGCACGTCGTCCGGGCGGCATGAGCCTTTATCTGTCCTGATCCAGGCATCATTCACATCAACGTCCGTAACTGTAGCCCAGTACTGATACTTAAGAGACCTGTCTATAAAATGTAACTTATCACCAACCTGCACCCTCATGATGGGAGAAAACTTGGAAACAAGCTCATTCCAGGCCTCTGCGGCTTCTTGGGGCGTGAATTGCCGCAGGGCACACAATCCACATTGAGTACAAATATATTGGTATCCTTGAGGTATTATATCGAGGAATGTTCTTTTACTCCCACAGATAGGACATTTAAGAGTTTTCATCGGTCGTCCATCCTTTCTTCAATACAGCTTCTATTTTTCTTATATTCTCTTCTGTTATGTAGGAATTTGCATAGAACCAATTTTTAACTGTTCCTGTACTTTTCCCTAGTTCTCTTGCCAGCCAGTCAATATTCTTCCCTTGTTTTTTCATAAACTCCAAGTTGATCATCCTTTAGAGTTTCAATAAATAGAATCTCTTCTTTAATTTGCTTCAATTCATTCAGCAAAACTTTCTCCCGTTGTTTCAAGAACACTATTCTTTTCAGTTGAATCTTCATTGTTCCCGCCTTTCAAACACGATTTCCACCTTGCCGGCGTGGGTTAGATCATGCACGCGGTCAATCCCGGCGCAGTCAAGCGTCCGGTCGTCAATCCCCATGGCCTTGCAGGCCCCGTCCAAATACGCCTTGCAGCGTGCCAAGCAATTATCCGCGTCCGGCTTCGGTCCCTTGAAAAACCAGACCACCCGGTAATGCGTCGGTTGCATCCTCCGGCCATTCAGGGCTTCCCAGGTCCGCCCCCAGGCCAACTGACGGGCGCGGCTCTTGGCAGCCGTCTTCTTGAATCCCGCCACCTGGGCCCCCCTCTGCGTGAGGGGGGCCTTCGCATTCGGGGACAGGCAGCGCGGCGTGTGGGGCAAAGTAATGGTCAGCGTGGTCATCATGCCGCACCTCCTTCCACTTCCTTCACGGATCCCTTCGTGGTTTTCGATTCGCCATACTCCGCCAGCAACTGCCGCAGCCATTCGCGGCTGGCCTTCGTGGTCGCCTTCGGATCCGCCGCTTTACGGGCCGCGTGAACCAGTCTGTCCAATTCCGTGATGCCGACCTTGCAGCACCCGGCAAACGCTTCCGCCGTCACCTCGTCCGGGAACTCGGCATTCAGCGCGGAAAACGCCCCGGAAGGATCCGTCACTGTGAAACTGGTGCGTCCGGGCGCCATCTCAAAACCGGGAATCAGGCCGGCGGCCACATCCTGTTCAAACCGGTAATCCACAGCAGCCGCCCATTTCTTTGCCGTCTTCGCCAGGCGGTAAGCCTGAACCTTCTCGGCAGGGGAAAACAGCTCCCACTTATCCCGGTCCGTAGCGATCAGGGAAGCCTGTTCCACCATGGACGCAGCTTCGTGGCACACCGCCTTGGCCCGGCAATACCGGCAGGCTGCCTCGCTGCAATAGCGCGGGGCGTCCGGGTCCATAGCTGCCCTGGCGACAGCAAGAGAATCCTGTTCGGCCTGGCTAATCGCCTCGTCATCGTAAAACGTAACAGATGCCGGACCAGCCACCCGTGGCTGGATGATAGCCGCGTAAATGCCATTGTAAATAATCCCCTCTTCATTGGCTTTTTGAGCCGCCAGCGGAACCAGGGCTTCAAGCTGACGGTTGGCCTCGGCGGAATCCACATCCACGCGTCCAAACTTCCAATCCAGTACCAGAAGATCCGACCCAACTCTGAACAGTGCGTCCCACTGTCCGGAATACTCGCCCCCTTCAATCCAGTCGGACAAGAAACGGCGTTCTTCGGTGGATACAAGAGAAAAAAAAGCATCGGGATAATCCAGGATCTTTTCCTTCACCCCAGCCAGCAGACGCAGGGCGCGTTCGCAAAGCTCCACCTGTTCCGCCGTAAGCGGGGTTCCTTCCCAGGGCTCGCCGGTCAGCAGTTGTTCCATATAGGCATGCAGCAAGGTCCCTTCGGATGCCGCCGGGGAACTTTCCTCCGGGCATGCTTTCTCCATCATGAAGGAACCGGGGCACAAGGCCAGACGTCCAAACGCAGACGCGGAGGGCAGCCCTTTACGCACATCTTCAACAGTATCGGTCATGTTGTCGTCTCCTTCCTATCCGATAAAGGGTTGCAGCTTGTCAGGATTGGCCGCCAGCTTTTCCTTCTGCTTGTCATTCAGTTCGTGCCATCCCTTCACCTTGTCGCCGCTGGCCTTCGCAATAGCCTTGTTCAGTTGATCTTCCGTACAGGAAAGGGCTTCCATCAGCCGGATATGGGGCGGGGGAACTTCTACGTCGCCTTTGCCGGGAACCTCCGCGTCTCCCAGCTGCCGCGGGGAGTCAGCAACCTTCTCGGCTTCAACAACGTCATCCTTGGGCATCTCCCTGGACTTGAACAGGGGCGGCTTAATATCCGGCTGGCTCTTGCCGGCCATGTCCTCCGCTTCCCCCTCCACGCTCAAGCCCAGCAACGCTTCCGGGCACTCCGTCCGGGCGAAAAAAGCCGCAGCACGGTACTTGTACATCTGTTCTGGCATCGTCTGCCATTTCTTCCCCCATCCTTCGGCCTTCACCATCTCCGGGGTAATCCAGGTTCCGTAAACATTCTGCCCCGTTTTCAGCTGGGCACACATTCTCACCCCCTTCTGAAAATCCTCTTCATTACGGTACTCGAACCAAGTCGCCGAAAACTTCGGGCAGATATTCACAAGAGCAATGGCAAACTGTCCGGACCAGGACGGGCGGTTCTGAACCACGTAAAGATTCTGCATGATCATCAAAGGGTCCATCCGCAGCCGCAGGGCTGTATTCAGGGCGATGAAGCAAGAACCGGGGTTATTCTGGTAGGTGGTCGGCACCATGCTGGAAGATGCAAGCATCTCGGCGGCCTGCTTCGCCATCTGGAACTGTTCACTGTTGGCAAACGCTCCCAGTACGGACAGTTGCTGTCCTTGCTCTTGTAAAGTCAGGGATTCTGTTGTAGTGGTATTCATGTTATTGGTATTCACATTCATGTTATTGATAACAGGCCGGGAGTCAGGGCCAACTGACCCCGGCCAACTCATTGTTTCCTCATACCGTGAGGGCGGGACGGTTTTTCCAAGCCGTCAAAAGCTTTCATGGGAGTGGGAGACTCCGGGCAAAACCCGGAATGCGGACTCTTGCCGGCCTGCAGCTCGGCGTTATCCAGCTCCACTGCCAGCCAGAACAGGCACGCAGCGGAAAGACCAAAGGAGCAGGCCCCCAAGAACTTGAAAAAGGTATTCATGCCGCAGCCCCCTTTCTTCTTCTGCGCGGGGGAAGAATATTCATATCCACTCCATTCACTTGAGGCTTCTGCGTATAATCCTGCTGGTGGATATAGCGCCATACAGACAGGGCAGGGAACTCATAGGGGCATCCGGCGCTTCCTGTTCCGGGCAACGCCTGAATGCTGCCATCCTGGACAAGGGCAAGAATGCGCTCTCTTCCCCAGCCCGTCATGAACCTTACGTCATCCAAAGTGACAACTACCTTGCCGCGGAAGGCGGCAATCGCCTGCGCCTCGTCGGAATCAGGCAATAATCCCACGCCCGCCGCCTCCGGGGAGGAAGGAACAGGAGAAGAAGCAGCCTCCTTAAGAACCCTGGCTATGGTTTCCAATGCCTCCGCCAGACTCTTCAACGTTTTTTCATTCGTGCTCATGTTCGGTTAATTAAAATGGCCGCCCGGACGGGCGATTAGTTAAAGCTCGTGCCAGCCGAGCAGCTTCAATTCTTCGATCAGGGCTTCTTCCATAATTCAGTCGTCGTAGTGGCCGTCGGGGTTATCGCACTGCTCGGCGTGATCCACTTCCCACTGGTCAATCGCTAATTCCAGCTCGTCCTTGAGGCCCTCCGCTTCCCGGATAGCGACGTATTCGCCATTCACCCGGATGCACCGGTCTTCGTCGTCGTATTCGATAATCATGCCCGCTCCTTTCTCATCTGATCCAGGATTCTGTTTACCTGGCGTATGATGTGTTTCTCTCCTAGGCTGATACCAAGCATCAGCGCGGACAGGTAGCCTGCCAGGTTAAGCAGCGTCACAACAATAAATTCAGTCCAGTTCATCATTAGTTATTTGTTGGAAATTGGTGCTACCTGCTTTCGCTTTGAGGGATAGAGTGCTATGAATATGGATTTCGTATTCCCCTGGCAGCATTTATGATTGTGAAATAGTCTTATTTTATTATTATTAGTCCGCTATGAATATGGAAGAATATCAATTTCAGCAATTTGTCAAAGAGGCCCTTATAGATATAAATGGAAAAATCATTCAACTGAAAAAAGATGTTGATGAATTAAAGAAAAAAACAGCAAGTAAATCTCAGGCCGAAACTATTGATCGCAAGTTGTCCGCAATTTTATCGCATCTTCGAATTCCTTTCTTTGGGTAATCAGGCATTTGCCATCTTCACTTCCAACTACAAGAAACTCCGTTCCATGTAGAGGTTGCGGAGAGATGGAATATTGTATTTTTACCAGACCATCACCATTAACATAATAGCGGTAATTATTATTCACTAGCTCCTTCGCTTCCTCCACGGTAAGCAGCTTTGCATTCTTCGGTAATTCAGTATTCGTATTCATCATCATTGTTAGGTTTGAAATAGTTATGGTTATCGGGTACTCTCCTGTGCATGCAGCCATTCCAATTTCTTTCGCAGTTGATCGACCTCGTAACTCGAAAGGAAACAACAGCCATCATCATGTGCGCATGCGCCCTTATCCTCTGGCTGCCCGAGCAAATGGCGCAATGGCTTCACATTCATGAATGGCGCAACCAGTATGGCCACATGATAGGGTTCGCCTTTCTTGTGAGCTTCAGCAGCCTTGTTGTAATAATCAGTAAGCGGGCTTTTACCGCTGGGGTATATATGTTCGAGCTCCGGAAAAAGAAAAGGATGCGTCAACGCCAAGCGTCCCAGGAACGAGCGAAAGAAGAACGTGTGAAGCAAACCCTCCAAACTCTCACTGAAGATGAGAAGAAAATCATCTCCAAATACACCTCGGATCACACGATCCATCAGTATCTTGATCCTTACAACCCAATCTCCTTGGCGTTGACTAACAAAGGCATCATCACTCCTGACGGAGTCATTTTCCTGTGTGACGGATGGAAGCAAACCTTCCTTCTCACCCCTCCTGCCATCAAGCATATTTATGGAGATCACGAGGTCAGGAGCATGTAGCAAAAGGTTTCCTCTCATGCTGCCGGCTTCTTGGGTTCGGAGTTCTTTTTCCGAGGTTGTGGACTACGGTCTTTTGCCTTCTGGCGGAAATCCATGATGGCTCCGATAACGAGAGCCCGGCCGCTCAAGCCTGTAGCGGCCTGCGCCTCCCGGAACCACTCCCGCACTTCTTGCGTTTCTTTTTTCAGGTTGATGATCATATTCGCGTCTTGCGTGCTGTTGATAACTCAATAAAGCACGAAATGTGCGATTTTGTCAACTCGAAAACACGCTTTTTGAGATTTCGTGCATTATTTTTTTATTGCTAATCTGCACGCTTTGTGCAAAATGCGTACATGCTCAATGCAAAAGACATCAAAGACTGGTTAAAAACCATCGGCAAAAACCGTGAGTGGCTTGCTGAAAAAACTCTGGTTAGCAAGAGAACTGTTGATAATTGGATTACAACAAACCGCCCCATTCCTCCCGCCAAGCTCGCCCTCATTGAAAAGCTGATGTCAGGAGAGGAAGAAATTGAGTTTGAGCTTCCGCCAGACTTTGAAAAGCAACTTCGCGCCATGGCGGATGAAGCAAAAAAAACTATAGAGGATATGGTTTCCCATATCCTTCAAGTCACAGCCAAGGCACATCAGAAAAGGAAAGCAGAAGCTCCCAGCCAGCAGTTTACCCCGGTAGAAACATTCACAGCCCCTCCTTTGGAGGCTCAGGGACGAATCATCGGCAACATTGCCGCCGGCAACCTGGCGGATGGAGACACCATTCCGCAGGACATCCGGCTATACCGTGAACTGGAAAAAGGGGAATACCTGCTGCGCGTGAACGGTCACTCTATGGAACCTTCCATTCCGGACGGCTCCGTGGTCATCATGAAAAAATACACTATCCCCCCCATCCCCAAACCCGGAACCATTGTTCAATACCATGATGAACGCGGCGTGACGCTCAAAAAACTGGTTCGCAGGAAAAACCCGGAAACCGGCAAAATGGAATACACCCTCCATCCCATCAACCCCAACTTCGGAGACATCGAACCCATGGACGGAGGAAAAATCTCCGGCATCTATGTGGAAACGCTGGAACGCTGGAAGAAGGCTTGACGTAATAAAGAGGTATGCTATAGGTAAACCCTCTTTTTTATTTTCCGTTAGCCGTCCTCGTTGGGAAACGCGGGCGGTTTTTTATTGCCGTTCGTTATTCTTGAGTCATCGAAAGACCGGGTAGCCACAAACATACACGGGGAGGCTTGTCAGCTCGCATTCTCCTGACGGCCAGCCAGACAAACACGGCGCAAAAGGGCAGAGACAATAGGGAGGGGGAAAAGGCAGGCGGCTATGATAGGAACATAGAGCAGAAGGGACGACATGAGAACACTTTTCAAGAAGAACAAGGGAAAATGGCAGATACGCGGATAGTGATTAGAATACATTCATCTTTACAATGAACATTCACGGACATATCATCCTCATAAATAGTATGCCTGACGGAGAAACAAGTTCGTTTATATTGACGCTGAAAGGGAAAACCCCTGACGGAAGGTATATTACGCCCGAAAACACTCGCATTGATGATCTCTTCAACCAACTTGAGGATGTTCGTAAGTTGGTGCAGGACGGTTCTGCTCTTATTTCTTTTGAAGAAGGCTCTTTGAAAACTATGATTGTAGGCGGGGTTACTATCATTTCTGCTCTTGTCTCCGACATTCAAAATATTCAGCGAGGGAATTACTATAATGTAAACTCTAAGAGAATTGCAGCAGTAGAAAGCCTGATGAAGCAAGCAAGGAAAAACAATTGGGAATACGATTTTTCCACTCCGGACTCAGGTTCGCTCCTTGTGATATCAAGAGAAAATCCTTTACCTCCCATAAAAGATGTGTGGATTCCTTCTTTATCTGTATTTGAAGGTGAAATAACAGATGTTGGCGGGAAAGATAAACCTAATATTCATTTGTTGTTCAACGGAAAAACATTAAATATAGATGCAACAAAAGAACAATTAAGTTCAATTGAAGAAAATATGCTTTATAAAAATAAGCGTATTAAAGCTTCTTATCTTTTCAATCCACGCACAGGCGATATGAAGGAGCATAAACTTCTAGCATTTCTGGAAAAGCCAACTCTAGATATAGATAAATTAAATCAGTTTATTGAACAAGGTACCAAAGACTGGGCAGATGTTCAAGATATTACTGCCTGGATAGAAGAACATCGCAAAGGAGGTGAGGCATGATCGTCATGCTTGATACTGGGTACTTAATTACCTTGGCAGATGAAACCCGTCCTCACCATGGTGTAGCATTGCAGTACTTAAAGGCACTGGTGAAGGCGGAGTGTCGCATACTGATAAGCCCTATTGTTGTATCTGAGTACACTGTAAAAAGTAGTCCGCAACTCTTATTTGAAATGGGATGTTTTGAATTTCCTGAATATAATATTTCTCATGCACTAGAAGCCTCAAAGTTGAAAAGAAGTACGATGTCGTCCGATTTTCGGAGTAATGATAACAAACGTACAGTCATCATAAACGATACCCAAATTATCGCACAAGCTTCTGTTGAAAAAGTCACCCATATTTTAACAGAAGATATAAATACCTTTTGTACTACTGTTAATAGATTGAACGATTTAGGATTGACTAATATAAAGGCAGTTCCATTGACTGATGGCTATCAACCCGAGGTATTTGGGTTATTACAACAGTCGGCACTTCCTTTGCCCGAATAACAGCTCATTCTCTCAGTGTTTTATTTACCGCTCCACTGGCGATCCCGCCTACAGAGCCGAACACTCGGCCCAGCCGAATCACCTGCTTCATGTAATTCTCAGCTATTAAAAAGGCTGATTGTTCCATTCAGACAGCGTTCATTGAAACTCTCCCCTCTTCTCGTATCTTCAACATCGCTTATGCGAATACGAAATCTAATAGCACAGTTAGAAGATGCTGGATTTGTCCTCGTAAGGACCAGAGGTGATCATCGTATCTACGAATACCGTGATGCAACTGACCATCATCTTATTGCGGGAGTCACCATTGCTGGCCACGATCCAGACAATGCACCTCCTTACCTAATCAGGGAAGTACGGGATGCTATTGAAGCTGCAGGTGGAACCTGGGAAGATTAACAGCCTGACTCTATTCAGGAGCTGCCTGTATCAGGGCAGCTCCTTTTTGTTGAGTACAGCTCTTCAATAACAATTCCAGTATATATTTTTACATAATAATACTGAAACAATGATTTAGGAGTTGCTTATTCTGAGAAGATAGGCTATTATTTAGCCTCTTTACGTTAGAATGCTTCGCCCCTTGGCCTCCCGGTCAGGGGCTTTTTTATTAAATAAGTTTCTACCTAATAAGTTCAAAGTTATCTAGATAATAAATAGCGTTTTCCTCTTTATCTCTATTGTAAATAAACAATCCTCTATTATCTTGTTTAACCTTGATTGTCATACCGGATTCTGATTTGCTTATATAACCTCCATGCAGCATTCGATCTATATCTCCATTTTGAAGAATAAGGAAGCGGTTGTTCATATGTCCATCGCATGGATAACGGAAAACAATGACATAGAAGATATTTGCAGTAGAGCTATTAATAAAATTGTTAGGTTTGATAAAAACTGATATTTTGTCATCCTTGAAAAAAGATGTTTTAACTTGAATAAAGAAAAATTTATCTCCTTTGGAAGCTGTAATATCAATGCCCTCATCAACAGACATAATACTTGCATTATATCCCCTAAACAATAGCTCGCTTACAACGGAAAATTCTCCTCCTTTCCCATAAAATATCTTATCACAGGCAGAGCAGTTAAAATCTACTCGCTTATTCCCGGAAGAAGAAATAGCTGTCCTTGGAACTCCTATGGGAAGCTCCGGCTGGACAGCCACCTTGATAATCGGTTTATTTTTTGGGGAAGGTTTGAGTTTGTATAAACCTTTACGGGCTTTTCTGGTTTTTGGATTTTGCACCTTAGCATAAATGGGAGACTTGCTTCTGACATTAGCTGCCAAAAAAGCATTCACTTTCTTCTTTATTTCGTCTAGGTTGTAATCCTTAAACTCGGAAATATTTTGAATAATGCTTTCTGCAATTTCATTCACATGCACCTCTTTCTTACCAAGAGTCTTAAAACAAATTGAAACAGCTTCTTTGATCTCCATGTTTTCTGTATAGATGTCGTTTCTTTTCAAGTCAATAGATTCTTCTTACTAATTTGGCTTCTTCTCCGAGCGAGGATTGCGTTGCACCTGAAGTTGAGCGCAGTAGTGGATTTGGAGGAATAAGACGGAAAAATCGTAGAAAGCTTCGCATCTTGGCCTTCGGAGCAGGAGAGGACTCTTTATTATTACTAGCTGAAAAACATAAATTATTTGTTAGGAGAATAGAAAATGCAGACGTAACAAGCATAACATATATATCTTATGAAAACATATTGAATGCAGAACTGAAGCAACTCAAACTACATAAATATGAAGATAAAACACTTGCTGTTAGCTGGCTCCGCTCTCCTGGCCGTCTCGTGCACCACCCGTGTGGCGGACCTCACCGTTGCCTCCACCAAAAACATGGACCTGAAGCACACCGCCGGGTATACCACCACTTACAACGTCCGTTCTAAAGGGGAAGACAAAAAACATATCATCGTCTTCTTCCCAACAGGCATTCCTGACATGAAAGAAGCCATTGATAACGCCATTGAAAAAAATGGTCCAAACTGTGTTGGTCTCTCCAATGCTACGCTTGAACGGAAATGGTTTTACATACCCTTCATTTACGGGCAGGAATCCTTCGTTGCGGAAGGTGATCCCATCATGAGAAAAAATTAAACCCTCTCATGTTCTCTCAACAGAGACTGCTCTCTTGGGTAACGGTCACTCTTCTGGCCGTTACCCTTCCTCTTCTATCCTCCTGCTCCCTTCTTGTTCAAGGAAAGCAACCCGTTACCATCACTGCCTCGGAAAAAGACGCGGAAATTCGTGCGGACGGCGTTTATCTGGGACAGGGCCAGGCTACGGCGCATCTCTCCAAAGGAGAAAGTCACGCCATTACGGCTACCAAAGGAAACCGGACCGCTTGCGCCGCTATTAACTACAGCATATCCACCACAGGCATCCTTGACGCAGTGGGCGGATGTCTCCTTCTATTGCCTGCCGTCGGTCTGGCAAGTGATGGGGCCTGGAAACTGGATGCAACCCATATCTATCTCAAAATGCCATGAAAATAACTTCATTCCTTCCCTTAATACTCATTTCTCTCACTTCCCTTGCAGGCGCGCACCCTGGCGGTTTGGACGCCAACGGCGGTCACTACAACCGCAAAACGGGGGAATACCACTACCACCGGAAACCAGCGGCCAAACCGGCAGCGGAAGAAAAAACGTACTGGATCAGCTCAACGGGCAAGACCCATAACAAAAACTGCCGGTACTACCGGGCTTGCAAAGGGCGAGCCAGCGATACGCCCAGCGGTGTGAATTGCAAGATTTGTGGAGGAGCTAGTAAATATTCCATTCTATGAAGATTCTATATGTGATATTTGCGGTGTGGGTATTTATTTCGGGAGTCTCATTTGCTCGAACTGAATGTTCTGTAAAAAGTGACAAAATATTAAATATACATTTTTTGAACGAATGTGATTTTAAAATACACTTGCATGTCTCAAGTGATGAATGGCATAGATTGGTGATTTTTATACTTCCAAAAGATAAAATTAAAAAAAATATTTACCCTAGATTTGTTACACAATATTTTTCAAACAAAGATGCAATCAATATAGCAAAAAGTTTAGAAAAATGCGCAAAATGGGCCGATATAGTGGAAGATAGTGAATTAGCAACAAATAAATTTGTTGCCTCTTACTATGCTCCATTAGAAAAAAATCCAAGAAAGTATTCGTTTGATATTTATTTTATATCCATGTTGAATGAATCTAAATCTATGATAGATGTGCTTGGAAAAACAAGTTCCCATGTTCAGTTGTTTTTTAATGATCCAGGGACAGGCAAATTTTCAATTAGAATGTCAATTGAAGATGCAAAAGAGCTTGCTTCTATGTTTAGAGCAGTTCCAAATTTGGAGAAGCAAGCAAAAGAAAAAGTTGTTAAAGCAGACACTATCCTTAAGTAGTCGCACTTGTATATACTGGATAAGATACTTTAACTACTTCCGGTTCCCAACCCACTTATCCCAATCCGCACCGTTCTCCTGAACGCTGCGGACTGTTTTAAGGGCAAACTCCGTCACATTCAGCAACGCTGCCATCGTCAGGGCGGCCCCTACCGCAGCGGCGCCCCCCTTGGTCGTCCGCGGAGAAAACGCCACCGTCCCCGCCGCCGCAGTACGTAAAAGCTCGTGGAAAGAAAGGGCGTCATCCTCCCAGGGCCGTTCCTTGCCGTCAAACACCTTCCAGGCGTTGGAAAACGCCTTCCCGATATCCGCCGCATTGGAAAAAGGCACCAGCAAATTATTCCCCGGCATAAAAGCATGATACCCGCACAGCTTCGCAAGCTGCCTCACCCCCTCGCCAGTCAGCCCGCTCACGACAGGGATCCCCATCACGGGCCCCATCGCCACATCAAACAGGGCGTGCCACCACTCCCGCTTCCGGCGGCGCTTCTCGTCATCAGTCATGAAATTAAGCAGCCCATTCAGAAGGGCCAGCACCACCCCGTGAGAAACCCACATCAACCCGGCCTTCCCCCATTGCCCGCTGCGGGCCAGGGAAAACACATTGCCCATCGTATTGATCGACTCGCCGCCCAGGAACAACATCCCCGCCTGCATCCAGGTCCGGTGCTGCGCGGCCAGGGACTTCTGCAGCTGCGTCATCGGCTGACCCTTGAGGGACAGGGAGCGCCGCACCTCCGCCATGGCGGCCGCGTCAATCTCGGCCTCCGCAGCGTCCGGCGTCTCACGCTTCATCTTCCGGTAAACCGCATCGTACAAAATAGCCGCGGAAATCGCATTCCCCTTCATATCCACCCGTTCCAGCAAATCCATCCCCTCCCGGTTCCAGCGTTCCAGGCGGGACACCCGGCGCCCGGCCTCATCGGCCCCCATGGCAGCCAGAGTGGCGCTGAACCGCGTCTTGTCGCGGCTGTCCAGCTCCGGCAGGGCCTCTATCTCGCGTACAGGCTTCACCAGCTTCCCGGCGTGATACCGGCGGACGGCCCCCAGCCACTCGGCAAGGCCAATCTCGTCGGAAGCATACATCGCGTTAATCACCGTCGTCACCTGCTTGGTCAGCGTCCCCACGCGCCCGGCCAGCAGCACCCGCGCCGCCGCGCCGGAAAGCCGGTTCATCAGGCGGTTCATATCCAGGTGCCCGCGAATACTCTCCGCCCCGGCGCGGTCAAACGCATCCGCCCAGGCCATCAGCTTGCCCACGGCATCCCGCCCCAGCAGCACCTCCAGGCTCCGGCCCGCCTCGCCGTCCTCGCCCTTGAAATTCAGCAAAGCCCGCAAATCACGGCTGATCTCGGAGCCGTACAGGTAAAGATCCTGCTCGGTCATGGCCGCCATAAACGCCGTGCAAACATCCATCTCCAAATCCAGGTGAGCCTGATGCTTCCGGCGGGCGTGAATCAACCCGAACTTCCCGCCCGTGGCCGCTTCCCCGTAAGACGCCGCATCGGCAATCGACTTATCAATCGCCTCCATCGTCACATCGAAAAACGCCCGGAAATAATTCTCCGTCAGCGGAAACGGCGTGCCGTAGCGCCTCTCGGTCATCTCCTGCACCTGTCCGCTCCGCTCATTCAGCTTCTCCCGTAAAGCATACGCAAACTGCATCACCTCATCCCCGGCAAACCCGCGCAGCCGGTCCATCACCTCCGCGTCAAACCCGCGTTCCGCCAGGGCCTCGGTATAATCCGCCTGCTCGGACAACAGCACCAGATACGCCGCCTCCATCCGGGACAGGCCATCCAGCCGGAAACTCTTCGGCTGATACCCCTCCTTGGCATACTTCGTCCTGGAACGCAGCATCTCCGCCCGCTCCCTCACAAAAACCTTCTGGTCCCCGTACCGCTCCCACTCCTTCTGCGTAAACACGCGCTCCATGTGCTCCAATGCCTTCTTCGCCTGCTTGGCGGAAATCTCCTTGCGGCGGTGCCCGAACAGGGCGTTCACCTCCTTCTTCAAACCCTCGGAAAACTTAAACTCCCTCAAATAAAGCTGCACCGCTTCCAGACCGTGGGACTTCACCTTCCGGCGCAGCAAATGAAGAAGGCGTTCCCGGTACAGGGCGTTTGCCTTCCTGTTCCAATCCGGTTCCCGCTCCACAACGGAAATCCCCGTATCCTGCTTCATGCGCCCCTCATAAATCCACTCGGCAATATCGTACCGGTCCGCGGATCCCGCAATCTCCGCTACGGTATTGTGCACAAAACGCAGCATCTCCTTCTCGCTCGCCTGCCGCTGCACATTAAACCGCGCCGCCCGTTCCTCAAACTGGCGGGCAATCCCGGCAAACGGCCCCACGGAAGAAAGCGCCTGCATATACTGATTAAAATTCATCAGATAATCAAACAGGGAAAGGGGCTTCTTCGGCAAAGCCCGCAGCCTCGCTTTCCGGCGGAACGTTGCCATCCTGTTATCATCCAAATTCCCGGTGGCCTGCAGCAGTGGGGCGGCCATGGCGGCAACCTCCATCTTCTTCTTCTCCGCTGCGTTCTCCCAGGCATGGCGGGTCGTGGCAATCAATTCTCCAAGGGCCGCGCCGCACTTCTCCGCGGTATTCACGTCCATCCGTTCATAACAGGCGTAAACCTCAAACTCCCGCTGCGTTACGGCCACCTCTTCCAGCCTCCCTTCCGCGTCGGGCAGCGTCACCAGCACCAGCGCATCCGGGGCCAGATCCTCCCACCTCTTCCCCTCTTCGGCATCCTCCGGAAAATTCTTCTGGAAAAACTCATCGTACTGGCTCTCGGTCATCTCCAGCAGGCGCAAGCACCTCTCCAGCCTCCGGTAACTCTCCGCGTCCATCTTCCCGCGCAGCGGCTTTCCCTTCGGATTCGTCCGCGGAGCCACGGACGCAGCCACGCGGCGGATGCGCCCCAGCGTCCGGTCCTTCCGGTAACGGTCAATCTGTTCCACCACGCGGGCCATGAACTTGCTAATCAGGCGGTACACCTTCACCTGCCCGTACTTCTCCAGGAACTCCGCGCCATTCGCTATAAAAAACTCCCACCGGCGCTTATCCAATTCCGCGGCCTTCTCCCCGGCTTCGGTAAATTTCGCCTCTTCCTCAAACTCCTTCATCTTACCCTCCCACACGGGACCCAGCGTCTCATGCTGTTTTACATACCCCCAGAAATGCTTCATCACACTTCCCGCCATAATCTCCGGCCACTTCTCCATGGGAATCGCGCTCAACGCGCTGGAAAGCGCCTCATCCGGCGCCATCTTCCCGCTATTCCCGTAAAGCAGGGAAAACACATTCAGCCAGATTTTGTAAGGTTCCAACCCGAACCCGTACGTATGGGGAAGAAACCGCTCCACCGTGGCAATCAGTTCCTGCGCCTCCGCCAGCAGCTCAAGGCCGCGCTCCCGGTCTCCGGTCTCATACAGGTTCAGCTTATTCACGGACCGCTGCGCGGCGGCCCTCATCCTGAACACCATCTCATCGTAAAGCCAATCCCCGTTCGGAGCCAAAACCCTGTCGGCCATCCGGCCAAACCTCCCGGCCCCGAACGTAATGCCGCCAAGCTCCGTAATATTCCCCGTCAGCGGAATCGAAAACTGCGGAGCGTCCAGCAGGCGGAACCCGTTCAGGCCGCTCATCACCACGCCCTCGCTATTCTTCTCAAACCTCCCGGCAAGCCGCGCCTCCTGCTCCCCGTGGGAAAAAACATACACAAACGCTGGCTGCAACGTCCCGGCCTCCAGTTCCTGCCTCATCCGTTCCAGGCGCGGCAGGGCCTCCTTCGCCCAGGCGTCGTCCCGGCCCGCCAGCTGGATCATGCTCTCGCCCAGATAAGCAAGCGCCTGCTCCCGGCTCATGCGACCGACCCCCTGGGCAAACCCCTCATACCCCTGAATCACATGCTGTACCTCGTGCAGAATCGTATCCAGCACCATGCCGGCATCCGCGTTCTTCCCGCCCCGTGCCACATTCACGGCAATATAATGCTCCTGCGGATCGGTAAACCCTCCCGTGCCGCTCCTGCTGTCCCGGTAAAAATCCACCCTCAGCTTCTGCAGCTCCGGGTAAGCCCGGAACAACTCCGGGAAATCCAGGGCCGCGGCCAGGGAAACATTCACATGCCCCCCCTCGCTCACGCTGACGTGCTCCTTCCTCAACCGCACCCCGCGGGAATCAATAATCGCCTTCCGCTTCCCGTCCGCCGGATCCGTGTAGGACAGGCCGTTATTGTGGTACTCCTGGAAGGACTCTGCCTTCTCCCCAATAATAGAAAACGTAATATCCGGATTCTCTGAATCAAACGTCCCGCGGTTATCGGCAGCGCTCTTCACCTGCCGGGAATCCGTAGCCATCCCCCACACCTCCGGACTCCCGTCATAAGCATTCCTGCCCTTCAAAACAATACCGTCATAACCTGCGCCATGAGCATTCCCCTCATCAAACCCTCTCCTCAACTCGTGAGGAAACAAATACCACGCCATCGGGGAACCCTTCACGCTCTCCGGCACACCCTCACCGGAAAACGGGCGCTGTGAAGCATCGCCAAGATCCAGCGTAAACGGACGCCTCAACCTCATAAAACACGCGTACAGCCGCGCACTCTCCAACCCGGTCCCCGGAAAACGGCCCTCTAAATCATGAAGCACATCTTCCGCCGTCTCCGGCAGGGAAGAAAAAAACAACAACCCTCCATCCTCCCGGCTCCGGTTAAAATTCTCTCCGGAACGCTCCACGTCAAACACGGTAAAAACATGCGGGGAACCATGATACACCACCAGTGGCTCTCCGTTCTCGTCCACCACCTTGGACATGCCCTCTTCCTCCCTCTTGACATCTTCGGCTCGCAGGGCTAATATACTTCTGGAAGCTTGGGGCGTGCCTCCTTCAGTGGAGGTCTTGAACACGTCTTCGAGCTTCTTCTTTATCTCCACCTCATGCAGGTAAAATCCCTGTCTGTTGGTACGTTGCTCAACAACAACCTCGCAAACATACTCCACGCCCTTAATCGTGACGGGAGCGGCAATCACCGCTGTATCGTAACCGCGTTCTTTCCAATTCTTCTGACGGTCAAACACAACGCCGTTCCGGATCACGTCTTCTACGCAGGCAAAAGCCGCGGACTTCAATGAACCGATGCCGTGTCCAATGGAAGACTTCACGCCTTCAAGATCAAGCCTTACCTCTCCAAGTTCGGGAGAAATGGCTACTCCGTTAAAACGCTCCTTCCAGAACTTCGTCACCTTTTCGGTCAGGGGGATGCCGTCCTTCTGGAACTCTTGGCCGGAAATGGCCGCCACCGGCTCCATAGACATAATCTTCTCCACGGCTGCCTTGAACCGGGCTACCTTCTCCCAATCCCCAAACCACCGCTTAAACTCTGGCGTCCTTACTTGTCGGTATTGTTGCGGCGTCAGATGGGATGGCTCTCCATTGGGAGCCAGCAATGCTTCATTCTCCCCGGCCAGGGAAAAATGAACCTCCTCCCGTTTTATAAAATCCTCCAGCATCCGGTTCACATCCTGGGAAAGCAGCAACATCCCCGCATCGTCGGAATCCGCCTCCTGTTCTGGAGCCTCTAAAGGAAGCACGCCATTCTCCTGATCCACCTGTGCCTGCGTCTTCAACCCCAGCTCCACCATCACGGCGTCATTGGCCTCCTTGAGCAAATCGGGATGCACGGCAAAATTCTTCCAGCGGGAACGTTCCTCCTGCAACCGCTTCACCACCTGCTGCACCGCCGCCGCGTCATTCACATTCACGCCATACTTCCGGGCCACCTTCGGATTCCGGGAAGCGCCGTTAATCGCCGTCAGCTCCTTGCCGAGCTCGCGGTACTTCTCCGCCGCGTACTTCCCGATGCGCTTGTAAAGCTCTTCATTATCCGTATTCCCAAACAGGTCCATGCCCATATCCATGCCGTTGGCCGCATTCTGGCGGGCAATCGCTTCCAGGTTCGCCTTGGCCGCCATGGTATTATAAGCCTCCTGCCAGCTCCCGCCGTCCAGCAGCACGGCCAGCCCGGAACGCTGCACCTCGGCATCATTGCGGAACGCCAGGGCCACGCGGTAGGCGTCATCCGGGGAAACCAGCCCGTTGCCCAGCGCATCCAAAAGCTCCTGGCTGGCATAAAGCCCCAGCTCCACCCCTTTCAGGGAGGCTCCCTTCCTGGCAATCCCGCGCTCCACGGCCTCCGCCATGGACAGGGAGGAATCCCGAACGTAGCGGGCAATCTCAAACGCGCTCGCCTGGCCGTCCCGGATATTGTTCTCCACGTCATGCGTCTGCGCCCAATCCAAATCAAACCCGTCTGCCTCATCATACACCGTGCAATTAATATCCGCATCCGTGCAGGCGTCCAGGCGGTGCCTGCCGGAAATCACCTGCAGGGAACCATCAGTCCGGCGCCACACGGAAATCGGCGCGGCGTTGCGCTGCCAGGCCCCCACAATCCGGTTCACCACCCCCGTCTTTTCATCGGCCCCTTGCTTGAACTGGGGAACATCCGGGCAAAGCGTCAGCCGGTCCTTGTCAATAAAACCCTGGCGCACCCCGTCCTCAATACGAATGCTCACCCCTCCGTTAAACACGCCGTCATCATCCCGTTCCCCCAGCATCTCTACCTCCGCCTCCGTGCGTTCGCGCCGCGCCTGCTGGGCGTTCGCGTCGTCGGCCTCTTCTTCCGCCCGGTCCACGGGCCCCGGTTCATCAGCGGCATTGCGTTCGGCAAGCTGCTCTTCCAGCGTCTCCTGTTCCGTGGCGACACCGCGGCCCAGGGCGGCATCCAGGTCCGCCTGCGCCTTGGCCCGTTCCATAGTCAGGGCAATCAAATCCCCCTGCTGGTCCCGGTACAGGGCATTCCCCGCATCCAGCATCACCGCCAGAGCCTGCCTAACCGGCAGGGTAAACACGCCCTGTTCCTCCGCCTGGCGCACCATCTCGCCCAGCTCCACGCGCGCCTTGAAAGCCCCCAGGAACTTCACCAGATGATTCAGCAGCTTCCGCAGCCAGGAGGGCAGGGAAGGATGATTCATCGCGTCCGCCAGCCAGCGGGAACGCCCGATCTTGGAAAAAGCCTCAATCGCGTCATGACCCGTCACCGGCTTCCCGGCGTCCAGGTGAATAAACTGCATCTCCTCCCCCCGCGCCTCCGGGAACAAATCATTGATGGACTTCTGCGCCTCCTGGAGCATCGCGCCGAACTCGCCCCAGGTCAAACCCTGCTCCGCCTGCCAGGAGATGACAGCCTGTTCCATCGTTTCCTCCATCAAATCCTCCACCGTCGCATTCCCGCGGGCATACCTCAACACCCGGCGGAACGTATCTCCCCGGCGGACCTTCGTCACATAAGCGTTGGAAAACGGGGCATCCATGGCCGGAACCTTGAACTCTGGGTTCCGGGCCTGTTCCGTCCTGATGCGTTCCTGGGCTTCCTCCCATGTCTTCACAAGAGTTCCCAGCGGAAGATGCTCGCTCAACGAAGCATCCATGCGGGCGGCGGCATCTTCATAACTCACACCCTCCGCCTCCAGGGCGCGGATAGCGGCCATCGCCATATCCGCGCGGGCCTTCATCTGCCCCAGCGTCTCCGGGGCAATCACCACCCGTTCGGCTCCGGTCTTCTCATCCGTCACTGTGCGCGTAATCACCTCCGCCGCGTCAAAACGCCCCTGGGCCAGGGCCTGGCTCACCGTCACGTCCCCGGCCAGCAAATGCTGCGTGTAGAGGATGTCACTCTCCACCTGATCGCTCACAAACGCCTGTAAATAAGCCGTCATCTGCTCGCCGTCCATCAGCGTGTAAGAAGGGGCGTTCTCTTCCTGCCCCTCTCTGGAGACGGAAGCATCCTCCCGCGGCACTTTCGTGCTGCGCGCTGGAGCATACACCCGGAACATCCCCTCCTGTTCCGCCGGCTCCACCCGCGGCACCATGCCGGCATCCTCGGCAGCCCGCCACGCGTCCAGCTCCCGCAAAGACTCAATGCGTTCCCCGGAAAGGCGTTCTCCGGCAGCCGCGCTCGCCCGCTCCAGGGAAGCCTGCGGATCCTCCATCCAGGAATCATGCAAATTGGAAAGAGCCTTATTCAAAAAACCTTCGGCGGTCTTTTCCTCCCTGGCCTCCAGATACCCCTGGGCCGTGCCTCCCAGCTCCTTGTAATGTTGCAGAGAAAGACCGAACTCCTGGGCCGCCTTTTTGATTTGAGGATAATTAAAGCCGGACATCCCAAACGTAAATGCCAGCAGGGCAAGCCCCTGTTCTCCGTGCATCATCTGCCCCATATCGTCCAAATACTGACGGAAAGTCTGTTTTCCGCGTTCGTCCGTCAGATTCATGCTCTGTACAGTACGCATCAAATACCCGGCTGTAGGCTCAAGAATGGCCTCTTCCGCAGCGCCGGAAAGCCCTTGAATAGCGTACTGGGCCTTCGGACTCGCCATCCATCGAGCCCGCCACGGGGCCAGCTTCCCGGCGGCCTTCCCACCGCCAAGCGCCTTCTTCAACCACTTATATCCGGGCGTCAACCGCCCGATGGGGGAAAAAGCAATCATCTCTTCCAGAGCATCTGCCTGGCCGAACATCATGGCCCTCTTCTCCGTTTCCTCCATAGTTAACCCAATGCTCACCCCCTCATCTCTGCGGGATTGCATGGCGGAGGAAGCTCCGATAGCAGGACCAATGGCAGGAATGAACCAGGGAGCCGTATCTCCGATAATGGAACCAAGCTGCGAACCAATGCGGCCAACCAAATGGCGGTCCTCACCTTCCAAATATTCCTTCTCCCCGGCTTCCATGGTTTGAACCAGATCGGCAGCCCAGCGGCGTCGTATCTCAAGAAAAGTGGCATCCTTCTCAATCTGAGCGCGTGCTTCATCCACATCCATTCCGGAAGCAATCAACTCCGGCAGACGCTTAGCTGCATTCGTAACGGCATCCACCTCTCCCATTACCTGTAAATTCCGCCAGGCCTTCTGACCTGTCCGCCATCCCTTCACGCCCCCGGTGCGTACCATCCCCGTTACCCCCTGGGCTGCCTTATCTATCCAGTCAATCCCGGTCCACTCGTCACCGTGCTTATCCTTGGCGTACTTCCTGGCGTCATTATAAAACATATTCAGCACAATGCGCCGTGCCAACTCATCATCTCCCACCTGTTCCGCCAGATTATTGATGATCCTGTCGTCGTACAGGGTGCCCTGCGCGTCATATTCCCGGACAAGTTCCATCCCTCTTCGGGCTCGTCTGACACTCTCCCAGGAAATGCCTGCCTCCTGCATCATCATTACTTGTTCAGGGGAGGGAACCACAGCGTCCCCGCGCACGTACCGGTCAATGAAGGGATCAATCGTAGCAGCCAATGCCTCCCGTGCCTGTTGCTGTCGCTCCTGCTCTGCCTGATAAGCACGGGCCTTTTTCTGGAAATCCTTCCAGACGGCAGCCTGTGCGTCCGCCACGGTGGCAAATTCAGGCATCTCTTTTCCCTGTGCCAGCCAATACATGGAGGGATTATCTCCATGGTTGGAACCAAACAAACCGCGCAAAGTCTCAAAACCGGCATATGCCGGGTCATCCATATAGGGACTCTGCGCCGCTTCCGTTGGCTCTAACAACGCCTCTTTCTGGAGATCGTTCAATAAATCCGTATCTTGGGACAGCCCCAACCTTTCAAAAACATCCTGTGCAAACATATATTATTGTGCTAAAACTATTGATTAAGAGGTAAAAGAGCGGAATCGCCAATATCGTTCACCTGCGTGTAAGTATCGTCCCCACCCGGCAAAGGAGGCAGCAGGCCTGGTCCGTATCCATCTTCCGGCGCTTCCGGTTCATCCTTCCCGTCGTAAATGCTGACATTCCCGCTGGCCTGTTCACCGGGAAACCTTAACGCCATGCGTTCATAAAGCGGTCCTGAAACCTCAACGCCCCGCGGGGTCCCCTCATAAACCCCGACCACGGGAACCTTTAGAAAAGCTCCGTTGCGTCCCAGAGAAATGCGGGCAAAAGGCCTATTCCCAAACTTAGCCTTGATAGCCTCATAAGCCTGCTTGGAAACATACGCTCCGGACGTACCATGCCGGACAAAAGAAACAGGGTGGTTCTCAAGAGGGGAAGGCAAATAAGGTCTTTGGCCCTTAATATATTGTGCCGCCTTCTTCTGCTGGGCCTCCCTCTCTTCTGGAGACACGTTCAACTCTTCCTGTTGCTCAAAAGAATACAAAGGCATGGACTCCAGCGCCTTCTTCATGCGGCTCTCGTCAGATCTTTTTTTGTCTTCTTCGGTAATAGGCCGATAGGCAAACCTGTTCCCGGCATGAAAAGCGGTGAATTTATGGATCTGCGCAAGATCTTGGGCAAGTGTGGCATTAGGATGAGCCTGTCTCCACTCTGTCATGGAAAGTTCCGTCTTATACAAAATATCTGCCTCCACCTCATCCCGCGTATTCTCTTCCTTCTTAATCTGCTCCTGGTCACCACTCTTGTAAGCATTAGCTACCTGGTAAGAAAAATAAGGGATATATACATGATCCGGCATGGCCTTCAAAACGGCCTCTATATTATTCCGGTTCGTATTGGGGCTCCCCATGGCGTCAATCCGGTCTTCCACAAACAGGCGCAACTTCCTTTCATCTCCAAGAACCTGTCCATACTGCCCCCACTTCTTCAACATGTCATTGACGTACCTTGTTCTTTCTTCGCCGGAATTGGCGGGGGGCAGATTCCGTAAATCCTCCCGGAAGGCAAACTTAATGGAAGGGGCGTATTTCCCGTAACTGCCGGTCCGGTTATAATGCTCCACCCAGTCGTACTCCTGCTCCGTGGCTCCGTAACGGAGGGAAGCTTTCGGCCAAAGAGAACCCTTTCTGTAACCGGGCGCTCCATCTTCACTCTCGGAGCGGTTCGCGGAACGTAAAAACCTTCTGGTCTTCTCCTTCAGCTTTAAAACATCTCCTGCGCCCAGAGCATCAAAATAGCCGTCCCCAAGCTTCATAAAAGCAACACTGGGGTTAATCAGCATATCCTGCTCGTATTCGTCCAAAAGGCCGTTCCGTGTATCTTCCAGAATACCGTTGTTCATTCCATTCTCAGAAATAATGCCGGCCTCGTAAGCCTGAATGCGCCTACGGGTGGCTCCCTGGTAATCCCTCCGCAGCAAATCCCCCTTCAACCCTTCCTCAAAAGCCTGTCTGGACTCCTGAATCTGTCCCTTAAGAACCAGCTCGGAAGCCCTCCCCTGGAGTCGGCGCATCACATCCTGCTGTCTGGCTCCGAACCTGGCGGCCTCCTCCTGGGAAACAAAACTCCCCTTCAACTCGCGGAACTTCCCTTCGTAATTCCGTACAAACGTATTCAGGGCGCTCTCTTTCAGCCTCCCGTCACGATCGTAAAAAGACAGCTCATGACCGCGGGCAAACCCCAATCTCCGGGTCATCTCCTGCTCAAACTCGCTGGCCAAATCATTCATCCGGCCTTCCAGCCGCGTCTGCTCGCCGAAATCCTTCATGCGCTGGTACTGGTGGGCAACATCAGACACAAACTCCTGGGCATTCTGCAGCGCCCTCTGAACGGGCTTGGAAGAAACATCCGGCATCTGGACCGGGGCAGGGGTGGAGGAAGCCGCATTCATCCGGGTTCCTCCGTACATGGGTTGCTGTAAATCACTCATCTTCTTTCATCTTGAAACGGTTAAAACTTAAAAACCTGGGGATGGAAATCTCCTTCCAGTCCTCGCGTCCGCGGATGCAGCGTTGCCACCTTGCCCGGTCAAAACGCCCCTGCACCAGACAAGCCAGCTCCCTGACGGCCTCCATGCGGCCGTGGGCAAAAAGAACAATCAACGTCCTGGGAGACTCCGGATCCGGCACCCCCGCAAAAAATAACGAAGGGCAGCACCACACGATCCCTCCTCCCGCGTCCGCCAGGGAAACGGTCTCCCGGAACCAGCCGGGGCGCTGGGCTTCCATCAGTAAAAAAGCCTGCTGCATGGGAGAAACGCTCATCTCTTTCCAAAACCCATGAAATTAGCCAGCAGGGAATCCCTCAACCTGTTGGAAGACTGCATGCTCCCCGGCACCATCCCCCCCAGGAAACCGGAAAGGGAATAAGCATTCATCATCCCGGAAAAAGCCCCCTGGGTTCCTCCGGCGGCGGAACCCCACGTCTGCCCGCTCTCGGTAACACCCCCCAGCAACCCGCCACCGGACATTCCTGCCGCCCCCATGACACCCCCCGCCACCGTCAGGGCCGTCTGGATCATGGCAGAACCAAGGGCATTCTGTGAAAGCATCTTATACTGGTCCGCCTCGCTGCGTGCCGCCATCATGGCCAGATCCCCCTGGTATCGGGCGGACTCCGCGGCAAACCGCTTATTGGCATCGGAAACAGCGTTGGAAAGGGCCGCGTCCCCAATGGCGCTCTCCCACACATCCGCCACCGCCACCTCCGCCTGGCTGCCGGAACCCTCGGAAGTAAAACCGGATCCGCCGCGCTGTGCCCGTACAGACCCCATGGCGGCATTCTGATTCTGGCGCATCCGCTTCATATTGCGGGCGGCCAGGTGGGAATCGGAAACCGCCTCCGCCTCCAGGGCGCGGGCCTTCTTCTCATAAGCCGCCTGCGTGGCGCGCCCGTTGCTCAAAGCCGCCTGCCCCTGATACTTATACTGCTGGGAAACCCCGAAATCGGAACTCATAACATCAGAAAATGGAACTGCTTAAAATCTCTGTTAAAGGATCCTGGTCGTTGGAAGAATGCTGGCAGGTGTCCCAATAAAGGGCCTTGCTTAAAAACGCCTCCCCCTGTGCCTCCAAAGCGGCCGCAAGCTGGGGAGAAGAAGCCAGCTTCAAAGCGCACCTGCCCGCCAGAAGAAACACAACGCCCTTGATAAAAAACGGACTGTGATCCGGCAGCACTTCGGAACGGGCCACCTCGTCGGAAAGATAATCCACCACCAGCTTATCAGTCCCGGCGGCGCGCTTCCCGTAACGCTCAACCACCAAATCACGCCCCTCAATGCGGAACAAATCCGCCCCCACATACAGCACGCGCAGGCAATCATCCGGAATCGGATGCCTCATAACGGAGCGATCCATCTCAACACGTTTGGTTGCCCAGGTCCATGCCCCGAACAACAGCGCTTCCCGCAACACGGTAGGCCACCACAAATCAACGGTGCGACCGGCTGGGGAACCCTTCACATACTCCCGGTCCCCAAACTGGGCCAAAGCCTGGTTAAAAACGGTCACCTTATCCATTTGAGGCATCATGCCACATCCCCAGGCCTGATGAATACAACCGTAACTTGAACAAATGAAAAAAAGAAAGGGCGCCCCGCACAGCAGGACACCCCTCCGAACCAATAGTCAACGCAAAAAAAACTAACCGGAAATCCCCACCAGCTTATTATAATAATCGGTAGCCTCCCGCCACTGTGGATGCGAAGGATCGGCGATCGCCTTATAATAACGGTGATTGGGGTCGGACAAAATAGCTTGAGCCTCGTCGGCAGGGTCCGTCTTCGCCGGAATCTGGCCGCCGCCCTTCAAGCCTCCCTCGCCTGTCAGCCGGGAAATGGCGTGCAGAACGCGGAACCCGTCCGGACTCGCAAACACAGCCATCTTCTCCATAGGAACGCCGGACTCCACGGAAAGCTTCCGGGCAAACGCCTTGGCGGCAGAAACATTCGTCTCATACTCCGCTCCCCATTCGTCCTTCAACGCCTCGTCAGCCTCCTTAAAAGCAGCCTCCTCGTCCGCGCGGATGCTGGCGGCCACCTCGGAAAGAAACTTCCCGGCGGCATCGGCCGGCAGCCCTGCCGCCCTGGCATGACCCTTCAACATATCTCGCAGGGCATCATTCTCCACAAACCCCTCTCCAAAATCAATCTCATACTCGGTCTCCTCCTGCGGAGAAAGCGGGGGAGGACTGCCGGGATCCGGATCGGGCTGTTCAGACCCCCCTGAAAAATCGTAGGGATTGGGCGGGACTGGAGGATTCGCGGGAGGCGGACTGTCCACGGGACTTGCCGGGGGCGGCGCTCCGCCGCCGGGGCCTTCACCTTCGCTGCCGGGAATGGCCTCTTCCCTCAGGAACCTATTGTGGAATAATCTATTGTATATCATAAATCAGGGTTATATTGTTCGATCTCGTATTTCACCCACAGGAGCATTTCCCGCTGGGCGTCTCGGCGCATCGCGTCAAGGGGGTCGTAGGAACCAGCCTTCCCTTGAAAGCAGGGCAAATTCGTCTGGAACTCCTTCTCTAAAATATCCAGCACCTCCGGAGTAAAAGCCTCCTTCAGCGCGGCTCGTCTCCGGTTGAGCCTCTTGAGAAACTCAACCTGTTCCGGTGTCGGCTTATCTTCAAGCATATTCATCATGAATCCGTATTAAACTGTGCGGACGCCGCGGCGCTATCCCTGCCGGCTCTGGCCAATTGCTCCGCAAGGGCGGCCTGACGCATCTGATCCTCCTGCGCCTTCTCCTCCTCAACCATCTTGCTATTCTCGGACGCGGACACAATGCACTTGGACGGGGCGCCGGAACTGTCCCACATAAACCGCAATACCTCCCATGCCTTCATGCGCTTGGCAATGCGGGTATCGCCCGAAACCTGGATATACTTCGCCAACCCATTCAACACCCCCTCAAGGCCGTACCTCTGCAAACGGTCAAATGCCTGGGCAATCTTGCCCAGATAACGGGTGCGGGGAGTCCGCAACTCAAACTTCCCCCCATCGGCGGAACGGACAAAAAACTCATCGGGCGCGTCGCCCGGAAGCACGGCCCCCTGCGTATTGCGGAACATCAGGCAGACAATGCGATTCATCATCGTCTGAAAATCCTGCGAAAACTGAATGAAAGAAGAAAAAAAGCAAATAATGCGTTCCGACTCGCGGGCATTCACCTCCGTAGCCGTCATCTCGCGGTCCACGCTTGAAACCACCTGGAGAATATCATTGAAAAACGCCTCCCTGATCAACTTCTCCTTCTTATCTTGCCGCTCCAGCATAAACCTCACATCCCCCACGTTCGCCCATTCCCTCGGCAACTGTGAACCAATAAGCTCATCCGGAACAACCGTCTTGCCTCCGGCCCTCAAATCAACCTCCTTTGCCATCTTAGCCGACACGATAACGCTGGGAATGGCCGCCCGGCTGCCGGCCACATCCATCACCCGATCCATCAGCAGGGTAGCCTTGATCTCCGGCAGCACAGCCTTCCCCGGAGCCTCGCCGTAAGAAGAAACGCCGCCCTTCAAAAAGCGCGTCACCAGAAAAGGAAACTCGTAAAAGCCGCCATGGAAAACAATCTTCTCCGCCTCCCTGGCAATATACACGTCCAACCACTTGCGGCGGCCAGGCCTTACCATGTCGGAACCGAACTGCGCCCGGCTGTTGGGCAGTACAAGGTGAACAAACTCGAACATCTCGGTGTACCGCCTCTCCGCATTCTTATACGCCTCCTGAATCTTGACAGGCAGATTACCCAGCTTAAACATCTCCACGGCCTGCTGGGCAGTAAACTTCAACGTCCGCACCAGCGTATTCACCTCCCCGTGGGCTCCCTCGGCAATCGCATAAGTCCCGGTAGGGACGTGTTTGAACACCAGTGACCCGTCACGGGAAACATCTGCAAACATGCAGCCTGTACCCGTCAGGCAACGGTCCAGGTAAACCTCGTGGGCCGCCGCATAGAAATTGGAATCCGCCAGCGCGCGGTAGACGGCCTCCGTCGCTTTGCTGTACCAATCATCCTCATCGGTGTAATCATCCCTTTCCTCCTGCGGCCGCAGGGAAAACCACTTCTGATCCATGGGAGTAATAAAAAGAAGATGAGCGGACGCCAAATTCAAAAGGGACTTATGCGCCACCGGAGAAAAACTGGACGCAGCCGTCATCTCATTAGCCTGTTCCTGCTGGCGGGCCTTCCCCTCCATTCTCGGCATGATGCGACGGCGCAACTCATCCCAATCCCCGGAATTCTTATTCATCTCCGTGAACAGGGCGTCTGCCGTCCTCAATAAATCTTTAACATTTTCCATGAATCTCCTGTGTAAAAATCAACCCAGCGTCTTCCTCAGTCCAGCCAGGGAAGAAAGAGGATTACTCCGGTTCGTCGTATTACTAAGCTTCAAGCGGCGGCGGGCAGACGAATTCACCGCATCCTCCGCTTGGGAAACATCCTTGGTTTCCGTAGTAATAACCTTCTGCTCCGGGGCATTCGCCATGGCATCGGCCATAGCGTTGGCGGCGCTTGCCTGCTTCTTGGCCGCCTTATTGGCTCCATATCCCCCGAACGTGGCGATATTTGCCAGGGCCCCTCCGACAGCTTTTAATGGACTTGAACTCATAACAACTAATGATGAAAACAACTAAACAAGCTCCTGCGCCACGCTGAACGCATCGTCGCAGCGGTTCAGCCAACCCTTCCCGAACACAGGAAACTGCTTGCACGAACGGTAAAACGCCTGACGTTTCTCTTGTAATCCAATGAGGAACACCGCTTCACCCGTGGCAGCCAGCTGGTCCTGCAACTCCTGCCGGGTCCTGGGGCCGACAATCCCGTCCACCGTGAGCCCGGCGCCGTGGATGTTCAGCGCGCGCTGCAAAATCTTCCCGGTATTCCTGCTCCCGGAATTGAAAAAATGATCCCGCAGGATGAATTCAACGCCAGGATAAGCGTCGGAACCCAGCCAGGAACGCACGGCGGCGGTATTATCCAGGACATACTGGAGACAACCTTCCCAGGCCTCTTCACGTCTTCCGGCATCCAGCAGGGCCTTCAATCTGTTAAACACGGCCGGTTCAATACCGTCGCAAATGCCGCAAATCTCCCACTTGCCGCCCTTGTCGGCGGCGGGAAGGCGGGAAACGCGCAGGGAATCCGGCCCGGTAACGCGGCTGTCTTCAAACCGGAGGATGGCCGCGGCCATCTTTCTTTCTGTAGTGTTCATTCGTTCAGATTGTCGATAAGTTGCACAAGCCGCTTGCCTTCCACGGTGTAGCAATGGCACTTGGCATGCAAATGCCACTCATTAAATTGAGCCAGGAAAAAAGCGGCGTCTCTTTCGGTAAGAAAAATTTTCATCCATTGCTCCTTTCCGGGTTCGTCCACAATGAGTATGTACAGGGTAGGCATACGGAAACTAAAGGGAACTTGTAAGAAAAACTTTACAGTTGGTGTTATTGTCCGCACCGAGAAAAGTACAAGAGAATGGCCAGTGCAGTGAGCCATACCCCGATACCATATCCAGGTTCCCCTATACACATGAGGGTAAATCCCAAAACTGTTGCTGATAAAATGGCCATTAACGACAGAAAGAATTGTTCTTCATTCACTTTTCCAGCTTCCTTTCTATGTTTTCGATTCTGACGGCAAGTAGTTGGATCGCCTTGGCCGTCTCCACCTGGGCCTGCGTCTGCATGGTCATCAGATCACAAAGGCGGTCATTGTGGTGGCTGACCACCTCCCCGATGTACCAGCATGCCCCGCCGCATATCGTCAGCGACATCAGGACGCAGGCAAACACGGGGGAAGCCTTGGCAAAATCCAGGAAACGCGCCGGAACTTCGGAGAGCTTGCACATGGCCTTATTTCTTGGAAGGTACGATCTGAACAACGGGAGGAACGTCCGTAACAGGCTGGGCCTGGGAATAGGAAATATGCCCCTGCTCAATGACGAGGCAGGAGCCGTCTTTACACACCTCGGCGCGGTTCGGGGTGACGTCCACGGAGTGCCCGCAGCCGGAGAGGGACATTCCCAAGCCGCCAAGGATGGCGCCAGCGATAACCGCTCCGGCTGCATATAGGGCCTTTTTCCACCAAGTGGACGCGCCGGAAGCCTTGAGGCCGAGATAGGCCCGAACATCTTCCAGCGCATGCTTACCGATGATCGGGAGGGCAGTATTTGCTACGGCAATCCATCCTTGTTGTTCGTTTTCCGTCAGGTCTGCCCAGTGAGGGATTGGAGTGTTGGACTCATTGTGTGCCTGGGCTGCATAGTACATGTGCATTTCTCTGGCGATAGCCTCGGCATGATTGCATTGATTATTAGTAGTCATATGATTATATTGTTATTGGTAGAGGTAGTGAAGTGCTTGAAAAACGCCACGGCGGCGGGGTCCGTGATGATAAAAGCCGGGTAGTCCGAGACTGTGAAAATCCTGCGGCCTTTGGTCTCCGCATGGACGGCCTCAACGGTCAAAGACACCGCATCAATCATTGTATAGGCACCATCCTCCGCAAGGGTCAGGACATCTTTTCCCAGCCTTGCCCATACCTGGACGGCTTGCCAGTCCTCGCCCAGTTCCACCAGAGCGGCAACGACGGCGGCCATGGCCGGGGTCTGGTTCGCCGGAATTTCGTCCTGCGTATAGCGGTCTATGCGGGTGTACCCGTCCGCGTCCTGATAGACAGCTGTCAGAGTGAATTCCTGCCATGTTCCAGGCTTCGGAAACTGAATTTGTATTTCTGCGTCGTTCATCATTAGAGAGGTATGTTAATGTCCACAAAATCAGCCGTTTCTTCGGCTTCAATATCGTTTCTTGCCAATGCTTCCAGCGCGTAATAAACGGGATTGATGTTGCCGGGCTGGTAGAGGGTGCGCACCGCAGACCCCACCTGCATGTACACATCCCCGCTCGCGGTCCCCGGCAAATCAGTAACTATCGAACTAATCCCCAAGCCCGTTTCAAAGGCATTAACGCCGCGCACCGCCGCGATTTTATGCAACTGCACCGTCTGCCCTCCGCCCGTCAGCAAATAGAGGCTGCCGTACGAAATATATTCTCTCTCGAATTTGTACTGGGTTCGTTGATGATAGATAATTTTATTAACGATTGAAGGTATAGGCTCGTTATGCGTCGCGGGCACAAAACTTGTAGTAGTTTTCACCCTCCACCCTTCCGCCTTGGAAAGAGCGTAAATCTCACGCACCTTGACCACGTAGCCCCCGCGGGTCGCATCCCGTACATTATCAAATGTGATGTCCAGAATTTCGCCGCTGTTGTGGGCCAGATTATTGCCAGGGATAATACTGTACGATCCCTGGGTTAAATCAGATCTTGTCGTTTTGCTGCCTCGTCCGATGCCTATGGTAATTTTGCCTGCGCCGGGTATGCGCCACGGAATGGAGAATCCCGCAAAGTTGGAATAATTATGTTGACCGTTAGGCCCTGTGAAGGGAAAGACAATCGTGCTGTGAGTCCCGGCAGGCACTCTAACCTGCGCATACTGGCCGGGAATGAGAACGGTAGTTGCCGCCGTCCCTGTCGCCGTAATGCTGCCCGTGTTGAGGTAGGCGTGCTGGGAAAAAATGTCCGTCACACCGGCCAAGCCTGCGGCATGCAGGCGGTTGACCGCTGCCGTATCCGTCGGCGCTCCCACGGCCAGCGGAATATTCACCCCTCCGTTGGCGTTAATAGCCCCCGCCGCCGTCAGACCTCCGGCCAGCGTCATGT
>ERZ773224.277-NODE-277-length-73641-cov-4.677303_pt1 | contig 73641 bp, 71 predicted proteins | sample MGYA00580526_ERZ773224 | MGnify/ENA primary metagenome ERZ773224 (study PRJEB29015, sample SAMEA2737743) | human gut metagenome | biome: human gut; feature: human-associated habitat; material: faeces | place: China | collected 2012 ... | reverse complement strand
CCGGAACACCATCTGGTGAACTCCGGCAGAGTCGGGGGCGCCGCGCCGGGCCGGAATTTTGCCAGCATTTCCAAAAAAGCCGGGTAGTTCACCGTTTCCTCACTGCGGACCACCGTATCGTCATGGTCCAGCACCAAACACGGGTATGTCAGCATGGCCCGTCCTCTTTTCTTTCTACTTTTTCTCCCAGCCCGGACGGAGGTCGCCGTCCTTCCGGCCGGCATTGACCCGGCGCTGGAGCTCCTCCATGCGCTTGTCCAGGTCCTGGAAGCCTTCCTCCAACTCCGGCAGCATGGATTCGTCGTTTTCCTCCAGCGCCATATCGCAGATGGTCATAAGATCGTCCCACTCGCTGCACATCTTGCGGTATTTCTCCACCTTGCTCTCCAGCAACTTGGTGCGGACCACCACGTTCCGGGATTTTTCCGCGTCGTCCCAGAAGCCGGGGGCCTCCTGCATGGCATGGAGCCGCTCCAGCTCATTGCGCATACCGGTCATATTCAGGGATTCTGCCAGACCGTCCAGGGCAGGCCGGCAGTCGTTCAGCTTCTGCTTATAGGTATCAAACTCAATATTCATAGAAAAATCTCACTTTTCATAGATTGCATAGATAAGGGCATTATATCCGAAAGCTTTTCTCCTGTAAAGGGGGAAAATGGAATTTTCCAAACTATTTTTGCAGCGGATGCCGTTTGACACTGGGATAGAGACGACCGTCCGTGTGGGGAATAAACTCCGCCGCCACCATGTTCTCCGGAAAACGCTCCATCTCCGAAAAGTGCAGATACTCGCTGCTCTCCAGAAAATGCCGCACCCGCGCCATCTGCCCTGCATCCAGCAGGAGCTTTTTTGCCCCGGCAAGGGATGTATTGCCCAGCAGGACCATTTTCTTCCGATCCACATCCGGGTAAATACCAACGGTCACGGCGGATTCCAGGTCAATATGGGTTCCGAAGCCGCCCGCCAGGTAGATATGGTCAATATCGTCCAAACCAAGGCCGCAGTATTCCAGCAGCGTTGCCACCATGGTATGGGCCGCCGCCTTGCAGCGGATGAATTCCCGAATATCCGGCTCCGTAAAATAGAGCTTCTTATCCGCTTTTTCATAATACACCACAGCGGGAACCGAGCGCTCAGCGGTTTCATCCCAGACCTCCGTGGTAAAGCCCTTCTGCTCCCCATTCACCGTGCCGTCCCCGAAGATAATGCCCCGGAGATAGCACTGGGCAACCAGGTCGAAAATCCCCGTTCCGCAGATGCCCACGGGCTCTCCCCCGCCGATCACATCCAGCTGAATACTGCCGTCGTCGGCAATGTGCATATGCCGGATGGCCCCGGGTTCCGCCCGCATTCCGTAGCGGCTGCCGAAGCCCTCCAGAGCAGGCCCTGCCGCCCCGGCGCCCATGAGCAGGAACTCCCGGCAGCCCAGACACAGCTCTCCGTTGGTGCCGATGTCCAGGAAAACAGAGGGCTTCTCCCCTGTGTCCAGGTCCGTCAGCAGCAGTCCCGCCGTAATGTCGCCGCCCAGATAATTGGCCTTGGCCGGGAAGCAGAACACATTGCAGCACAGGTTCAGCCCCAGCTCCCGGGCGGAGTGAATGCCCGGATCAAAAAACACCGGCGCATAGGGGTTCTGAAACACAAGCCAAGGGTCGCAGCCCAGGAAAAAGTGAATCATGGTGGTGTTGCCCCCCACGGTCAGGGCCGAAATTTCCTCCGGCTCCGCAAGCCCTGCGGTCACCTCTTCGATCAGGCGGTTGATATCCCCGATCACCAGCAGCCGCAGCGCCTCCAGATTCTCCCGGTTTTCCTTTACGGCGAGGATGCGGTCCAGAATGTTCAGACCGAAGGACACTTGGCTGTTCACGCAGCCCACATTTCGAAGGACCTGTCCCGTCAGCATATCCACCAGCTCCATTTCCAGAGTGGTGCTGCCGATGTCCAGCGCCAGGCCCAGAAGCCGGTGCGTTGTGTCCCCCGGCTCTACCCGGATGACGTCCGTGCCCCGGTCCCCGGGGCAAAGGGTCACCGTAACGGCATAGTCTGCCCGGGCTGTCAGCGGATACAGGGACCGCAGGGCCTCCAGGGTCATAGAAGCATCCGGCACGTTCAGCGCATCCAGGATGCGCTCCCGGTCCCCCCGGAAGTCCTCCTTCGTGGGCTTCTGCAAATTCAGGAACCGTTTATACGAAAAAGTCACGTTTTCTTCCCCCACTCAGACGGTTTCCAGGGTTTCTGCCTTGCCGTACAGCAGGCGCTTCCGGCGGAGAAGGAAATAGACCGTCTCCACAATGCAGCAGCTCACCCAGCCCACAGGGTAGCCAACGCCCACGCTCAAGGGCGTATTGACAATATAGCGGGTCATGATAAACAAGTACGTCTGACGCACGGCCACAAAGGTCAGAATCATAATCAGCATAGGTCCTTTGGAGTCCCCCATGCCACGCAGCGCACCGGCCAGAACATGGTTCACGCAGTTAAACAGCAGGAACCATACGTTTGCGCGGATAAACAATACGCCGAAACGGACCACGTCCGGATCTTGGGAAAACAGCTCCACAGAGGGGGCCGCAAAGATTTCCAGCAGTGCAATGATCACGCCGGTAATCAGCAGTGTCAGGCCGGTGGTAATATAGGTGCCCTTCTCCGCGCGCTTGATCTTCTGCGCGCCGATGTTCTGGCTGACAAAGGTGGTGGAGGCCATGGCCATGCTCTGCATGGGCAGCATAATGAACTGGTCCAGCTTGTTGTAGCAGCTCCATCCGGCCATGCAGCTGGAGCCGAAGGAATTGATATAGGACTGCACGAACACATTGGAAAAGGCCGTGATGACGGACTGGATACCTGCAGGCAGGCCCACAGAGAAGATGTGCTTCATAATGGCCCCGTCAATGGCCAGATCATTCCAGGTCAGGCGGTAGATGTCCTTCGAGGCCGTCAGCAGCCACAGAATCAGGCCGGCAGAGATGAACTGGGAAAGAATCGTAGCATAGGCAACGCCTGCAATGCCCATATGGAACACCAGAACGAAGACCAGGTCCAGAATGATATTCAGCACGCTGGTCAGCACCAGAAAATACAGAGGCCTTGTGGTATCTCCCACAGAGCGCAGCACGGCGGAGCCCATATTGTAGATGAGCAGGCCGGAGAAGCCCGCAAAATAGATGTGCAGGTACTCCGTCGCCTCCGGAAATACGTCCTCCGGGGTGGACATCAGCCGAAGCATGGGCACAACGCCCACATAGCCGATCACGGTAAATGCCACACACATGACAAACGTTGCGGCAATGGTGGTCTCCACCGCCTTATGGAGCTTTTCCATATTCTTGGCGCCAAAGTGGATGCCGATGACCACGCTGGCGCCTATGGAAAATCCATTGAAGAAGAACACCAGCATATTGACGATCATGGTCGTAGAGCCCACCGCCGCCAGGGCCTGGGTGCTGACAAACTGTCCCACAACCACGGAATCCACCGTATTATAAAGCATCTGGAACACATTGCCCAGCATCAGCGGCAGGGCAAACAGCAATACCTGCTTGACGATATTGCCCTGGGTCATATCTCTTGTCGTCGTTTTTTTCTTTTCCACGCTGGTCCCTCTTTCCAAAAATAAAAAAGCAAAGGACAACAGATAACAGAGAAATAGACAATTCTAAATCTCCATCCTCTATTATCCTTTGCCAGCCTTGGCGGAGAGTCAGGGATTTGAACCCTGGCGACGCTTCCACGCCCTACGAGATTTCGAGTCACGCCTCTTCGACCACTTGAGTAACTCTCCACGTATCAAACGTAAACAGTATATCAGTTTCCCGTAAAAAAATCAAGTGGCAGTTGCGGGGCTTATCCCTTCCGAAAAAACGCCACGGCTACGGCCCCGGGGCCAGCGTGGGTGCCGATGACGCTGCACAGCAGACAGCCATCCAGCTTATCCACATGGTCCGCCCACAGTGCCTTGGAGTCGTCTACATACTTTTCCAGCAGCGCGGAAGACAGGCCCGTGTAACCCAGCAGCACCGGCCTTTCAAAATCCACGCCTCCTGCCTCGCGGATCTTCTCCACCAGCAGGTTGTTTCCGTTGCGGGAGCCCCTGGCCTTGCCGATCAGAGCAACCGCGCCGTCCTGGACGGTGACAACCGGCTTAATATTCAGCATGCCCCCGGCGAAGGCCACGGTTTTGGAAATCCTGCCGCCTTTTTTCAGGTATTCCAGGGTATCCAGCAGAGCCACCACACAGACCTTCTCCCGCTGCTGCGTCAGCACCTGTGCAATTTCCTCTGCACCCATGCCCTGCTGCGCCAGCTCTACCGCATACTGGGCCAGCACGCCGGTGCCAATGGCAACGGACTGACTGTCCACCACATAGATATTGGGGTAATCCTCCGCCGCCAGGACCGCACTCTGGTAGGTCCCGGAGAGTTTGGAGGAAAGAGTAATTACCACGGCGCTGTCCCCCGCAGAAGCAACGCTCTCCAGATACTCCGCAAACGCGGCAGGGGTTGCCTGACTGGTGGTGGGCAGCACGTCGCTTTCCACCAGCATTTCATAGAATTGATGCTTGGAAATCTCTACTCCATCCAGATATTCCCTATCCCCAAACCGGACGGTCAAGGGCACAAATTGGATTTTTTCCCGATATTTTTCACTGACATCCGTGGAGGAATCCACGATAATCCGAACACACACGTTTTTATAGCTCCTTTTCGATTTTTTCCAGATTCACGCTGATTTTTTCCAAGGCGCCGTACATGATCTGCCGCTCCTGCTCTGTCAGGCCTGCACCGGCGGACAGCAAAATCCGCTCAATTCTGCCGGAGACCTCTTCCCCGGTCTGCCTGCCCAATTCCGTCAGCAGGAGCTTGCTCTTGTATTTTTTCCCCGCCTGAGGCTGCAAATAGCCGCCCCGCTCCAGAGAATCCAGGGACCTGGAAATGGCCGCCTTATCCTCATCGCAGCGTTCGCACAGCTCCGCCGCCGTCATCGGACCGCAGCGATAGAGATAATACAGGCAGGACACATAAGGCCCCTTCAGCTCCAGCTGCGCCATCTGCCCGGCCTTTAGCCGCTTGATGCTGCGGCCGATTCTGTTGATCAGCACCGTAAAGGTTTCAAACCGCTGTTCCATAGGCTATCTCCTTGTTGTAAAATCAACATCTCGGAGTATAGCAGATAGTTGTTGATTTGTCAACAACTATCTGTTTTTCCATTTGTCACTGCTTTCGCTTCTTTTTCCGAAGAACCAGTTCCCCGGCGCCGATGGCCAAGGCTGCAAGGGGGAGGCAAACGGCAAGCGTATAGCTTCTCTTTACCGGCTCTGCGGCCTGGGTCTGGACGGCGTAGAATGTGTCCTCCGCTTCTGAAAAGGAGAGATTCAGCAGACTGTCCGCCAAGACCTGCTCTGCCCCGTCCTCTCTGCGGACCACGAGGGACACAGGCAACGTGCTCACGCCGGAATCCGGGTCAATGCCCCCGGGCACAACCAGGCGCGCTTCCGCATCCCGGGGAATCAGCAGGGAATATGGCTTAAAATTCACCAGCTCCGCGTCCCTGTCCATCCCCTGCTCCCGGAGCTGGGCAAATACAAAGGCCTCATCTACGGCCAGCTTCTCAAAGCCCGAAAAACCGTAGTCCAGCAGAGCCTGGGTGTCCTCATACTTATCCTCCAGCATGGGGGACTTCAGCGTCACGGCAATCAGTGTAATGCCATCTCTTCTGGCAGCAGTGACCAGCGTTCCCTGAGCACTGGTTGTCCAGCCCGTTTTGCTGAACAGGAGCCCGGAACAGGACCGCTCCCCGTCAATGAACTGATTCTTGCAGACCAGAGAACGGGCCTGGGAGATATTTGTTGCGGGCATCTCATAGGCGCCGCTTCCGAAATACAGCAGAAAATCCGGATTTTTCAAGGCTTCTGCGGTGATCAGCGCCATATCATAGGCGGTGGTATAGTGCTCGCTGTTGGGCAGACCGTTGGGGTTGACAAAATGGGTATCCAGCGCCCCCAGCTCTGCTGAGCGCTCGTTCATCCGCTGGGCAAAGGCCTCGATGCTGCCGCTGACCCCCTCTGCCAGAACGTTCGCCGCATCGTTGGCAGAGGAAATGGCCAGTGCATACATGGCATCCGCCACGGTCAGCTCCTCCCCCGGCTGAAGCGAGATATGGGAGGAGGTTCTGGGCACCTGATTCACCGCCTCCTGAGAAACCGTCAGCATATGCCCGGCATCCAGCGCTTCCAGGGCCAGCAGCCCCGTCATCACCTTGGTAATACTGGCTGGGTACAGCCGCTCCCTGGCATTCTTTGCATACAAAATCTGCCCCGTCCCGGCGTCCATCAAAATAGCCGCCTCGGATGCAAGCTCTATCTCCCCGTCCGCCCAGGCAACCCCAGGCAGGGCCGACAACAGCCACAGCAGCAAAAGTGCGCAAATTCCGATTCGTCTCAATAGGCCAACTTCCTTTTCTTTTTTTCGAATATTTTACAAAGCAACGGGCTTTTTGTCAAATAGTTCACATAATTGTTGCTTTTTTCACAATTATGTAAAAAGCTGCCGCCGAAAAGGGCAGCAGCTTCCATGCAGTTTCATTCAAAAAAATCGGTTACACCCGCAGCGCGCATTTGATTTGAAGGCCGCAGTCGTCGCCGGATTCATGCCACCGGGCCACATTGTCCAGAAATGTCTGCTCCTGCAGGGGCTTGGAGTAATAGTACCCCTGGATATAGTCGCAGCCCACTTCCCGGAGGAATTGCACCTGCTCCTGCGTCTCCACCCCCTCGGCAAGGATATCCATGCCAAGGCCATGGGCAAGGGAGATGATATGCTGCAAAACCTGATTGCCCCGGTAGTTGCCGATGTAGTCCACCAGGCTCTTGTCCAGCTTGAGGACATGGAAGGGCAGCGCATTGAGATTGCCCAGAGAGGAATACCCTGCGCCGAAGTCATCCATATGCAGCGGAAAGCCCAGCTCTACCATCTTCTGCGCAAGATCCTTGATCTGAATCATCTGCTGCTCCGCAGACTCCGTCAGCTCAATGGGCACGCACTTCGCCTCCAACTCCTCCTCTGCCACAATGCGGGCATACCGCTCGATCATGCCCGGATAATGCAGGCTGTTCCGGGACAGATTCACAGAAATGGGAAACACGCTGCCGAATTGCGCAAGCAGCTTCTTCTGAATCCGGCAAACCCTGCGGAATACGAATTCATCCAAGCGGATGATCAGGCCGTCCCGCTCAAACAGAGGGATAAATTCCCCGGGCGACACCACCATGCCATCCCGCTTCCGCCACCGGACCAGGGCCTCAGCACCCACCATGCGTTCCGTGCGGACATCGAACTTCGGCTGATACCAGACAACAAATTCCTGATTTTGCAGAGCGTCCTCAAAGCGGGCTTCCATATCCCGCTCCCGGCAGATGCGCTGATTGATGGGATCGTCAAATCTGGCAACGGCATGGTTCATGTCATCCTTAATGCTGTTCAGCGCCAGAAATGCCCGATTGCAGATCACGCTGACCGGCAGGCTGGCGTTTTCACAGCAGTAGACTCCGCACTTGAGGAACAGATTTCGGATAGGCGCGGCCTTTGCAATGCCCCGGATGTCCTTCTCCAGCTCCGCATCGGTATGGGCCGTCACGCTCTCCAGGCACACGAAGCTGTCCCCATCGTAGTGGGCTACCAGGCCCTCCGGCACAAGCCGTTTCAGCTTCCCGGCAAGGTACTGAATGATGTCGTCTCCAACGTTCTCGCCATAGATGCTGTTGACCTGCTTGAAGTTATGGATATCCACCGCCACAGCCTGATAGGTCCCGTCCGGGCTGCTGTCAAGCAGCATGGAAGCATGGTGGAAGAATGCCTGCCGGGTATAGAGACCAGTCTGCCCATCAAATTCGATGGCGCTGAGCATGGCCGTAGACTCCCGCATTTTGATGAGATTGCGAATCCGGCCCTGAATGCCCCGCAGGTTGTAGGGCTTTATAATGAAATCCATGGCCCCGAGCTCCAGGCAGCGGGCCTCATCCTCAGGCTTATCGCTGCCGGTGGCTACGATCACCGGAACGGAAGCCAGCAGCGGATCTTCCTGGGTTCGGGCCAGAAACTGGAAGCCGTCGCATTTGGGCATATACACATCCAGGATAATCAGGGACAGACGGCGGTAGTTCTCCGCCAAAACGGCAATGCCCTCTTCGCCATCCCCGGCGCAGAGCACATCATAATCCTCTGAGAGCATCTGCACCAGCATCTCCTGGTTGATGGGATTGTCTTCCACCACCAGAATGGTGCGGCGCAGCCCTTTCAGCGGCAGGTCTGCCCGGGCGCCGCCCCGCTCCGAAACGGCCGTCTCATCCTCGCAGGAAACCGCAGCAATTACATTGGTAAACGCCGTCTCTTCTCCCACAGGCACAAGGCGAACGCAATAGGAATGGACATAGCGCCCCAGCATCACCCGATAGTGCATCACGCAGCTTCTGCGGCTTGAAAGCTGCGAACGCAGGCACGCCGCATCGGCAAACTGCACCAGCTTGCTGCGGTCCTCCGGAAGAACGTACTTGTCGATATAGCGCTTCATAACAGCACCGTAGGAAAAGGGCTTTTTGATCAGCTCATCGATCTCCGGCACGCCCTTCTCCGCGCGGTAAGCAACGGCGACACCGGTATCGAAATCGATGTTGAAAAGGAACTGAAAGCTCTCACCCAGAGCGCGAACAACCTCCAGCCAGCGGCGGTCTCCCTCACCTTCCACGAATGATTGCATCTGTTCTGTTTCCATTTTTCACACACCAGCTTTTCTGCTATCTGTCGCCGATTTTATCTCTACTTAATCGTTATTATACCATAAAAGCAGCAAAACGCAACCCTCTTCCTGGCTGCGTTCCCATAAATCCATTGAAAATTTGACAATTCGTGGTATACTGTAGCCATATCTTGGAAGGAGCGTGCAGAAATGATCACTGTCGCAATCGTCACCCCCCTTCGTTTTCTGGAAACCATTCAAAAGGTCATTACGGACCATGACTTCGACTGTGCCTTCCGCTCCTATACCTATGACAGCCTGACGGACATTGACGAAATCTATGCCGAATGTAAGGATAGCTGCGACATCATCCTCTTTTCCGGGGAACTTGGCTATCACTATATGCACCGGCACTACCCGGACTGCCCCATTCCCTGCTTTTTTACGGTCTACAGCATTGCGGATGTGCTGAGCATCCTGCTCCAATTTCATCTGCGGCACCCGGAAGTGGCACTGAACCGGCTGTACCTGGATTTTCTGACACCGCAGAACAATTACCTGAATATCCAGGACTATCTGCCCCCGGAGCAGCTGCCCTATTTTTTCGAGGAGCCCGTATACGACTATGCCCACATCACCCAACGGGGCAACGAGCTGTGGCAGGCAGGGAAAATCGACTGCGTTGTCAGCCGCAGTATCAACAATTTGCAGCAGTGGGAAAAGCTGGGCATTCCCTATGAACCGGTGAACCCCACGGAAAAGATGGTCTTCGGCGCCATCAACGAGGCCGTGAATCGGGAGCGGCTGAAAACTCTGCGGGCCAGCAGCGTCGTCACCGTGATCATCCACATTCCCGGAGAGGACGGGCTTTCCGAAGAGGAGCGGGAATACCGCACGGCCACCCTCTACAAATTTCTGGTGGACTTCCGCAAGGAGCACGGTCTTTCTTTCACCATTGACCACAGCTTTGACCGCTTTGTGGCCCACGCTACCCTGCCAAGCGAGGAGTGTACGGCACTGAACCTGCAAAAAATCATGACCATTCTGCGCAAGGGCCTTTCCTTTCCCTTTTCCGTGGGCTTCGGCATCCACCCCAGCGAGCAGACCAGCCAATACCACGCAGAGCGCGCCCTGCTGGAAAGCACCCGCTACGGCCTGAACGAGGGTTTCCTCGTCAGCGGCGAGCCGGAAGTGCTGACCGGGCCTCTGAGCCGGGGACAGTCCGTGCGCTACAGCTATCAGGACGGAACCCCCGCCCAGCTGGCCCATCGGCTGGGCATTGACAATACCAATCTGCTGCGCCTGGTGGGGCTGTACCGCAACGACGCGGATACCGTGCTGACGGCGGCAGAACTTGCGCCCCTGATGGGCATTACCCTGCGCAGCGCCCGCCGAATTTTGCAAAAGCTCTACGGTCTGGGCCTTGTGAAGCCTCTGCCTCTGCCCCAGTCCCTTGGCAGAGGACGGCCGGAGCACCGCTACGTCTTTGTGAAAGAGGCCATCGACGGCGCACTCAGCAGCCTATAATGCACGAGCCCCTGGTTTCCAAGCGAAAACAGGGGCTCGTGCCGTTTTTCCGGGGATTAGCGGACCTCCACCACCCGGATGCTGTCCAGGCCGTAGCCGGACTGGGACATGACCACGTCCGCAATCACCGCCACATCCTGCTGCTGCAATCCGCCCTCCGGCGCAGAGACCGCAACGGAGATGCCGTCGTTTGTCATATAGGCCACGCAGTCGGCATAGCCCTTGGCGATGATCAGACTCTCGATCTGGGCTTCACTGAGGGCCGTCTGGACGATGTCCTCCAGGTCCGCTGCGGATTCCGCCGCCTTGCTGTCTCCGGAGACGCTGGCTGCCTCCTGCAAAAGGTTGATGGCCTCGTCTCTGGCCTGCTGGCGGGACAGGCGCACCGAAGCAAAATAGCTGTCGCCGGTGGTCTCATCCGCCGTGCCCGCCATGACGGCGGACATATCCTCGCTGAGCTCCAGCGTATCGTCGCTCATGACCTTCTGGCTGTCCAGGGTATTGTCCAGGCTTTGGGTCTTGCTGTCCCCGGCATAGAGCCAATTGACATAGATGCCCGCGCACACCGTCACCAGGATCGCCGCCGCAATGAGATTCTTCTTCCAGATTTTCACAAAAATGCCCCCCTACTTCATTTTCAGCACCGTAATTCGGTTGGTTGACAATCCCGTAACCGCAGCCACCGCCTGCACGACGGACAGCGCAACCTTCGGGTTCTCCGCACCCTGGCACACCACGATGGCCCCACGGTAGGTGGCCGCCTCGGTCTGCCGCACCAGGGCCGTCTGCACCCGGTTCTCCCCGGTGAGGATCACCGTCTCCTGCCGCAGCTCCCCGCTGCCGGACTGGGTATCGTCCGTCTGGTAGCGCTTCGTCTCCGAAAGCTGCCCGGACAGCAGCACCCGAACCTCTCCCGCCCCGGAAACCTGGGACAGAATCTTTTCCAGCGCCTGCTCCAGAGTCTGCTGCTGCACTTCCGGTACAGCAGCCTTCTTTGTCTCTTGCTGCCGGGGCAGACACATCAGCGCAATGCCGCACAGCAGCACCAGCACCGCGCCCCGGTACTTTTTCAAAACCGCACGGATGTCCTTCACTGCCATATCTGACGTTCCTCCGGAATTCCCAGGTCCTCTGCCAGAACCCTTGCCAAAGCCTGCTTCTGCGCCGGGGTGCAGGAGCCTGTCAGGGTTACGGTCCGGGGCAGGTCCTGCTCATCCAGGGTGAACCGCGCGCTGACATCCGCCCCAAGCGCTGCGGCTTTGTCCAAGATATATGCTTCCAGCCGCTCACATATGCCCTCTCTTCGCCGGAGGGCCACATAGTCCTCTCCCTGCTGCACTGCGTCCCAGGCATCCATATCCAGACCCGCGAGCCAGCTGTCCAAATCCGGCATTTCCAACGCCGAAACAGGGGCCAGGACCACGGTCAGCAGGAATACGCCGCACAGCAGCCGCAGCAGGCGGCGGAAGCTGCCATCCGGGAAAAAGCCCGTGACAATGCCCCCGATCAGCGCCGCCGTCACCAGCGACAGCACGTATTTCCCGGCCATCAGCCCACCCCCTTCAAAAAGCACACCGAGCTCACCAGCAGCAGCAGACAGAGCCCGCCCGTAATGGCCAGCAGCATCCGCATAACCTCGGCGAAGTCGCCGATGAGCTCCACACTCCGCTTGGTTCCGAACAGAGCGCACACGGTCTGGGCTCCCTTGAGAATCAGGTACTGCACCCCGATCTTTCCGAAGGGCTCTAAAAACACCGCCAGAATGGCAAAAATCCCATACAGCCCCAGGCTGCTGCGCAGCACCCCGGCCCCCACCAGCACCGCCTCCGAGGCATCGGAGAGAATCCCGCCCACAATTGGGATCATCGTGGAGATGGTGGTCTTTGCTGCCTTGGTCAGCGCCGCATCCGTGGCCCCCGTAACCACCCCGGTAATGCCGAGATAGGCCGTAAAAAGGGACAAAAGGGTCTTCATGCACCAGAGGATCATGTCCCGGATGCTGTTTTTCAGTGCCTTTAAAGTGTCATTTCCCAGCGCCGCCCCTGCCGTTGCCGCACCCAGGAAAAGATACTGGACCGGCAGCAGCAGCTTTCCCAGCAGGGCGCTGAGCACCGTATTGAAAAAGGCGGAGCCCGCATAGAGGGCCGTGGCAGAATTTACGCCCCCCTGTGCCGCCATGGCCGCCGTCACCACCGGCAGCAGCAGCTTTTCATATTCGCTCATTTCCGTCACCGTCTCCGCCGCCATGCGAATCATGCTGTGGGCATTTCCCATGAGCAGCGCGGCTATGGCCACGGCCCCTGCCAGATCTGCAGTGCCGCCCGTTTCCTCTGCCGGGAAGAGGGCCAGCAGCAGGCACAGCGCTACCAGTCCCGCCCCGGAGGCCAGACCCCGGGCAAGCTCCGGCCGCAGCAGGGGCAGCAGCTCCCCGGCAATCTGCCGAAGGCCCTGAGAAAAGCTCTGATTCTGTGCGGGCATAAGCCTCTCCCCCGCTTCCGGCACCGGCGGGGCCGCCATCTCCCCGGACACGGGAAGAATCAAAAAGCAGCACAGCAGCAGACCAAGGCAGACCTTTCTCATCCGTACCCCACCATTTCCGTGATACATTCCAGCAGCGCCGTAAACATGGGCACAGACAGGCAGAGAATGGCTGCCGTACCCAGCAGGCGCAGCATCTTGGCAAGGGCGGCGTTACCCGCATCGGCGCAGACAAGCCCCGCCACCTCTGCCGTCAGCCCAATGCCCGCCGCCTTCAGTAACAGCTCCAGGGCATCGGACCGCAGATTTCCAACCTGCTCCAGCTGCCGCAGCAGCTCCAGCACCGGCTCCAGCAGGCGCAGCATGAGCACAGCAGCCATGGCGATCACCGCCGCCGTAAGCACCGCCGACAAGTCCTTTTCCTGCTTCTGCAGCGCCAGGCCCAGCACCGCCGCCAGCAAAATTCCGGCAGCTCCCTTAAAATACAGCTCCATCAGAATTCGAACAGGGTCTTCACCAGGTCAAACAGCTCCGCGATTTTCTGCGCCACCATCATCAGCACGACCACCAGCCCCGCCAGCGTGGTCATGGTGGCCTGCTCCTCTCTGCCGGAGCGGGACAGCACTTGATTCAAAATGGAGACAATAATGCCGATGGCCGCTATCTTAAAAATCAGGTCAATATCCATAGCCTACAGCAGCAGGATCGCCAGAGCTGCCCCGGCGCAGAGGCCCAGGGTCCTGTAGCTGCGCAGGCGCTGCTGCCGGTTCCGCTCCAGCTCCCGCAGCTCCCGGCGGCACCCCTCCCGGGCGCTTTCAATGCCCCGCAGCTGCCCATCCAGGTCAAAGCGGCCCAGGGTTCTGCCGAGCTGCCAGATGCGCTTTCGCAGCCGCATGGGAATTCCCGGCTGCTTATCCAGGCTTGTCCGCAGGCACTGCTCCACATCGGAGCCGCTGTGGGCATCCAGCGCTCCCGCAAGGTCCAGAAAAAGCCGCCTGAGGCACCCGCCGGACCGCAGGGCGCACAGCTGGAAAAGCTCCGGCAGCGCCGTCAGCCGGTAGCGCAGCTCGCTTTCCATAAAATCCAGATTTTCCAGCAGCTGCCGCAGCAGCCGCTCCTGGCGCATTGCCTCCCCGGCTACGGAGAAACCAAATCCGCCGCAGCCGCCGATGACCAGAATTGCACCGATCCATTTGTACTCCATGGTTCCATCCTTTCCAAGCGATACGTCTTGCGTTCATTGAGCAGCACCACCGTCTGAAACACCCCCGCCTCCAGCAGCAGCCGGTAGCAGGGCCGCCGGGCCAGATCCTCCAGAGCACTGCCGTGGGCGGTTGCCAAAAGCTTCACCCCGCAGCCCCCTGCACGGACCAGCGCCCGGGCATCGGCCTCGGCGGTGATCTCATCTACGGCAATATAGTCCGGAGCCATGGTTCGCAGAACCATAGTAATGCCGATTTCTTTTTCGCAGCCGGAAAGCACGTCCAGCCCCTCCCCGGTCTGAAAGCCCTGTGGAAACAGCTCTCCCCGGCTGTCCACCACGGCCACGGCAGCGCCTCCCGCAAGGCAGCGGCACAGGTCCCGCAGAAGGGTGGTCTTCCCCCATCCGGGGGCGCCCAGAATCAGCACAGACCCAAGATCTGCACTTTCCGCCGGGGCAATGCCCCGGATATCCCGGGCCACCCGCAGGCACAGGGAGCTGATGCGGCGAAACCCCGTAACGCGCGCCCCTTCCGTCACCGTCTCACCGCACACCCCCATGCGGTGGCCTCCGGCAATGGTGAGGAACCCTTCCCGGGCAGAATCAACGGACCAGGGGGAATAGCTGCTTGCCGTATTGACGCAGTATTCCAGATCCTTGTCCGCAACAGGCCTGTCCAGCCGCCAGACCCGGTCCAATAGCTCCAGCGCGGGTCTCTTCCCCAGCCGCAGCCGCAGCTGCCGCAAAGAGCCGGCCCCAAGCGCATCCACCTGCTCCCGCATCCAGGGCGGCAGCACCCCCAAAAAGGAACCCCAGGACGTATCCACGGCCCATCCCCCTCTCTGGGACAATCTATGTATGGCGGGGCTTAAAAATGCCGTGCAAACAAAAGCACCCGAAGAAAGGCCTTTGGGACCTTCTTCGGGTGCTTCCACCTGATTACGCTTTGTTTTCCATTTTCTTCTGCATGGCCGCGTGCTCCTCCACCAGATTCTCGTGAAGTCTGGCAAAGCTCCAGGATGCATTGTGCTCTGTGACCACGGCTTTCAGCGTCACCGGCACATTTCTTGCCCGAAGCTGAGCCAGGAAGCTGTGAAAGGCATCCCTCGGCACATTGCACAGCACCAGCATTTCATCCTCGAATGGCACCGCGCTGCCCTTTCCCGCCTGAGCCGCCCCAGGCAGTTCTGCCAGTGCGCCTACGGAAGCCCCCGCCTCCTCCGGCTGTACCACCCGGATGCGGAAGCCATGCTGCAGGGCAATGGACTTGATGATTCTGGATTTTTCCGGCGGGATTTGATACATCAGCAGATTGTTCATTGCTTCCTCCTAAAAACAGGCCGCCCGAAGGGTTTTCTCCTCCGGGCGGCGCAAACCACTCAATCGTCCTCGGTAATGGCAGTGATAATTGCCTTGGCCTTGGATTCCGTAAAGGTCTGGATGCTCTGCTCGGGGCTGCCGTCCTTGAACAGGTCGATCAGCTTGCCGGACAGGTCCATGTCCGCATTGGGGCACTGGAGAGAATCCATTGTCATCTCCGGCAGCAGGGGCAGCAGCTCTGTGATGCAGGTGGTGATGTCCGAATTGGTCATATCCGTCAAAACTTTGTCCAGAAGCTCATCTACAAGGGCGTTGATCTGCATCACGTTCATACCCTTGACCCGTTCCAGGACCTGAGAAACAACGGTTCTCTGGCGGGCGGTGCGCTTATAGTCGTTGTCCGCATTGCTGGAGTGGCGCATACGGGCATATTCCTCCGCAGCCCAGCCGTCCAGCCGGTTTTCGCCCACCTTAAAGTTCCGGTCCGGGTAGTCCTTGAACTTCTCGTTCATATAGGCCGCCTCGTCCTCGTCCAGGTCCGCGGTGATATAACCCACGGCGTTGATAATGGCATCGAAGGCATCCAGGTTGATCTCCACGTTGTAGTCCACCACAGCGCCGAAGTTCCGCTCAACGACCTGGTCCATGATCTCCATGGCACCCAGGTCGCCGCCCCACTTATAGCCCATGGCATAGGCCAGGGTCAGCTTGGTCTGACCGGAGTGCTCATTGCCATAGGTATCATAGACCTTTGGAATTACCACAAAGCTGTCCCGCAGGAAGGAGATCATGGTGATCTTCTTGGTCTCCTTGTTGACGGATACCAGCAGCACCGTGTCGGAATTCTTGCTGTCCTCTCCCGGCCGGGCATCCTGACCGATCAGCAGGAAATTGACGATCTTGCCCAGCTTGCCGTAATCCGGCTTGGTTTCCTCCGTAGGGGCAGTGGTCGCCTCGGTGGTGGGGACCGTCGTTGCCTCGGTAGGTGCCGTTGTACCCTCGATCATATATTTGCCAATATCCTCTGCGGAGAGCTGGTTGTCACCTCGGTCCGCCCGGTTGATCTTATTCATCTTGGAGACCACAAACCACGCCGCCAGCGCGCCCAGAAGCAGGATCACTGCCAGGATCACCGCAACCACCACGACCCAGGTTTTGGTTTTTTTCTTCGGCTGCTGCGCCAGAAAATGTCCACCCTTACTCATTGTTTTCCTCCAATAAAAATGCTAATTTTGCGTATTCCTATTCAAACGGATTGTCTGAAAAAGCAATTGGGCCGCCGGGATGGCCGCCCAATTGTGAAAAACTTACTTTTCGACGACCTCCAGAATGCCCATGGGACAGGCCTTGGCACAAATGCCGCAGGCGATGCACTTGGAGGCAGGATTCTCTTCCTTCAGCACCATGACCTTCATGGGGCAGGCCTCCACACACTTACCGCAGCGCACGCAGTTCTTCTTGTTGATCATGTACACGCCGGTCTTGGGGTTCTGGGTGATGGCATCGTGCTCACAGGCCTTCATGCACTTGCCGCACTGGATGCAGACATTGGGCTTTGCACCGCCGTCCTTGCCGGAGACAATACGGATGCAGCTGTAGTCCTCGTTGAACTCCTTGTAGAACGCAGTGGAGCAGGCGCTGACACAGGCCAGACACGCCATGCAGGGCGCGTCCTTCTTCACGGTTAACTTTTTCAAGACAAACTCCCCTTTTTGTTTTTTGTTACGCCCCTATATTATACAAGCAATCGGCAAAAATAGCAACAACAAAATCTTTAAATCTTTTTTCACTTTTTTCTGCTTAAACCTGTTTGCGCTGGGAATAATACCGCTGAATCCAATTGATTCGGAGGAGAAGAAAATGAAAAAGCGATTCCCATTCACTCTGCTTCTGGTTTTGGTTCTCTGCCTGTTTACCGCCTGTCGGGGCGGCAATTCCGGCATGACCACCGTGCCCACTACCGCGGCCACCACGGCTGCAACCCAAACAACCGCGCCCACCACCATGCCCACAACGCAGCCCGAGACAACTATAGACAATGGCAACGGCCCCCTGGACACGCAGCCCCAGGACGGCGAGGCCCAGAAAACCACGGGCGAAACCTTGGAGACCAACGGAACCAATCAAGCACAGCGTTAATGCAAAGGAGGGACGCTCCAAAATCGGGCGTCCCTCCTTTTATTTCCCTGTGGAGCCGAAGCCGCCGGTGCCCCGGTCGGTTTCGTCCAGGGTGTCGGCCTCAAAATAGACGGGCTGAATCACCGGCGTCACAACCAGCTGGGCGATGCGGTCCCCGTTGGCAACCCTGCGGCTCTCCGCGCCATGGTTGTGCAGGGCAATCATAAATTCCCCCCGGTAGTCGCTGTCGATGACGCCAACCTTGTTGGCCGGGGCCAGATCCTGCTTGCAGGCCAGGCCGCTGCGGGCATAGACAAGCCCTACATAGCCTCTCGGCAGGGCCATGGCAAGCCCTGTAGGGATGAACACCGTCTGCCCCGGGGCGATGATAACACTTTCCTCCAGGCAGGCATACAAATCTGCCCCTGCCGCTTCCTTGGAGCCGAACTTCGGCATGACCGCGCCGGGGCGCAGCTTCTTCACCGCTACTTTTTCCATTCCTTCAAGCCCTTTCCTTCCGTCTGCCAGTCTTCCCACAGCACGATCTTTCCGGAAGCCAGGGTAGCGGGCATATCAATCAATCTCTGATTCTCCGACCCACGGAACCGCAGGGCCAGATTTTTCTTTTCTTCCACAAAGGGACCGTCCACCAGTACATCCAGGTAGCTTAAAAATTCCTGGGTCACCGCCCAGTCTCCCAGGGTGTGCGAGGTGATTTTTTCATACAGATATCCGGAAAAGGCCCAAATGCTCTTCTGGGGATAGGCCTTTTTCACCTGCCGCAGCAGCTCCACAATCGGTCCCTGATTCTCCGGCTCGAAGGGTTCGCCGCCCAGCAGAGTCAGGCCCTTGATGTAGCCCGGCTTCATCATGTCCAGAATGGTCCGGATGGTCTGCTGGGTAAAGGGCTCGCCGTAGTCAAAATCCCAGGCCACCTCATTGAAGCAGCCCTTGCAGTGGTGGGTGCAGCCGGATACAAACAGGCTGATGCGCACGCCGGGACCGTTGGCAATATCACAATTTTTGATGGTTGCGTAATTCATTCTTGTTTTTTCTCCTTTGCGGCGCTGTCGGCACCGGAATCCGGGAATTGCGCCCGGTATTCGTCCCACAGCTCCGTATGATTCCGTCTGCGCAGACCCCGGCGGACCAGACGGCGAACAGTATCATAGATCACGGCGAACAGGGGCACACAGATGATCATGCCCACAATGCCCCACAGGCCGCCGAAGAGGATGATGGAAAACATGACCCAGAAGCCGGAAAGACCCGTCCGGTTGCCCAGAATCTTGGGGCCGATGACGTTGCCATCCAGCTGCTGCAAAACGATTACCCAAATCAAAAACCACAGTGCCTTGATGGGGCTGTCGATCAGAATCAAAAGGGTTGCCGGCACTGCGCCGATGACCGGGCCGAAGAAGGGGATCACATTGGTCACGCCCACGATCACCGAAACAAGCAGGGCGCTGGGAATCTTCAAAACGGTGCAGCCGATATAGCACAGCACACCCACAATGGCAGAATCGATGATCTTTCCGTCAATGAAGCCGCCGAACATCCGGTCGATGAATTCCACCTCTTCCAGGATTCGGTTGGCCCACCTGTCCGGGAACATGCTGCGGACAATGAGCCGGGCCTGCTTGCCGAAGCGCTTCCTGCCATGGAGCACATACACGGCAACAATGAGGCCGATAAGGATATTGTACACAAATTTCAGTACCTGCCAAACGCTGGTGCCCACATTGGTCACCAAGCTGGAAACCTGGGGGATCACATTGGCCTGCACCCATTTGTCAATATCCGTAAAGTAGCTTCTGTAGTTTTTCTCAACGAACTGCACCACCCGCTCGTCCTTACCGAAGGTCTCCGTGGCCCAATTCACCAGCTGCTCCATCTTGGTAGGCAGTGCATTCCAGAGCGTGACAATGCTCTCCACCAGCTGAGGAACCACCATGGTGATCAGAGCATACACAACCAGAACGCCCACCAGCAGGGAGAAGACCACCGCAAAGGCGTTGGCAAACCGGCGCATTTTTTTCGGCAGCCGCAGCTGGAAAAAGGCCTCCAGGGAATTGCACATGGGCCGCAGCAAATAGGCAATGATGCCGCCATAGATAAAGGGGGCCAGAATGGTACTCAACTGGCTGATCACATTCCCGATACCCTGGAGCCGGTACAGGAAGAAGAAAAACAGCACACTGAGGCTGATGGCACCGAACCCCGCCATCATGGCATAAAAATACCGTTGTTTCTTTGGGTCTTTCATGGACTTCAACTCGTTTCTGATTCGTTTAGAATCAGTATACCAGTACCTAACAAGTTAATAATGAATAAACTATGAACATTTCAAAAGCATTTTCCGGGAATTGTTTACAAATTCTTCGCACCCGATCCCGGGAAAGGCCTTGCCATCCAACTTCTTTTGGGGTAAAATAGAGAAAAGATTTGGTAAGGAGTGGTTTTATGCCCTATTATTACGGCTTTGACTGGACCTATATCGTCCTGGTCCTGCCCTGCGTGATTCTCTCGCTGTGGGCCAGTGCCAATGTGAACAGCACTTTCAAGCGCTATTCCCAGCAGTATTCCCGCCGGGGGCTCACCGGAGCCCAGGCCGCAGCCCAGGTACTCTCTGCCAACGGCGTCTCCGGTGTGCGGATCGAACGCATCAGCGGCAATCTGACAGACCATTACGACCCCAGAACCAACGTCATCCGCCTCTCCGATGACGTCTACGGCAGCACCTCCACCGCCGCCATCGGCGTTGCCTGCCATGAAGCGGGGCACGCCGTGCAGTACGCCCAGGACTACACCCCCATCCGCATCCGCGCCGCCGTCATCCCCGCAACAAGCCTAGGCTCCAAGCTGGCCATGCCCCTGATCCTCATCGGCCTGCTGATCTCCTCCTTCGGGGACCTGTCCTATGCGCTGGTCTATCTGGGCATTGCCTGCTTCGGCCTTTCCCTGGTTTTCCAGCTGGTGACTCTGCCGGTGGAATTCAACGCCAGCCACCGGGCCATGGTGGCCATTGAACAAACCGGGCTCTTAACCGAGGACGAGCAGAACGGCGCAAGAAAAACCCTTCGGGCCGCCGCCCTGACCTACGTCGCCGCCACGGCCACGGCCCTGGCCCAGCTGCTGCGGCTGATCATCCTCTTCGGCGACAGAGGAAATCGCAGAAGAGATTAAAAACGCTTTGTCTCCCGGATCAACGCCGGGAGACATTTCTTTGCAATTCTATTGACATTCCCCGGAAATCTTCGTATAATGCTCCAAGTGTCTGAAAAAATAAGAGAAAGCGTGAATTTTGTGGAAGAACTCATCAATATGTATATGGAAATGGGCGTTTCTCCCGGAGTCTATGCCTATGGAGAAAAGGCGCTGGAGCGTCTCAAAGAGCGCTTTGCGGCCATTGACGCCATTGCGGAATACAACCAGGCAAAGGTCCTGAACGCCATGCGGAAAAATCGGGTTTCCGCTGCCTGCTTCACAACCACCACCGGTTACGGCTACGACGACCTGGGCCGGGATACCCTGGAAAAGGTCTATGCGGACGTATTCCATACGGAGGCCGCCCTGGTCCGGCCCCAGATCACCTGCGGCACCCACGCCCTGACCGTAGCCCTCAGCGCCAACCTGCTGCCGGGAGATGAGCTGCTGTCCCCTGTGGGGATGCCCTACGACACATTGCAGGAGGTCATCGGCATCCGGGAAAGCCCCTGCTCTTTGAAGGAGTACGGTGTCAGCTACCGGCAGGTGGACCTGCTGCCGGGCGGCGCATTCGACTACGACGGCATTCGGGCCGCCATCAATGAAAAGACCAAGCTCATCACCATCCAGCGCTCCAAGGGCTACGCCACCCGGCCCACTTTCTCCGTGGCCCAGATCGGCGAGCTCATCGCCTTCTGCAAGCAGTGCAAGCCGGATGTAACCGTCATGGTGGACAACTGCTACGGCGAATTCGTAGAGACCATGGAGCCGTCTGACGTGGGCGCAGACATGATTGTCGGTTCTCTTATCAAAAACCCCGGCGGCGGCCTGGCCCCCATCGGCGGCTATATCTGCGGCACTGCCAAATGCGTCTCCCGCTGCGCCTACCGGCTCTCCGCCCCCGGCCTGGGACAGGAGGTGGGCGCAAATTTGGGCCTCATGAAGGACCTGTTCCAGGGCTTCTTCCTGGCCCCCACGGTAACCGCCGGTGCGGAAAAGGGCGCCGTCTTTGCGGCGAACCTGTATGAGCCTCTGGGCTTCAAATGCGTCCCCAGCGCCACGGAATCCCGCCACGACATCATCCAGGCCGTAGAGCTGGGCAGCGAGAAGGCCATGATTGCCTTCTGCAAGGGCATCCAGGAGGCGGCCCCGGTGGATTCCTTCGCCACCCCCCTGCCCTGGGATATGCCGGGCTATGATGATCAGGTGATCATGGCGGCAGGTGCCTTCGTCCAGGGCTCCTCCATTGAGCTCTCCGCCGACGGCCCCATCCGGGAGCCCTACGCCGTATACTTCCAGGGCGGCCTGACCTGGTACCACGCCAAGCTGGGCATTCTCATGAGCCTGCAGGAAATGGTCAACGCGGGGCTTGTAACACTGTAATGCAAAAAACCGTATGGCGCGAAAAACGCCATACGGTTTTTTTACGATTGAATTCCGTTCCAAAACAGGAGAAACGCCAGCAGCAGGCCCACTGTCCAGCCTATTCTTCTGGACAGCAGCTCCCAACTGGAGGGCTCTACGCTTTCCGCATCCCGGACGCGCACGGACATTCGCAGATAGAACATATCGTCCGCAAAGAAAACGGTTGCCGCAACCAGGGCGCAAACGGAAGCCCCCTCCAGCCAGCCGCTCCAGGAGCCATTGTGCTTCCATTCCGGGCCTGTGGCCAGATACAAAATCTCCTCTACGCTTGGCTCCATCGCATCCACGGGATTTCCGTTCGCATCCAGCGAAAATCCATTTGGGGTCGTTGCATAAGTTCGGATGCTGATGATATTCATATTTCCATTTCCGTCATACGCCCAGCGTTGACCATCCATGTCCTCAACGCCGCCCCGGAACATCAGCTTTTCGCCTTCGTATAGTTCGACACCTCTTGCCTGGACACCTGCACCCGCATTGGAGGGCAGTGCGGCAGGGTCTTCCCGGAACGTATAGGGGCCGTAGGCTTTGTCTCCCATCTGGCAGGTAATTGTCCCGTCCGATGTTACCGTAAAGGATGCCTTTTGGCCATTTACACGTCCTGAATAAACCGTTTGGTTTTCCTGGATCTGCGGCACAAGGATTTCCCCCCGATACTGGAAGCCCATTCTGGAAATGGTCAGCGGATACGCGACGGAAAAGACCATCAGCATCACAAGCATGACGATCAGAAGAATTCTGGGGTATACATCCAGCCCACGAAATGTTTTCATAGCACTCCCTCCGCCTTCTTTTCAAATCCCTTTTCGAAAATGCCGCCCTGGAAAACAATAGCTTGTCCCTTCTGATCCTTATAGAAGGAAATCTGCTCTGTGGCCGTCAGTTGGAAGCCAAGGCGACTCAAAAGGGCCACGGAAGGGGTATTTTCCAGAGCGGTTCCCACTGTAAGCTTTGAGACTCCCAGCCCTTTGAGATAGTCCATCACGGTCAAAAGGCTTTCGAGCGCATAGCCTTTTCCCTGAAAGTCCGAACGGAAGCAGTACCCAAGCTCATAGCCATCCGGGCGAATGTTGGCAGAGATGTAACCGATCACCTGAGCTTCCAGGCATACGGAAAAGAACAGATGGTCAGGGCCGGTTTGGACTGCCTGAGCCCAGCGTGCAATCCGAGGCCGGACGTCTGCTTCCTCCGTACTGTGCGGACAATCGAAGCAGGCATAGGGTGACTTCGAAAAATCGAGCCAAATTGCCTGCATCGCCTTCCAGTCCGAGGCTTCCACCGGACGGACTGTCAAGCGGTCTGTCTGCAAAAGCATAGCACTTCCTCCATTGTGAAAAAGCCCGGCACAGCGCCGGGCTTTCTACGATCTTCAAGTCATTATTTGGCTACAAAGCCAACCTTCTTATAGACCTTCCGCAGGGTCTTTTCGGCAACGTAGCTGGCCTTTTCGGCGCCGGCCTTGTAAACCTGCTCCAGATAGGCCTTATCCTTCATGATGCGGCTTGCTTCCTCCCGGATGGGGCGCAGGGTCTCCACCACAGCCTCGCCCACGGCGGGCTTGAAGGCACCGTAGCCCTGGCCGGCGAATTCCGCTTCGATGGTCTCGAAGCTCTTGCCGGTGCAGGCGGAGTAAATGGTCATCAGGTTCGACACGCCGGGCTTGTTCTCCTTGTCGTAGCGGACGCAGTTCTCGATATCGGAATCCGTAATGGCCCGCTTGAACTGCCGCATGATGGTCTCAGGGGTGTCCATGAGGATAATCCGGCCGGTGTCCTCATTTTCGGACTTGCTCATCTTGGCGGCGGGGTTAGTCAGGCTCATGATTCGTGCGCCGACCTTGGGCACAAAGGGCTCCGGCATTTTGAACACGTCGCCGTAAACACCGTTAAACCGGCGGGCAATGGTGTGGCACAGCTCCACGTGCTGCTTCTGGTCCTCGCCAACGGGCACCAGGTCCGGCTGGTAGAGCAGGATGTCCGCCGCCATCAGGCTGGGATAGGAAAACAGGCCGCCATTGATGTTGTCCGCATTCTTAGCAGACTTGTCCTTGAACTGGGTCATACGGCTGAGCTCGCCGAACATGGAATAGCACTGCAGCACCCAGCCCAGTTCTGCGTGCTGGTGCACATGGCTCTGGATGAACAGGGTGTTCTTCTCGGGGTCAAGGCCGCAGGCGATGTACTGGGCCAGCTGCTCCAGGGTGCGGCGGCGCAGATCTGCGGGGTTCTGCCGGACGGTAATGGCGTGCAGATCGGCCATGAAGTAGAAGCAGTCGTAGTCGTCTGCCCGCTCGGCCCAGTTCTTCACAGCGCCCAGGTAGCTGCCCAGGGTCAGGTCTCCGGAGGGCTTGATGCCGGAGAGCATTCTTTTCTTCTCCTGTATTATTTCACTCATAACAAACGCTTCCTTTTTCAATTTTTTTCATTTTATCACATGAACGGTCGTTGTGCAAGGAGATTCTCAGAATAAAAAACGGTGCAGACCCATTCATGGCCTACACCGATCATTCCTTTTCCTCTTTTGAGAATTCTCCTCAAAAATCCGGGCATGACAATGTAAGCTCGTCCCAAGACCGCCAAGCCCAGACGCGCCATGCCGCAAAAGAAACAAAAGTCTGCAACATTGCCAAACCTCCATGGATTTTTACACATAGTAGCACCATCTTTTTGAAAAGTCAAGCGCTTTTGAATTGATTTCTGCTCTCCGGTATGGTATACTCTATGCTAGATTTTTATGACAAAGAGGTAGATTTTATGGATTATCAAGCACTGGCTGATCTTCTGTTTCCCGATGTGACCGCCACCCCCGAGGAGCTGGAGGCGCGATTCCCCCAGCGGAACCTGCCGGAAGGGGCCGTCGTGACCCGCATGGCCCCCTCTCCCACAGGCTTCGTCCACCTGGGCAACCTGGTGCAGGGCATGATCTCCGAGCGGATGGCCCACCGGTCGGGCGGCGTTTTGTTTCTTCGCGTGGAGGACACCGATGCCAAGCGGGAGGTTCCCGGGGCTGTGGAGGTTCTGATTGAATCTCTGAAGCACTACAACATTCACTTTGACGAGGGCGCTACCATCGACGGCGACAACGGCAGCTACGGCCCCTACCGGCAGCGCCAGCGGGCGGATATTTACCATGTGTATGCCAAGAAGCTGGTCTCCGAGGGCAAGGCCTACCCCTGCTTCTGCACGGAAGAGGAGCTGACCGCCATGCGGGAAAAGCAGGAGGCCAACAAGGAAACCACCGGCTACTATGGCCCTTATGCCATCTGGCGGGACCGGAGCATGGAGGAAATCCAGGCCCAGCTGGCCGCCGGCAACCCCTGGGTGCTCCGCTTCCGCTCTACGGGCTCCATTGAGCACCAGTTCAAATTTGACGACCTGGTAAAGGGCAAGCTGACCATTACGGAGAACAACGTGGACCACGTGCTGCTGAAATCCGACGGCATTCCCACCTATCACTTCGCCCACGCCGTGGATGACCACCTGATGCGCACCACCCATGTAGTCCGGGGCGATGAGTGGCTGTCCACCCTGCCCTTCCACATCCAGCTGTTCCAGGCCCTGGGCTTCAAGCTGCCGAAATACGTCCACATTGGACCGCTGATGAAAATGGACGGTAATTCCAAGCGGAAGCTCTCCAAGCGGAAAGACCCCGAGCTGGCTCTGACCTACTACAAGGCGGAGGGCTTCTCTACACAGGCCATGCGGGAATACCTGATGACCGTGCTGAATTCCAACTTTGAGGACTGGCGGCGGGCCAACCCCGATGCGGATATCGACACCTTCCCCTTCAGCCCCAAGAAGCTGAACCCCGCAGGCTCTCTGTTTGACTATGCCAAGCTGATCGACGTCAGCAAGAACGTCATCTCCCGCATGAGCGCCGAGGAGGTCTATACCCAGCTGATCGAGTGGGCCAAGGAGTTCCAGCCAGACTTTGCCGAAAAGCTGGAAGCAGACCCCACCTATGCCAAGGCGATTCTCGCCATCGGCCGTGGCGGCAAAAAGCCCAGAAAGGATCTGGCGACCTGGAAGGATGCCAAAGACTACATGGGCTTCTTCTACGATGAATACCTGGAAAAGCCCGTCTTCGATGAGAAGTTCAGCAAGGCCGTCATTGCAGACGTGCTGAACCGGTTCCTGGAGAGCTTCGACATGACGGATGACTCCACTGCCTGGTTCAACAAGGTCAAGGCCATCACCGAGGCCATTGACTTCACCACCGATATGAAGGCCTATAAGCTTGACCCCGCAGCCTACCCCGGCACCGTAGCCGATGTGTCCACCTTCCTGCGTCTGGCCGTCACCGGCAAGACCAATTCCCCGGACCTGTACACCGTCATGCAGCTGCTGGGCAAGGAGCGGACGGAAAGCCGCATCCGCAGCGCCCTGGCCCAGCTTGGCTAAAAGATAACCTTTTCGTAAATTTTCCCAGCAGGGGCTGTGACGGATTGACTTTTCCCGTCAAATTGACTATAATGTAGGTATCAAAAAACGCATTGGAGGCGATGTTATGGAAAAGAAAATCATTACCATTAGCCGTGAGTTTGGTGCCGGTGGACGTACCATTGGCCATTTGGTCGCGGATAAGCTGGGGATTCCTTTCTATGACGGCAAACTCGTTGAAGATATTGCAAAAGAATCCGGCTTCGCGCCGAAGTTCGTGGAAGAGCATTCCGAGCACTCCCCCAGCGGCAGCGTATTCTCTTACGCTTTCGCGCCCCAGGGCGTTCCCGGGATCATGAACGGCCTGTCCACGGCGGACTATCTGTGGAACGCCCAGTGCAACATCATTCTGGAGCTGGCTGAGAAAGGCCCCTGTGTCATCGTCGGCCGGAACGCAGACTACATCCTGAAGGACCGCCCCGATGCACTGCACATCTATGTCAGCGCAGACCTGGATTTCCGGGAAAAGCACATTGTGGAGCTCTACGGCGAAACCGACAAGACCCCCGAGCAGCGTCTGAACGAAAAGGATAAGCGCCGCCGGGTGAACTACCAGCACTACACCGGCCGCACCTGGGGTCAGGCCCAGAACTACGACCTGTGCCTGCGCTCCAGCACCCTGGGCTTTGACCAGTGCGCCCAGATCATCATCAACGCCGTTGAAAAGTCCAAAGAGAAATAACGTGTCCTAAAATTTTTGGGGTCAGGCTTTCGCCTGACCCCCTTTTTCTGCTTGTCTGCCTTACACCTGGGCAGCCTCCTTCTGCTCCTCGTCAATATGGATGCTGACGCCATTGACCTCCACGTTTTCATCGGCACAGATCATGATGTACTTCACGCCGCCGATGACCCTAGTCTCGATGAGATCGCTCCGGGTGGGGTCTACCTTGATGGATACATCCGGAGTCTTGATCTCAAAGCGCTTGCTGTCGATGATGTTCTTGGGGTGCAGGTCTGCCTCAAAACCAAAGGTCTCGTCATAATCCACGCTGAACTTGGCCAGGTGCTCCTCGGACACCCCGCAGGAGGCCAGGGCTTCCTTCACATCCGCCTTGGCAATCATCAGAGGCTCCGGCACCTTGGCCTCCTTGTGCAGCTCAATGCGCTGGCACAGCTGGTCATGGACGGTCTGGACCACGTCTAAGTTGCACTCGTCTCCCAGGGCCGTGGTCAGCAGGGCCTCGAAGCACTTCTTCTGCTCGGCGGCGGGCATGGGTACCGGGGTATTGAACAGGGTCTCGATCAGGGCATCCTGGCTCACCTTGATGTCGTGGGTATAGTACAGGGCGTTGTAGATATTGGTTGCCCGGTTGTCAAAGGCCGGGAACAGGAAGCCCAGCGCCGGGGCACTGACGGGCTGATTCATGGCTCCATCGTGGAAAAGCTTCTCCTCGGGCACATAGTGCAGATTCGGCTTGGTCTGCTTCACGGGGCAGATGGCGCAGATCAGATAGGTATACACCTCTTCGGACTTATCGGAATCGGAAAGGTCGTCCTTGCCCTTAAAGGGGACATCGTAACTGTCGCAGCCAATCAAAATCAGGTAATTGCCCTCCAGGGTTACGGAGTCGATGATTTTCTGGAAGAAGCTGTGCAGCAGCTCGTCATCCCCCAGCTTGGATTCCCGCAGGTCCATGAGCAGCTTATGCTCGGGGCTGCCCGCCACCTGGGAGGTCTTGAAGGTGATATCAATCAGATTCTTGCCGACGGAGCCGGACAGCACCCGCTTGAAGAGGGCAAAATACTTGTCCCCCTCGTTTTCCGGCATAATGCCGGTGCTCTGGCTGAACTCCGTAATGATCTCCTTGTTGTCATTGACAAAGCAGCCATAGATTTTCGTAATATTGCTGCGATCTCTGCGCAGATGGCGGCGAATCTCGCCGATTTCCTTATCGTTCATGGTGTTACCTCGTTTCTATACGAAATGCCTCCGTATTATAGCACAGGTGTTCGGAAAAATCCAGAAGAAAATAGGAGGGGCCGCGCCCCTCCTATTGGTTCATTTCTCTTCCGGGAGCGTATCGATTGGCAGATGCTCCAAAGGAACTTCGCGATAAGAATTCAAAAGCGTCTCAGCTTCTTCCCGGCTCAAGTCTTTGACAATATGAATGCCGCCAAGGCTCAGGCCGAAGCAATCATTGGCAATGTCGTAGACCAGGCGATTCTGCACGATCAGGTTTCCCTGCTCTACGGTATAGAAGCAGTAGAGCTTGTAGGCCTGTCCCACCTCTTCGTAGGTCTTCAGAACGTTGTTTTCGCAGAGGGAAACCGTACCCTGAATGCCAAAGGCCTTGTCGCCTTGGGTTAACACCGGAGCGGTTTTTCCATCCTTCATGGTATAGAGGCTGGAGTTTCCGCCTTCGCCCCAGAAAATGCACTCGTCGGTGCCGTCTCCGTCCAGGTCAAGAAGCGCGTATTCTGTCACCGCCCCCAAAACCATGCGAAGCTTCTGGTAGCTCTCCTGGGCAAAGGGGTCGTCCGCGTCCAGCATGGCCTCATACTCCGCATCGGCCTTTTGAAGCTGAGGAAGCACAGCATCCACATCCGGCAGTTTCGTTTGAACGGAAAAGTGAATATGTTCTGCCAGCCATTCGATGTCCCGGTCTTGCATATCCACTCGAGGGCCGTCGCCATCATTTAAGTACCAGGAAGCCGGGAAGACCGCATAGACAAAGGCATCCTCCCGGTCACAGATGAGATACCCTATGCTGTCAGAAACCACGACCAAAACAGGAACACCATCACTTCTCGTATAAGTCCATTCCCGGGTAGAAGCCACCAGATTGACGATCTTGGTGCCCATGAAGCCCTTTTTATTGCAGTTCAGCACCAAATCGGTAGCATAGTCCCAGGAAAAGGCCGGGTCGACGACATGAAAGTCCGTCCAAAGGGAATAGCTGCCGGATTCAAAAAAGCTGCAGCCCCGCAGTTCAAAACTTTCGTCCGTGCCGGAAATCAGCGGTTCCTGAATGCCGAGGGCATTCCACCCCAACTCCCAATCATAATGGTAGGCTGTCGCCATTCGTCCCGCCAGCTTCAAATCGTATTTCTTCGCGATCTCGTCCAGCTTGTCCACCATCTCCTGGGAGTAGACATCGTAGGCGTCATATTCTACCGGCGCCTGGAATTTTCCCTGGGCGGCCATATAGATGGTGTGGTCGGTATCGTAGCCCTTGCAGAATTCATACCACTCCTTGGCGGCCTTCTGCTCCGGGGTATTCTCCAGGCCCTGGAGGGACAGAACTGTTTTTGTGACCTCCGTTGCCTCGTGTCTTTCCCCATCGGCGTCGATCCAGGCAGGGGTCGTGGTTTCGTATTCGTCCAGCTTCAGCTGCTTCGTGCTGAGGGCAGCGACGGCGCAGCCCATAAAAATTGCCATTGCGGTAATGATCGCCGCAATCAGAAGGGGCTTTCTGTACTTCATCGTCCGTTTCCTTTCCGCAGGCCGATGACCGGATGCGGACAGGATGTTTTGCAGCAGGGCATCCTTTTCCTGCTGCGTCAATGCTACGGAGTCGAATGCCTGCTTGATTTTCTGTTCCTTCATTCCAAATCACCGCCTAACATGGTTTTCAATTGTTTTCGGGCACGGGCAAGCCGGGTGCGGACCGTGGGCTGGGGACAGTGCAGGAGTCCGGCAATTTCTCGGGTGGTATAGCCCTCGTAGTAGTAGAGATACACCGCCGTCTTATAGTCCGGGGGTAAGCGGAAAATCGCCTCCAGAACCGGATTTGCTTCCGGCCCTCTGTCCCCTGCCAGCTCCGTATGCTCGTCCAGGTCCTCATCGTTTCGGTAAAGCCGTTTCAGCTGATCCTTGCACAGATTGGATGCCGTAACGATGAGCCACGCCTTCTCGTGCCGCTGGTTTTCGAAGGTCTTCCCGGAGGCGATGAGCCGCAGGAAGGTCTCCTGGACCATGTCCTCCGCCTCCGGCTTGTTTTTCATAAAGGAATAGCAGATACGGTAGACCGTATCAATTTGCCGATGATAGATTTCCGTGATCTCTTTGTCCGTACGCAACAAAGAAGCCATGGTCACCACCTCCTCTCACCTTAGATACGACCGGCAGGCGCAATTTGTTTCATTTTCAAAAAAATCAGCGTGGAAGCGTCCACGCTGATTTTTATAGGGAAGCCCCCTCAATCCCAGAGGCAGCTCCAATTCTTTACGAAGTACTCCACGCCGGAGTACACCGTGGTCACCACGATCACAATGGAGACCACCAGGCCCACCACCGTATTGGTGGGGAAGATCAGCCAGGCGATGATGCCCACCATAGTGCTGGCGGTTTTCACCTTGCCGCTCCAGGCGGCGGCGATGACGCGGCCCTTGGGGGCGGCCACCAGGCGCAGGCCGGTGACGGCGAACTCCCGGGTAAGGACGATCATCAGCGCCCAGGCAGGGAACCGGCCCCACTGGGTGAACACCGTCATGACGGCAATGGTCAGCAGCTTGTCCGCCAGGGGGTCCAGGAACTTGCCGAAGTCCGTCACCTGGTTGCAGCGGCGGGCGATTTGCCCGTCCACAAAGTCGCTAAGGCTGCCGAGAATGAAAATAGCCAGGGAGACCCACATCCATGTGCCGCTGACGCCGCCGCTCAGGTACAGGGTCACCATCATAACGGGAATCAGAAATACCCGAAAAAGCGTAATTTTACTTGCAGTTGTCATACCGTTTCCTCCGCTACGTAGCCTGCCAGGTCGCCGTCAATACAGCCGTCGATGGTCACATTCACAAAATCGCCCTCATGCAGAGGCTCCTCAGAGGCAATCCAGACCCGCCCGTCAATGTCGGGAGAATCAGCATAGGTTCTTCCGTAGAACTGCTCCTGCTCCTCATCGTAGCCGTCTACCAAAACTTCCATTGTCTTGCCGATCTGGGCGGCATTGTATTCGTCCATGATCTGAGACTGAATCATCTCCAGGGTTTCCGCCCGCTCCTTGGCAACCTCTTCCTCCACGTGGTCCATGGTGGCTGCCGGGGTTCCCTCCTCCGGAGAGAACACAAAGGCTCCTACCCGCTCCATTTTCTCGTCCCGCAGGAACTGGCACAGCTCCTGGAACTCCTCCTCGCCCTCGCCGGGCAGACCGGCAATGAGGCTGGTGCGGATCACCAGGCCGGGAATTCTGGCGCGCAGCTTGGCAAACAGGTCCACAATCAGCTTCTTGTCCCCCCGGCGATGCATGGTGGAGAGGATCTTGTCATTGCAGTGCTGAATGGGAATATCCAGGTACTTGACGATTTTGGGTTCGCTTGCAATCACATCGATGAGCTCGTCATCAATTTCATCGGGGTACACATAGTGCACACGAATCCAGTGCAGGCCCTCGATTTTGCACAGCTCCCGCAACAGCTCCGGCAGCAGCCGCTTGTGCTCCGGGAAATCCGTTCCGTAGCGGCTGGGATCCTGGGCGACTACAATCAGCTCCTTGGTGCCGTTGGCTGCCAGAACCCGGGCCTCGTACAAAACGTCGTCCATCTGGCGGCTGCGGTACTTGCCTCGCAGATAGGGAATGATGCAGAAGGCGCAGCGGTTGTTGCAGCCCTCGGCAATCTTGATGTAAGAGAAATGCTCGGGAGTGGTGACCATCCGGCCCACTTCCTCCTCCGGCGCGTCAATGGAGCCGAAATCCACAACCTTGTGGCCGGAGAGCAGCTGCTCAATGGCGGGAACGATCTTGGTATAGCTTCCCGTGCCCAGGACGCCGTCCACCTCGGGCATTTCCTGGAGGATATCCCCCTGGTAGCGCTGGGACAGGCACCCTGTCACCAGGATTTTGCCCACCTGGCCCTCCGCTTTCAGCGCGGCAGTCTGCAAAATATAGTCGATGGCCTCACTTTTTGCAGAGTCGATGAAGCCGCAGGTATTGATCACCACCACGTCGCTGCCCGCGACGCCCTCGTTTACCGTATGTCCGGCTTCCTGCACCCGGAACATCATCCGTTCGCAGTCCACCTGATTCTTGGCGCAGCCAAGAGAAATAAATCCGATTGTTGCCATTATTCTTCCTCCGGGAAATCATCTGTATCTAAGGAAAGCTCGCTGAGGGCCTGCCGGATCGCGCCGTAGCTGTGGCCCCGGCGCAGAAGCGCGTCGATGGCCTTCTTTTGCAGTTTTGGGTCTTGACTACCCTTCAATTTTGCCCGGAGAAAATCGGCTATTTTCTCCGTCTGGTCCGGATAATCCTCCAGGGCCGCTTCCCAAAGCTCCCGGGGAATCCGTTTTTCATAGAGGACCTGCTTTGCCCTGGACCTGCCATAGCCCTTGGCGATGCAGGCGCGGACAATGGTCTCCGCCGTGGCGCTGTCGTCAATCAGATGAAGCTCCGACAGCCAGGAAACCGCTTTCTGGGCCTGGGCAGGGTCTTCTCCCTTTTGGACAAGCCTGTTTTCCAGGTCCTTCTTGGACACGTTGGCCGCTGAGACAATGCGTACCGCCCGCATTTTGGCGGACATCTCCGAAACGGCGGCCAAAAGCCGCTTGTACTGCTCCTGCGTCAGCTCCAGCCCAGTGTACAGGCCGAAGTCCTCAATGGTCTGCCGGTAGAGCAGCAGTTTGGAGCCATCCTCCAGGCCCAGGGTATAGCGCCCTGCACGGTCCGGGGCGGTCTTGAGGTACTCAATCCTCATCCGCGAAGTCGTCCGCCTCTACGGCGATGGGCTTGTCCGCAGCCTTTGCGGGAGCCTTGGGAGCGCCGCCGGAGATCTTCCAGAGATTCTCCCGGACCTCGGCCTCCACCTGTTCGGCCAGCTCCGGCCGCTCCTGCAGATAGGCCTTTACGCTGTCCTTGCCCTGGCCGATGCGCTCATCGCCCATGGAGAACCAGCTGCCGCTCTTCTGGATGATGTCCATCTGCACAGCCAAATCGATAAGCTCACTCCACTTGGAGATACCCTGGCCATACATGATATCGAAGATGGCTTCCTTGAAAGGAGGTGCAACCTTGTTCTTGACAACCTTGACCCGGGTCTTGTTGCCGATGACATTGCCGCCCTCCTTGATCTGCTCAATGCGGCGGACATCCAGACGGACGGAAGCATAGAACTTCAGGGCGTTGCCGCCGGTGGTGGTCTCGGGGTTGCCATACATAACGCCGATCTTCATACGCAGCTGGTTGATGAAGATAACCACGCAGTTGGTCTTGTTGATGGTGCCGGCCAGCTTCCGAAGGGCCTGGGACATCAGCCGGGCCTGAAGGCCCACAAAGGTGTCGCCCATTTCGCCCTCGATTTCCTGCTTGGGCACCAGGGCTGCCACGGAGTCCACAACAACGGCATCGATAGCGCCGGAACGGACCAGGGCATCGGTGATTTCCAGCGCCTGCTCACCGGTATCCGGCTGGGACACCAGCAGATTGTCAATGTCCACACCCAGGGCCGCCGCATAGACGGGGTCAAGTGCGTGCTCGGCGTCCACGAAGGCCACTTCGCCGCCCCGCTTCTGGGCTTCTGCCAGAATGTGCAGGGCCAGAGTGGTTTTACCGGAGGATTCGGGGCCATAGATCTCAATGATACGGCCCTTGGGCACGCCGCCGATGCCGAGAGCGGCATCCAGTGCCAGAGAGCCCGTGGGGATGGCCCCCACATTCATCTCGGGCCGGTCGCCCAGGCGCATGACAGTGCCCTTGCCATAGGCCTTGTCCAGCTGGCTCAGAGCTGTTTGCAATGCCTTTTTCTTATCGGAGGCGGGAGCCGGTGCTTCATAGGGAGTCTTTTTTGTAGCCATGGTTCATATTCCTTTCCTGCCGTACTGTGCCAGCACGGCGCGTTCTCTTTCGTTATAATCCAAGGTCCGTTCCAGGACCGTGAAACCGTTTTCCTCCAGAATGGCGCACACCGCGTCCCCCTGGCCCATGCCAAACTCATAGCACAGGAAGCCCCCGGGCTTCAGGACCGCCCGGTAATTCTTGGTAATCGCCCGGTAAAAGTCCAGGCCGTCCGCCCCGCCGAAAAGGGCCATGTGGGGCTCATAGTTCCGGACGGAATCCGGAAGCACCTCCATTTCCTCCCCCGTCACATAGGGCGGATTGGAGACGATCATATCAAATTTTCCCAGAAATGCCGGCGGCGCTTCCGTAGCATCCAGCTGAACGCAGCTGACCCGGCCGCCCATGTGATTGCGCTGGATGTTCTTCCGGGCCACAGCCAGAGCAGGCCCCGAAAGGTCCGCCAGCGTCACCCGGGCATCCCGCAGGCGGCTGGCGAGGGCCAGGCCGATGCAGCCGGAGCCGCAGCACAGGTCCAGAATTCTGGGGTCTTTGTCCAGGAACAGCCCCCGGTGAATGGCAAGCTCTGTCACGGCACAGGTGTCGTCCCTGGGAATCAGCACATCGGGGGTCACATACAGGTCCAGCCCATAAAAGGTCCACTCCCCCAGCACATAGGGCAAGGGCTCTCCGCCTAAGTAGCGGTCCACCGCCCGGTCAACGGTCAGGCACTGCATTTCACTGACGGGGCTGTCCTTTTCCGCCAGAAAAGCTTCCTGGCTCAGGCCCAGCAGGGTGCTGATGATGTCCCGGGCCATGGGGCCTGCGGCTTCCTGGGTCTCTGCTTCCATTAGCCGCTGGCGGGTGTGCAGATAAAGCTCTGCATATGTCTCTACCACCGGTCGGCCCCCGCTTCCCTGGGCAGAACTGCCTGAACGGCGGTAATGCCCACCTCGATCATGCTGTCGTCCGGCTCATTGGTGGTGAAGTGCTGCAGCAGCATACCCGGGGCAGTCAGAACTCTGGTAAATCCATTGTCATGGCGGCCTGCCCAGCGGTTGATCTCATAGGTAATGCCCACAACCAAAGGCAGCAGCAGCAGCTTAAAGACGATCATCAGCAGCCGATAGCCGAAGCTGCCCCGCAGGGCGTTCAGCCCCGGAAACAGGGTCAGCAGCAGCGAGGACGCAATGGAGAAAATCAGAATGGAAATGACCATGATCACCAGCAGGAAGCTGGTTCCGCAGCGGGGGTGGAAACGGGTCATTTTCCGGACATTCTCCACGGTCAGCGGCAGCCCCGCCTCGTAGCAGCGGATGGTCTTGTGCTCCGCCCCGTGGTAGGAGAACACCCGGCGCATTTCCTTCATTCTGGAAATCAGAAGCATATACCCCAGGAAAATCACCATACGAATCAGGCCTTCCAGCAGATTCAAAACCAGAATGCTGGAAATGGCCTTGTCAAAGAAGGAGGCAACCGTCATGGGCAGCAGGAAAAACAGTGCAATGGACAGGCACAGGCCCATAGCCACCGCAATGCCGACCAGCGCCTTCTGAAAGCGCTCGCTGCCCAGCTTCTTTTCCAGCCACAGGTCAAACTTTCCTGGCTCCTCCTGCATCTCCTCAGGAGCCAGGTCCGCGGAGCGCATCAGCGCCTTGACGCCAACCACCTGGGCATCGAAGAAATTGAAAATGCCCCGGATAAAGGGGAGATTTTTCCAGGAGCCCTTGGGATTCAGCTTCCGGTCCGTCACCTCAACGGTGAGCCCGTCTGCCCCGCGGACCACAATGGCATCCTTCTCCGGCCCCCGCATCAGGATTCCCTCAATCAGGGCCTGGCCGCCGATGGAGGTTTTGAATTGTTCTTTTGGTTCTTGGTTTTCTTTCATGAGCTGTCCTTTCCGTTTACTCCTGGGTCGCAGGAAGCACGATGGTAACCAAAGTACCGCCGCCCTCGGCATTTTCGAGGGTAAGCGTACCGCCATGGAGACCTACGATCTCATCGCAGACCGCCAGGCCAATGCCGGTACCTCTGGCCTTGGAGCTGCCCTTGTAAAACTTCTTCTTCACCAGCGGCAGCTCGTCCTCGGGGATACCCGGGCCGTGGTCACGGATGCGGACCACCACCTGATCGTTTTCATAGGCGATGCTGGCTTCGATTTTTTTGCCGTCCTTGCCGTGCTTGGCGGCATTGTCCAGGATGTTCAGGAACACCTGACGCAGCCGCTTGGGGTCACAGGGAATTTCCGGGATATCCTCGTCATTTTCCAGATATTCCAGGGTAATGCCATCCTGGGCCAGGCGGCTGCCATACATGAAGATGATATCCTCAAACTCGCTGCGGATATCCGTCTGCTCCACGTTCAGGGTCATGCGGCCATCCTGCAGCCGGGTGAAGTCCAGCAGCTCCATGACCATTTCCGTCAGCCGCTTGGCTTCCGAGGAAATGATCTTCAGGCCCTGGGCCGTATCGGCATCCAGGCTCTCATCTGCCAGCAGGGTTTCGCTCCAGCCGTTGATGACGGTCAGCGGGGTGCGCAGCTCATGGGAGAGCTGGGAAATAAACTCCGCCTGCATCTTCTCATTCTGGCTGATCTTAACGGACATCTCATTGATGGTCTCCGCCAAATCGGCAATTTCATCATTGTACTTTGTTTTGATCTGGGCACCGTAGCTGCCGTTGGCGATGCGCTTTGCCTTTTCCGTGATCTGCTCCACGGGAAGCATGACAGAGCGGATAAAGAAGCTGCTGAACAGCAGAATGATCACCAGAGCCGCCACCAGAACGGTGATGCTGATAAAGGCAATGCTGACGATCTCCCGATCCATGATCGCGGTGGAGGTCACGTAGCGCAGGACACCAATGACCTGGCCATTGCTGTAGATCATGGGGCTGCTCACCGCCATGATCCGCTCGCCGGTATCCGGATCCCTGCCCACAAAGGGCTGGATGGTCCGGGTGGAGATGGCCTCCTGGACCTCGGGCGTCCTGGGGGATGTGGCTGCCCACGTACCGTAGGAGGAAGCAACGATCTTCCCGTACTGGTCAATGAACTGCAATTCCAGGGCATCCGCCTGGTCAAAGGTCTCGGCATAGGTAATGCAGGACTGGTAGAAGGTGTCGTAATCCTGGCCAATTGCCTCTTTGAAATAGTCTGTGGTGGTGCGGGCCCGGTTTTGCAGGTCCGCATCCATATTTTTATAGCAATAAGCTGCATAGGAGGCCGTAATGGCCGCCACACAGACAACCCCAACAGCCACAATGACCAGGGTAATATTGGTCAGCCAACGCTTATGCAGATTGCCGATTTTCTTGAATTCCAGTTTCATGGAGCCTTACGCGCCCCACTTATAGCCCAGGCCCCAGACCGTTGTGATATAGGTGGGATTGGCCGTATCATCCTCGATCTTGATGCGCAGACGGCGGATGTTCACGTCTACGATCTTCAATTCGCCCTCGTAGTCCTTGCCCCAGACGGCGGACAGAATGTCCTCCCGGGAAAGAGCCCTGCCCGGATTCTGCATAAAGAGCTTCAATATTGCATACTCCACCTGGGTCAGGCGGATGCGCTCCCCATTCTTTTCCAGAGTGTGGTTCCGCGTATTCATAACGAAGGGCCCCTGGCTCAGCAGCTCCGGGCTGGCTGCGCTGTCTCCGCCGATGCGGCGGTAGAGGGCGTCAATTCGGGCGGTGAGCTCCGCAGGAGAGAAGGGCTTGGTCACATAGTCATCCGCCCCGGTCATCAGGCCCGTCACCTTATCCATCTCCTGGGTTCGGGCGGTGAGCATAATGATACCCATCTGCTTGTTGGTGGCCCGGATACGGCGGCAGACCTCAAAGCCATCGATATCCGGCAGCATAATGTCCAGAATCGACACACCGATATCTGGATTATCGTTGAGCCTGTCCAGGGCCTCCTGGCCGGTTCCCGCCTCGATAACATCGTAGCCGGCCCGCCGGAGATTGATCACGACGAAAGAACGGATATTCACTTCGTCTTCCAAAATCAGTACCTTTTTCATATCTTTATCCTTCCTGTTTCCAGTCCACACCGATCAGGCAGAAGTCCTTTGTCAGGCTCTCCTGGGTGATGCCATAGATTCCGGAGCCGACCTCCAATTTTCCGGCGTATACAACATTTTCGCCTCTATACAGCGGGAAACGGTTGCTGTCTGTCGCCAGCTGCTCCCGGTCCTTTCCCGTAAAGGAATACACCGTAAACAGCGGCGCGGCACTCTCGTTCTGTTCGTCCCATATGTAGAAGGTGTAGCTGCTGCCGTTTTTTTCCACGGCCATGCGCTCTGCGGCCATGGCATCCAGGTCCAGCCGCAGATACCAGCCGCCGTCTACATTATGGAAGGTGAACATTTTTTTGATCTCATAGCCATCGGAATCGATGGCATACCAGTAGACCAGCTGCTGCCGCTTTTCGCCGGACTGGTTGGGTCCCAGCCGCAGGTCCATAAGACTGGGCAGCTCCATAACGCCGTCGTCATCGATATCGTCCATAAATAGGTAATAGTTGCGCAGTGTCTGAACGCTATAGGCAAGCTTGCTGCCATTGTTGAGGTTCACCAGGTCTCCGTCCTTCACCATCAGCACATCGGTGACAATGGCGCTGTCGTTCATGGAGCTGGAGAGATACAGGGCCGTCTCCCCGCTTTGCAGGCGGCTGATCTTCGCGCGCATCATTTTTTCGATTCGCTGAGACAGCCGGATCTCCTTGGAGCGGAGAATGCTGCCGTTTTCATAGGTATAGAGCACGGCGCTGCCATAGGACACATCGGTCTCCCCTTCCCGCAGCACCAGCAGGTCCGCGCTGCCGTTGGCATCCATATCCGCAGTGAAGAACTTGGCATAGATGGTATTGATCAGCTGCTCGCTCTGCCCATCGGCAAAGGAGAAAACAGCGGCAACCCGCATCATCTGGTCGCTCAGGCGGCGGCCTACCACCAGCTCGCTGCCGGGTTTTCCGTCCATATCCACATAGTCCACCTGCTCGAAGGCTGCGCCATTCATCTGGAGCATCTCCATAAGGAAGTAAGCGCCGTCCTCCGCCTCGTGAAAAACCAGGATTTTCAGGGGCTTCTCGGAATTGCCCCGGGCGAAAACGATATATTCCTGTTTTCCGTCCCCGTCCAGGTCAGCGCTTTGCACCACCTGCTGGTTATCCCCGTAGGTGGGCGATGCAAACTCCAGCCCTTCCATGGCCTGCTCAATGGTCTTTTGCAGCAGGGTATACTCCTCGGTCCTGCGGGGAATGGCATACATCTGCTCCACGGTCCGATATCCGCAGCCGGTAAGCAGCGACGCCGCCAGGATAAGACTCAAAAACAACATTCTTCTTTTCAAGGCATCAGCTCCCCTCTGCGATTTTCTTTTCGCATATACATTCATTATAACACAAATTTTCAAAATGGAAAGAACTTTGTAACCGGCAGGCAAAAGTCTGCTCTTTGAAAAACCGCGGTCACTTCACAACAACGTTCGCCTCGCCCAGAACGTTTTTCAGCTCCGCAAGCATGTTTTCCCGCAATGAACACTGCGTACCCCGGCGGGCCCGGGTATCCTCGAAGAACAGTACGGCCTTTTCCGTGCCCGGGAACATATTGAGAATGGCCCGGATCTTGGGATAGAGCTTTCCCTCCTCTCCGGGAAGCCGCAGATAGAGCGTCCTGTTTTTGGGAGGCTCCTGGGGTGCCTGGTGCGGCACTTCCGGCCTTTCCGGCTGGGCTGCGTAATCCGAAATGCGGCGGACCCGGTTGATCAGGATCTGGGGCTCCTTGTCATCCCGCAGGGACAGCCTGCCGGTGATGACCACCGCCGCGTTTTCTTTCAGCAGCTCCCCGTACTGGCCCAGAACACTGGAAAAGGCAAGCATTTCAATGGCAGCCGTATCATCCTCCACGGTCACATAGGCCATGACGGAATTGTTCCGGGTGCTTTTGGTCTTCACGGTCTGGACAATACCTGCCACAGAGACCATCTGATTGTCCTCATAGTGATTTTCCTCGTCCATCAGCTCGCCAATGGGGATCACATGGGTGTTTTTCAGCAGCTTTCGGTAATCATCCATGGGATGTCCGGAAAGATAGATGCCGGTGGTCTCCTTCTCCATGGCCATAAGCTCGGCTTTGTCGAATTCCGCCCGCTTCGGGATGTCCATCTTTGCGGCGCTGTCGTTCTCCAGCATGGAAAACAGGCCCAGCTGACCCTCCAGGTTCTTTTTCCGGCTGGATGAGATGGAGTCCATCATGGCATCGTACACGCCGATGAGCTCGCTTCTGTGGCAGCCCAGGCCGTCCATTGCCCCGCAGCGGATCAGATTCTCCACCGCCCGCTTGTTCAGCTCCCCATCGTCCATGCGCTCCAGGAAGTCTTGCAGCGAACGGAAGGGGCCGCCCTCCCGGCGCTTGGCAGCCATGCTGCGGATAAGCCCTCTGCCGATGTTTTTCACAGCCCCAAGGCCGAAACGAATGCCCCCCTCCTCTACGGAGAAATGGTCCTCGGAGTGGTTGATATCCGGCGGCAGCAGGGCAATGCCCAGCTCCCGGCACTCGGCAATATAGGCGGAGATTTTGACGGACGAATCCAGCACAGAGGTCATCAGCGCCGCCATATACTGCCTGGGATAGTGGCACTTCAAATAGGCCGTCTGATAGGAAACCACTGCATAGCACACGGCATGGGATTTGTTAAAGGCATAGTTGGCAAAATCCACGATTTCATCGTAAATCGACTGGGCCGCACTTTCGCTGACGCCCTTGGCAATGGCACCGGAGATTCCCTGGGATGCATCGCCATAGACGAAAACTTTCCGCTCCGCCTCGATAACCTTCAGCTTCTTCTTGGAAATGGCCCGCCGGATGTTATCCGCCTGGCCCATGGTGTAGCCGCCCAGGCTGCGGAAAATCTCAATGACCTGCTCCTGGTAGACGATGCAGCCGTAGGTCACCCGCAGAATAGGCTCCAGCAGGGACGTTTTATAGGTCACCTGGGCAGGATTCAGCTTGTTGGCAACAAATCTGGGAATGGAATCCATGGGACCGGGACGGTAAAGGGCCACAATAGCGGTGATGTCTTCAATGGAACTGGGGTGCATGCTGATGCACACGCCGGTCATACCGGCAGACTCCATCTGGAACACGCCGGAGGTTTTTCCGTCCGAGAGCATTTGAAAGGTCTCCGGGTCGTTGTCCGGAATGGATGCTATGGAGAAGCCGGGCTCCAGCCTCTGAATCTGCTTTTCCGCATCCTGGATCACCGTCAGGTTTCGCAGGCCCAGGAAGTCCATTTTGAGCAGGCCCAGCTCCTCAATGGTGGTCATGGTGTACTGGGTGACAATGGTATCATCATTCCGGGACAGGGGCACATAACTGCATACGGGGTTTGCCGTAATGACAACGCCCGCAGCATGGGTGGAGGAGTTCCGGGGCATTCCCTCCAGGCGCATGGCCGTATCAATCAGCTTTTTGACCCGCTCGTCCCCCTCGTAAAGTTCCTTGAAGCGGGGGGATTCCCGAAGGGCATCCTTCAGCGTCACATGGGGACCGGCAGGAACCAGCTTTGCCACCACATCGGTTTCGGCAAAGGTGAAATTCAGTGCACGGCCCACGTCACGGATGGCGCCCCGGGCGGCCATGGTGCCGAAGGTAACGATCTGGGCCACCCTGTCCGCGCCGTACTTTCTGTAGACATAGTCAATGACCTCGCCCCGGCGCTCCTGGCAGAAATCCGTATCGAAATCGGGCATACTCACCCGCTCAGGGTTCAGGAAGCGCTCGAAGATCAGGCCGTATTTCATGGGGTCTACTTCCGTAATATGGATGCAGTAGGCCACGATGGAGCCCGCGCCGGAGCCACGGCCCGGGCCGACGGGAATGCCCACGCTTTTGGCATAGTGGATGAAATCCCAGACGATCAGATAGTAATTCACATAGCCCATGGAGCTGATGACATTGATCTCATACTCCATGCGCTCCCGGTATTCCCGGGGAGCATCCGGGTAGCGCTCCTGAAAGCCCTTCTCGCAGAGCATCCGGAAATACCCCTCGTTGGTATAGCCCTCCGGCACCGGATAGGCCGGCAGATGGTACTCATGGAACGTAAAGTCCACATTGCACATCTGGGCAATCTTCACCGTATTGTCAAAGGCCTCGTCGCAGCCCGGGAACAGCTGGCGAAGCTCCTGCTCGCTTTTCAAATAGAATTCCTGGGTTTCAAAGCGCATCCGGTTCAGATCGTCCACCGTCTTGCCGGTCTGGATGCACAGCAGCACATCCTGCATATCCGCATCCTCCCGGCGCAGATAGTGGGCATCGTTGGTGACCACCAGCGGCAGCCCCGTTTCCCGCGCCAGACGCTGCAGGCCCTGGTTCACGGGGCGCTGTTTGTCAATGCCATGGTCCTGCATTTCCAAATAAAAATGCTTCGGGCCAAAAATACGGGAGAGCTCCAGGGCCATGCGCTTGGCCTCGTCATAGTTTTCATTCATAAGCGCCTGGGGGATGGCACCGGCCAGACAGGCGGACAGGGCGATGAGCCCTTCATGGTGTCCCTCCAGCAGCTCCAGGTCCACCCGGGGCTTTCCGTAGAAGCCGTGCAGGAAGGCCTCGGACACCAGATAACACAGGTTCTCATAGCCCTTCTGATTCTCGCACAGCAGAACCAGGTGGTAGGGGTCATTGTCCAATCCGTGAACCCGGTCTGACATTTTTCTGCGGGCCATATAGACCTCGCAGCCGATAATTGGCTTAATGCCTGCGGCCTTGGCCGCCTTGTAGAAATCAATGCAGCCGTACATAACGCCGTGATCCGTAATGGCCACGGCCGTCTGGCCCAGCTCCTTCACCCGGTCCATCATGCCGTCAATGCGGCAGGCCCCGTCCAGCAAACTGTACTCGCTGTGGACGTGCAGATGTACAAAGCTCATTGCGTGACCTCCTTTGCCATGGAGACAATGCGCTGCAGCCGGTGGTTCATGGCCGGCTTGGTAATGGGCGGCTCCATCATGGCCGCCAGCTCCGAAAGAGAGGCTTCCGGGTTATTCTCCCGGGCCTGAGCCGCCTGGGCAATCTTCTGGGGCAGCTTTTCCAGCAGGCCACGGTCCCGCAGAACGCGGATCGCCCCCAGCTGCTCCTGGGCTGCCTCCACCACCTTGGAGGTATTGGCATCGTCACAGTTGCAGCAGCGGTTTACCTTGTTGTTCAGCTCTTTTTCCAGCTTTGCCTCCATAATGCCCATGGCCGCCACAGGCGCGCCCAAAAAGGTAAGGAAATCGGAAATAAGGTCGCTGTGCTTGAGATAGAGCACCTGGGCCCCGCCCCGGGCAGCCGCCTTGGCAGGGAAGCCCACGGTCTCATGGATCAGGGTCTCGCACTCCCGGGCGACGCTCTTATGCGTGGTGGTGAATTCCAGATGGTAGGCCTTGCTGGGGCTGGTGACGCTGCCCCCGGCCAGGAATGCCCCCCGCAGGAAGGCCGCCTTGCAGCAGTCCTCCTCCACAACCGGCAGGTTGATGTGCAGGGCCAGCGTATCCTTGGGTGCAAAGCCGAAGGATTCCATAATGGCGGCGATCTTCTGCCGATCTGTGATCTGAAACACCAGCTTTCCCTTGATTTCCTCCCCCGGGAGGGTATCAAAGCTCACGCCGAAGGCCTTGCGGAAAAGCTTCGGCAGAAGCTTGGCAAAGTCCTGGCTTTCCGTAATAATTTTAATCAGGCTGTCCTGAAAGCAGTTGCAGAACAGCAGAATGCCGAAGCACTCCGCCAGGGCGCAGCAGCCGTCCTGGGGGTACTCCCGGCATATCTCTGCCTTGGCGGAAGCGGAAAAGGATTGCATGGCGTTCCCTCTTTCTCTTTACCAGATGCGAATTTCCGGCTCCAGACGAATGCCGGATTTCTCTTCAACAATATTGGCCACGTCTTCCAGCAGCTGCCGGACCTCTGCGGCAGTGGCTCCGCCCAGATTCACGGCAAAGCCTGCGTGCTTTTCGGAAATGGCGGCGTTGCCCACGCGGTAGCCCCGCAGTCCCGCCTGATCGATCAGCGCGGCAGCATAGCCCTGCTTCGGGCGCTTGAAGGCCGATCCCGCGCTGGGATAATTCAAGGGCTGGGATGCAGAGCGCTTGGCCTGCAGCTCCTTCATGCGGCCCTTGATGGCCTCCGGATCATCGGGAGTCAGGGCAAACAGGGCGCTGAGCACAATGTCGCCCGAATTCTCCAGGCAGCTGTGTCGGTAGGAAAAATCCATTTGGCCGCCCTGCAGGGTGTAGATTTCTCCCGCCACGGTCATGAGCTCTGCGCTCTCACAGACGCGGCCCATCTCCCCGCCATAGGCCCCGGCGTTCATATACACACCGCCGCCGACGGAGCCGGGAATGCCATGGGCAAATTCCAGCCCGCTTAGGCCTTCCCGAGCTGCAAACATGGCAAGCCGCGTCATGGTGACTCCGGCCATGGCCCGGATATGGGTTTCGTCCACCCGGACAAGCCCGTCCAGGCAGTCCTTCAGGCAGATCACCAGCCCCCGCAGCCCCTCGTCCGGGGCCAGAACGTTGGTTCCTGCTCCCAGAATAACCGGTTGGCAGTCCAATAAAACGGACTTATTCAAAAGCTGTCCCAATTCCACGGAATTTTTCGGGAATGCCATCACCTCTGCCGGGCCGCCAATGCGGAAGGAGGTATGCTTTTCCAGGGGCTCCCAAAAGCGCAGGGAGATTCCGGGATAAATTTCTTCGGTTTTCCGCTGAAAATCAGTTAATTCAGTCATAAACGCCTCCGGGTGTAAACTCTTATACAGTATACCACAATTTATACTATTATGCAATGAGGATTTCTGCCCAGTCTGCGTAAGCGTTGCAGCACAACCCAACGTGGTGGATTCCTCCGCTCTGCCATCGCTGCGGTCGGAATGACATACGTTTTTGCGTTGGTTGTTACAAATTCAAATGTACCACGAAAGGCCTTGCAGCCAATGGCGGCAGATTGCCGCCGCTGCATGCGCAATCCCTCTGCGCCCATTGTTCCCGTAATGTTTCCCGCCGCCCCGCCGCCCTAAAATTTAAAGTTATGAGAGAACTATCATAGATTATTGTGTCAAAAAGAAGCTGAATCTGACACTTTCTAAGAATTGAACAAAAGTATTCTCCCCATTTTGTAAGGACTTCCAAAATTGAAAAAAGCCTTGCAATCCCGGGCTTTTGTTTGTTATACTTATAGTGTACAAAACAAGGCCCCTTCCGGCGTAAGGAGGAATATTTATGATATTTATGAAAAAAATAACGACACGGCTGCTGTCCCTGGTGCTGCTGGGGGCCTTTATCCCCAGCTTTGTTTTGGCGCAAGAGTGGGATCTGAACAACGGCAATATTATTGTCAATGCTGTTCCGGGTACGGAGCAGACCGTTTCCCAGGCGGGAAGTACCCCAACAGTAGACAATAATCCCGTCATCACCAGCAACGGAAATTCTACGAACAACACCGTCACCATCAATGCGGCGGAAAACGCCACCGCCAACGTGACGCTGGAGAATGTCAACATTAATACCGGCGGTGCGGCCATCTCTACCTCCGGCCAAGGCAACGTAAACATCGAGCTGGACGGAACCAACACGGTTCAAAGCGGCACGAACCACGCCGGTGTGGAAAAGAACAGCACCGGCACCCTGACCATTAAGGACGAAAAAAATAATAAAGGCAGCCTCACGGCCACCGGCGGCGACAGGGGTGCCGGTATCGGCGGCGGCAACGACGGCAGCGGCAGCCACATTACCATCTCCGGCGGCGAGGTTACGGCCAAGGGCGGCAGATGGGCTGCCGGTATCGGCGGCGGAGAAGACGGCAACGGCAGCCACATTACCATTGAGGGCGGCACGGTTGAAGCCACCGGCGGCATCAGCGGCGCCGGTATCGGCGGAGGAAACAATGACAATACCGTGAGTAACATTGGCAAAGGCGAACATATAACCATCAAAGACGGCACGGTTACAGCCACCGGCGGCGATGGCGCTGCCGGTATCGGCGGTGGCTTCGCGGGAGCAGGCAGCGACATTACCGTCTCCGGCGGCAATGTAACGGCCACCGGCGGCAAAGACGGTGGTGCCGGTATCGGCAGCGGATTCGGCGGCAGCGGCAGTAACATTGCCATCGAGGGCGGCAAGGTAGAAGCCAGCAGCGTCGGCGGCGGTGCAGGTATCGGCGGCGGATCCCTTGGCAGCGGCAGTAACATTACCGTATCCGGCGGCGAGGTTACGGCCCAGGGCGGCGTCGGCGGTGCCGGTATCGGCGGCGGTCAAGGAGGCAGCGGCAGTAACATTACCATCTCCGACGGCAAGGTAACCGCCACTGGTGCCGGTGCTGGTGCCGGTATCGGCGGCGGCTACGAAGGCAGCGGCAAGGGCATTACCATCGAGGGCGGCGAGGTTACGGCCCAGGGCGACGCCGGCGGTGCCGGTATCGGCGGCGGAATTAGCGGTACCGGCAGCGATGTCACGATTTCCGGTGACGCGCAGGTGAAGGTACAGGGCGGCACGACAGGTAGAGACTGGCACAAAGGTGCCGCTATCGGCAACGGCGGCACCCCTACGACGGATGGAAATGAGGTCTCCCCCAATACCTCTGATTTGACAGTAGAGGGATTCATCCAGATATACGAGCCCGGTAAGAATATCAATACGGACACACCTGACAGAACCATCGAAGGCCAAAAGGGCGATCATTCCTGGAACGCTGGTGAGGTGACCACCGCCGAGACGGTGCCGGAGAGCAAGGCAGCGGCCTACTGGGTCTCCGACTCTCAGGGCCAGAGTATCCCCTACCAGGCGCAGCAAAAGGACGGCGTACTCACCGTGACCGTCCAGGCGGACACCGCCTCCCTCCGGGGCACCACCGGAAGCCTTCGCCAATTGGAAGCCCAGGGCATTACGGGGATCCGGTTCGTCACCAAGGGGGCCCAGTCCGCCTTCACCCTCTCCGATCTCCTGACCTCCGGCACCGGCAGCTTCACCCTGACCCATGACGGCGACAAGGTCACATTCACCCTGGAAAGCACAGACATCAGCGGGATTCTCAAGTAATGGATTCCATACAAAAAATCGGCGGCAAAATTGCCGCCGATTTTTTGCCTTCCGCTCTTGCCGATTTCACCAGAGCTTCCCTAGTTTTCCGACATGGGTCCGTCCTCCGGCATGTCGCCGTTCCGGGCGGCCCACTGCTCCTTGGTGATGAGGATATCCCGGGGCTTGGAGCCCTGGAAGGGGCCTACAATGCCCTTTTCCTCCATCTCGTCCACAATTCTGGCAGCTCTGGCATAGCCCAGCTTTAACCTGCGCTGGAGCATGGAAACAGAGGCCTGTCCGGTTTCCAGTATGACCTCTACGGCGGCGGGAAGCATTTCATCTCCCTCCAGCTCGGCGTCGTTGGGTTCCGGGTCGGCGGCAGCGCCCTTGCCGCTCTTTCCGGTCTGCTGGGCCTTCTTCTCGATTTCCTCCAGAACCTGCTGGTTGTAGTCAGCCGTATAATTGTCCTTCACGAAGCTGGCAACCGCCTCCACCTCGCTGTCCGTGACGAAGCAGCCCTGGACACGCAGCGGCTTGCCGCAGCCGATGGGGGCATAGAGCATATCGCCCTTGCCAACCAGCTTCTCCGCGCCCTGGGTGTCCAGAATGATCCGGGATTCCATGGCGGAGGCCACGGAGAAGGCAATTCTGGAGGGAATGTTGGCCTTCATCAGGCCGGTGATCACGTCTGCGGAGGGACGCTGGGTGGCGATGATCAGGTGCATTCCGGAAGCACGGCCCATCTGGGCAATGCGGCAGATGGAATCCTCCACCTCCTTGGCAGCTACCAGCATCAGGTCTGCCAGCTCATCGATGATGACAATGATCTGGGGCAGCTTCTGGCCGCCCTCCTCATTGGCAACAATGCTGTTGTAGGATTCCAGATCTCTTACACCGGCATCGGACATGAGCTTGTAGCGGCGCAGCATTTCCGTCACGGCCCACTGGAGGGAACCTGCGGCCTTCTTGGGATCTGTGACCACGGGGATCAGCAGCTGGGGAATGCCGTTGTAAATGCCCAGCTCCACCATTTTGGGGTCTACCATAATGAGCTTCACATCCTCGGGGCCGGCCTTATAGAGCAGGCTGATGATGATGGAGTTCATACACACGGATTTACCGGAACCGGTGGTACCGGCGATGAGCATATGGGGCATCTTCGCAATGTTGCCCACAATGCAGTTGCCTGCAATATCCTTGCCCACGGAGAAGGAGGACTTGCCCTTGGCCTGGGCAAAGGCCGGGGAATCGATGACCTCCCGCAGGGACACGGTGGTCACCGTCCTGTTGGGCACCTCAATGCCCACAATGGAGATTTTCCCGGGCACGGCGGCAATTCGCACACCGGAAGCGCCCAGGCTCAGGGCGATGTCATCGGCGCAGCCGGTGAGCTTGCTCAGCCGGACGCCCTTGTCCAGCTCCACTTCATACCGGGTAACGCTGGGGCCACGAGTCACATTGATAATATGGGCATCGATGTGGAAGGAAGCCAGGGTCTCGTTGAGCCGCCGGGAGTTCTCCCGCATTTCCTCGGTGCCGTCGGCACTGGTTCCGGCGGGACGGCGCAGCAGTTCAATGGGCGGGAACCGGTAGGCCGTCTGTTCGGCGGCGCTGCCCTGGGCAATCTCGGCGGCGACCTGCTTGGCAGACTCCGCCGCCTCCTTGGTGGTCACCTTGCCGGGCTTCTCTCCGGTATTCTCCGGAGGGACAATGGGCTTGGCAGGCCGCTCCGGCTGCTCCTGCTTCACGAGCTTTGGCATCTTCTCCGGAATCGGGGGCTGCTCCGGCTCCCGTTTGGGCTCCTGCTTTTTCTGCTTAGCCGGCTCTTCCGGGGTCTTCTCCACGGGAATGCCCCGGGTAACCGGCTGGGCAGGCGCGCCATATATGGGGGTATCAATATCCAGGTCGATGGTGTTCATCACGTCCGCAGCCCGGGCAGGTGTTCCGGAAGGGGCACTGCGGCGCTCCTGGGGCGGCTCTGCCTGGGCAGGGGCGGCAGGTGCAGCCGCCGGGGCGGGACGCTTCTTCTGTACCGGCTGGGGCTGAGGCTCCAGCTCATCGATGGTCATCTGCACGGGCTTGCTCTTGGCCTGCTTCTTCTCGATCCGCTTCGTGGCAATATGGTTCACCACGGCGGCAGCAGGCTCCACATAGTCTGCCTCTTCCTTCTCCCAATCCTCTTCTCTGGGCCGCTCAGCAATGGCCTTGATAAGGCTGGGGATGGTGATCTGCACAGAGCCCAGCAGGGTCAGCAAAGCGCCCAGGCCGAAGAGCAGATAAGAAATCACATTGCCGCAGGCCCAGCGGACCAGCATTGCCAGACCGCCGCAGAGCACGCCGCCGGTGGTCCCGGCAGCGCCGCCGGTATAGAGGTCCGCAACGACACCGATTCCCTCTGCCATGCCCTGGGTCTGCACGGCCAGATGGTAAATGCTGCCGCAGAAGAATACAAAGCAAATCACGCACACACTGCGCATAACCGGCTTCTGCTTCCTGCCGAAGGTCTGAATCACGAAAATCGCCGCCAGAGCGGGTATGGCAAAATAAAAGCCCACCTGGCCCAGCAGGCCCAGGATCACGGATTTCAGCACCTTCAGCAGGGCCCCATCCGGATTAATGGCGATGACCAGGAACAGCACAAACAGGCAGGCGCAGAGAACCGCCGCCAGAATATTAGGCGACAGACCCCCTGCAAAATCCTGGTTACTCTTTTTCACCTTTTCGGGATTTTTCTTTTTGGGTGGGGTAGATTTGCTGCCGGATGACCCGGCGGGCGTCTTCTTTTGTGCACCGGCGGCCTTGATTTCCGCCTGCGTTGGCTTCTTTTGTGCCATGAATATCCTCCAAACCATAAAAACTGAACCGTATGCGAAAGCCAGAACTTCCCTGACCGGGAAGTCTGGCTCTCATGCTACCAGATTCAGGAAGAATGCAAACAGGGCAAGGCCCCAGCAATAGAATGCAAATACAGAAAAGCTATGCTCCGCCACAATGCGCCGCAGCAGCTTCACACCCCCAAGGGCGCCCAGGAAGCTGGCAAAGCCTGCGCACAGATAGGTCAGCACCAGGCTGAAGGTCACGCCCTCAAAGCCCCCGGCGATCACCCGGGCACCGTCGCAGACCACCGTACAGGCTTCTATAACGATTCCCACGGCCATGGCATTTTCCAGGGCATACTTTCTGTCCACACCGCATACGGACCCGATGGACACCATAGCCCCAATGCCGGAAATGCCCGGCAGCACAGAGGCCGCACCGCCCAGGCCCATCAGGAGGCCCTCCACCCGGCTCATGGTGCGGCAATCCTTATTTCCTGTGGGCAAAAACTGCGGAATATAGAGGATCGCACCATTGAGCAGCAGCATCAGCGAAACCGCCAGAAGGCTTTGGCCAAGGCTTTGCGTAAGATTATAAAGAAAATAGGCCGGAACCACCGGAATAACCATGGTCCTGAGCAGGCGGAAGTCCATGAGGCTCTTGGTATCCAAGGGCCGTCTTCGCTTCTTTTTGGGAATGCGCGCCAAAGCCAGGGCCCGGTTGATGCGGGTCAGCTGGGGGCGGCATATCTTGTACAGCGCCAGAAGAATGCCAAGATGCATCATCAGCAGCATCAGGTCGCTATTGCCGGAGGCTCCAAATATTTTCAGCAGCAGAATGCCATGGGCTCGGGAAGAAATCGGCAGTACCTCTGCTGCACCGGACAAGAAACTATAGACAAAATTTTGCAGCCAAGTCACACCTGCCGCCTCCTTCACAGAAAATTTCAATTTATAATAACATAGATCTGCGGGAATTTCCAGTATTATTTTTCCTTCCCACAAAATGCAGGCAGGACGCGGCCTTGCGTCCTGCCTTATTGTTCAAATATTCCCGAATGCAGGGACCGCCGATTTCTGTGCTATTGCGTTCACATAGCACTGCTCGACCCGCCGGGCGAACTGTTCCGTACTGTAGGGTCTGGCCGCCTCCACCGCATTGCGGCGGATCCGATTTCCGATGGGACTGAAGGACAGCATCAGGCTCTCCAGCAGCTGCTCGTCACTGTCCCCGGACAGGACCGCGCTGACGCCGTCTGTGAAGACGCCCAGAAGGCAGGGATCGTCCACCGCGCAGACGCACAACCCGGAAGCCGCCGCTTCGATATAGGTCAGGCCCTGGGTCTCGGAATGGGAGGCACTGACGAACACATCGCCGATGGCATAGTACCGGTCGATCTCCTCCCAGGGCTTGGAGCCCACAATGGATATGCTGTCCGCCATCCCCAGGGCCAATGCCTGCTCCTGCAATTCCGCCCGCAGCGGGCCTTCGCCAATGATGACCAGCTGCACGTCCGGACAGTGCTCATGCAGCTCCGGAAAGACCCGCAGGATCTTTTCGATATTCTTTTCCTTTGCCAGCCGCCCGATGTTCAACAGCACCCGCTTTCCCTCCGGAATGCCGCATTCCGCCCGGGTTGCCGCCTTTTCCTCTGCGCTGTGCCTTTCCGGCGAGAAGCGCCCCAGGTCCATGCCGCTGGGGATGATGTCAATGGGTGCTTCCACCCCATACTGCCGCAGCAGATTCTCCGTTTTGGCCGTGGGTACGATCACCCTGTCAAACCGGTCGCACCACCACTCACTATAGCGCTTGGCAAGGCTTTTGGCAGTGTTGTCCCCGTGACCGTGGGTAACATAGTATGTATAGTCTTCCCACACCGTGTGATAGGTATGCACCCGAACGCAGCCCGTATGGCGGGCAACATAGGTACCCAAAAAGCCCATGACAAACTCACTGTTGGTATGCACCACATCAAAATGCATATCCAGAGCCTGTCGGATGGTCCCCATGCCGGGGAACGCCACATTTCTGTCCCGCAGAAGGATAAACTGTGCCGATTCCAGGTAATGCAGGGTGTCGCTCTGGAATTCCTCCCACCCCTTGCACTTGGGTGCATAGACATGGACTGTATGTCCCATTTTCTGCAATTGCTGATATAGATTCAGGCAGGAGGTAGCCACGCCGTTGATTTCCGGATAAAAGGTATCCGTAAAAATGCCAATAATCATAGCTTATTCCTTTCAGGGTCTTTTTTACCATTCCCAAAGATTATAGCATAGACAGCCCGGAAACGCAAACCGCATATGCAAAAATAAAGAAATCTTAATTGATTTTCCCGATCCATTCCTCTTTTTTCATTGATTTACCCTCGTAAATGGATTATAATGGAGAAAATAAAGCAAAAAGGAGGCTGTCCATGAATTCCAAAGAACTCTCTCAAACCGGTAGACAGCTTTTGAGCAAAGGAAAAAAGAGCTTCATCCGGGCTGTTTTCAATCGGAAAACACTGCTGTTCGTCTCCCTGCTGCTGCAAGCCGGGATTCTGTTTTCCCTGTACTTCTGGTTCGAAGACAATATTCCATTGTTCTTAGGCGGCAGCGCGCTGTTTACCGTTGCGGTCATGCTGATTCTGGTGAACAGCTCCATGGATGCCAGCGCAAAAATCACATGGCTCCTCGTGATTGACTTGCTCCCCGTGTTCGGCTGCGCTCTGTACATCTGGACGCAGAGCGAATGGGGCCGCAGAACATTGCAGGCCCTGGTAGCCAGAAGCGAGGTGCTGTCCCACCACCTGATTCACTCCCGGGAGGATACTCTGGAGCAGCTTCAGCAGGAAGACCCGGGCGCGGCAGGCCTGGCCCGCTACATTGGCTCCTGCGGCAGCTTCCCGGTCTACACCAATACCCAGGTCACCTATTTCCCCCAGGGAGAAGACAAATGGGCGCAGATGCTCATAGAGCTGGAAAAAGCGGAGCATTCCATCTATCTGGAGTACTTCATTCTCCGGGAAGGCCTTATGTGGGGCAAGGTCCTGGAGATTCTGGAGCGAAAGGTGCAGCAGGGCGTGGATGTCCGGCTGCTGTATGACGGCACCTGTGAGCTCACCACCCTGCCGGAGGGCTACCCGCAAAAAATGGAGGCCCTGGGCATCCGCTGCAAGATGTTCAGCCCCATCTCCCCCATCGTTTCCTCCCACTACAATTACCGTGACCACAGGAAAATTCTGGTAATCGACGGCAAGACCGCCTTTACCGGCGGGGTCAATCTGGCGGACGAATACATCAACCACATAGAGCGCTTCGGCCACTGGAAGGACACTGCAATCATGCTCAAGGGCGACGCCGTGGAGAGCTTCAGCCTCATGTTTTTGCAGATGTGGAACATCGACGAAAAGTTGCCCCAATTTCCGGAGCAGCTGGACGTTCCGGAGCCCGCCCCTGCACAGGGCTACGTCATCCCCTATGCGGACAGCCCCATGGACAAGGAAAAGCTGGGCGAAATGGTCTATATTGACATTCTAAACCGCGCCCACAGCTACGTCTATATCATGACGCCCTACCTGATTCTGGACGGAGAAATGGAAACCGCCCTGAAATTCGCCGCCAAGCGGGGCGTGGACGTGCGAATCATCCTTCCGGGCATCCCGGACAAAAAAATCCCCTACGCCCTGGCCAAGACCCACTACAAGGCGCTGCTGTCCGCCGGTGTGAAGCTCTATGAGTACACCCCCGGCTTTGTCCACGCCAAGGTCTTCCTCAGCGACCGGCGGGAAGCCGTGGTAGGCACCATCAATCTGGACTACAGAAGTCTGTACCACCACTTTGAATGCGCCGCCTATCTGAAGGACGTGGACTGTCTGGAGGACATCTGGCAGGATTTTCAGAATACAATGGGCTCCTGCCGCCCAGTCACCTGGCAGACCCTCCGGCAGGAGCCCTTCCTGGTGAAGCTGACCGGGTACCTGGCCAAGGTCATAGCGCCGCTGCTGTAAGCATGAATCAAAATGGGAGGATATTTTATGAATGTATTGATGATCAACGGAAGCCCCCGAGGAAACGGCAATACCGCCATCGCCCTGCGGGAAATGAAAAATGTCTTTGCCCAGGAGGGCATTGAGGTCACAGAGCTGAATGTGGGTGCCAAGGCCGTCCGCGGCTGCATTGCCTGCAACAAATGCGCAGAGCTTGGAAAATGTGTCTTTGACGATGCCGTCAACGAAGCCGCCCCCCTGCTTGCCAAGGCAGACGGTGTGGTCGTGGCAAGCCCTGTGTACTATGCCTCTGCCAACGGCAATCTGATTTCCTTCCTGGACCGGCTATTTTACAGCTGCCGGTGCGATCTGACCATGAAGGTAGGCGCCAGCGTGGTCTGCGCCCGCCGGGGCGGCTGCTCCGCCACCTTCGACGAGCTGAACAAATACTTTACCATTTCCGGAATGCCGCTGGCCTCCAGCCAATACTGGAACAGCATCCACGGCCGCCTGCCCGGCGAGGCAGAGCAGGACGAGGAGGGCAAGCAGACCATGCGCGCCCTGGCCAGAAACATGGCATTTCTCATGAAGAGCATCGCTCTCGGGAAGGAAGCCTACGGCCTGCCCGAAAAAGAGCCCCGGGTTGCTACCCACTTCATCCGCTAAGAACGCCAATGCACTGAAAAATGGAACAATTATTGATCGTTGAAGATGATGCGGGCTTAAACCAAGGGCTGTGCAAGGCGCTGAACGCGAAAAATCGGCAGCTTATTTCCTGCCGGGACCTGAAAGCGGCGCGGGAACAGCTGCTTTGCGGAAAAGCATCCTTGATTTTGTTGGACATCAATCTGCCGGATGGCAGCGGACTACAGCTGCTGCGGGAAATAAAAGAGGGTACGCCGGATGTTCCCGTCATTCTTCTGACGGCAAATGACACGGATATGGACATTGTAGACGGACTGGAACGGGGCGCCGACGATTACATTACCAAGCCCTTTTCCCTTTCCGTCCTGCGGGCAAGAGTGAACACCCAGCTGCGAAAGCAGGTGTCGGTCCGCAGCAGTGGGGCGGTCCAAATCGATCATTTCCGCTTTGATTTTGCGGCCATGTGCTTTTACGCAGGAGATACCAAAGTTGAACTGAGCAAAACGGAGCAAAAGCTGCTGCACCTGCTTGTAGAAAACCGGGGCCAAACCGTGCCCCGAAACGTATTGGTGGACAGAATCTGGACGGATGGCGCGGAATATGTGGATGAAAACGCCCTCTCCGTTGCGGTAAAGCGTCTGCGGGATAAGCTTGGCGCACAGGCATATATCAAAACGGTATACGGCATTGGCTACAGCTGGGTAAGGGCGGATGAATAAGACAGAAGTTGTATTTTTTCTGCTGTGCTTTCTTGCAGCCGCCGCCATTGTATGGCGGGAGCGGCGAAAAAGCCGGAAAATCATGGAGCAAATCGAAAAGATGCTGGATGCCGCAATGGATGGTTCCTTTTCTGAAACCACCTTTGATGAGAGCAGGCTCTCCGCATTGGAGACAAAATTTGCCCATTATCTTTCCGCAGCGGAAACCTCCTCCCGAAACCTGGCCCGAGAAAAGGACAAAATCAAAGCACTGGTTGCCGATATCTCCCATCAAACCAAAACGCCCATTGCAAACCTGCTGCTATACAGCGAGCTTCTGCAGGAAGAAGCCCTTCCCCCATCGACCGAGGCAAATGTGGACACACTCCACGCGCAGGCTAAGAAGCTTCAATTTTTGATTGATGCTCTCGTGAAGCTGTCCAGGCTGGAAAACGGGATCATTTCCCTTTCTCCAAAACGCACAGCACTGCAGCCGCTGCTTCAAAGCGCCGCGGAGCAGTACGCCGCCAAGGCTGCCGAAAAGGGATTGGCCCTGCACCTATACGATACCGAAGCTTCTGCCGTTTTTGACCCAAAATGGACGGCGGAAGCCCTGACAAATCTGATTGACAACGCAATCAAATACACGCCGCGCGGTGAAATTACCATCCGCGCGGACAGCTACGAAATGTTCGCGCGAATCGACATCTCGGACACCGGCCCAGGCATCCCGGAACGGGAACAGGGAAAGATATTTACCCGCTTTTATCGTGGGGAAACCGTGCAGAAGCAGGAAGGCGTTGGTATTGGGCTATATTTGGCCCGCCAGATCATCTCCGGCGAAGGGGGCTACATCAGGGTTACCTCTGCCCCCGGAGAAGGGAGCACTTTTTCCGTATTTCTGCCGAAATAACTTCGATTCTTTCAAAACTGTTAGAATTCATTTTCTGACGGAAAGAATGTGGAAAGAATCCTATGCGATAATCTGTATGTAACAAAGGATCACTTCTTTGCGCGCATACAGATTTTTTCATGGAGGTACTCATTTATGGCAATTTTACAGGCCCAGGGGCTGAAAAAAATTTATGGCTCCGGCGACAATGCGGTTCACGCCCTGGATGGCGTTGATCTGCGTGTGGAAAAAGGTGAATTTGTCGCCATCGTCGGCACATCCGGCTCCGGAAAATCTACCCTGCTGCATATGCTCGGCGGGCTGGACCGGCCTACGGAGGGCACGGTTACGGTTGACGGGCAGGAGATTTTTGCCTTGAAAGAAGAAGCGCTGACCATCTTCCGCCGCAGGAAAATCGGCTTTGTCTTTCAGAGCTACAATCTGGTTCCGGTGCTGAATGTGTATGAAAATATCGTTCTACCCATTGATCTGGACGGTGGCAAGGTCAACAAGGATTTTGTACAGCAGATTGTACAGACCCTTGGGCTGGGTGAGCGTCTGGATGCGCTGCCCAATCAACTCTCCGGCGGTCAGCAGCAGCGGGTGGCAATCGCCCGGGCTTTGGCGGCGGCCCCGGCCATCATTCTGGCAGACGAGCCAACCGGCAATCTGGACAGCAAGACCAGTCAGGATGTACTGAGTCTGTTGAAGGTGACCAGTCAGAAATTCGCCCAGACCATCGTGATGATCACCCACAATGAAGAAATCGCCCAGCTGGCTGACCGGATCATCCGCATTGAAGATGGCCGCATCGTCACAGGCCGCTGAGGAGGTGGCTGTGATGAACGTTTCAAACCAGAAATGCATCCGCAGGCTCAGCTTCCGGTTTCTCCGGGCCAACCGGCGGCGGAACCGGATCGCGGTTTTCGCCATTGCCTTGACGACACTGTTATTTACGTCTCTATTTACCATTGTCCTGTCCCTGAATTCCAGCTACGAAACCTACCAGTTCCGGCAATTGGGCGGCTATGCCCACGGTACATTTAAGGACGTATCCCCTGAGCAGGCAGAGCGGATCGCTGCCCACCCGAACGTGAAGGAGGTGGGCGCGCGAAAGGTCATTGGCATCAGCACAGAGGGGGTTTTTGCCAAAATCCCGGCTGAAATCAGCTATATGGATGCAAACTGCACCAAGTGGAGCTACGCCACCCCCACCACCGGGCGCATGCCCACAAGCGGAAAAGAAGTGGCCATGGATACTGCGGCCCTGCAAATGCTTGGTATCACGCCGGAATTGGGAGCAGAGGTCACCGTTTCCTATTCCGTCACGGACAAGGATCAGACAGCCTTCCCTGTGACGGACACCTTCACCCTGGTAGGCTTCTGGGACTATGACGACCTGATGCCTGTTCACTACATCAATATCCCCGCAGACTATGCCTCCTCCATTGAAGTCCAGGCAGCGGAACAGGGACTGGAACCTTTCCGCGTGGATCTGAATGTGATGATGGCGTCCGCTGCCAACATTCGGGGACAGATGGAGCAGGTAGATTCCGACCTGGGTTACACCTGGGACAGCTACGGCGATCCAAACAGCGTTCGAATCGGTGTCAACTGGGGCTATACCACTTCCCAAATGGCATCCCAGCTCGACCCCCAGACGGTGATTGCCATAGCGGCCTTTCTCCTGCTGGTGATTTTCACCGGATATCTGATCATTTACAACATCTTCCAGATCTCCGTCACCGGGGACATTCGATTTTATGGCCTGCTGAAAACCATCGGCACAACGCCCCGCCAGTTGAAGCGCATCATCCGACAGCAGGCGCTGCTTCTGTGCGTCATCGGCATTCCGGCGGGTATGCTGCTGGGCTACGGCGTTGGCGCAGTCCTGACCCCTGTTGTGATGGCCAGGACAACCTTCGGCGCTGAGATCACCACCATCAGCGCCTCTCCCCTGATTTTTCTTGCCTCTGCTTTGTTCGCCCTGGTCACCGTTCTGCTGTCCTGTTCCCGTCCGGGAAAGATTGCCTCAAAAGTTTCTCCGGTGGAAGCAACAAAGTACACGGAAATTGTAAGGAGCAAAAAGAAGCGCCGTACTACCCGTGGTGCAAAAGTATATCAAATGGCTTTTGCCAACTTGGGGCGCAATAAAAGGAAAACGGTTCTTGTGGTTATCTCTCTTTCGCTTTCGGTGGTACTTCTCAATATCTTGGTCACTTTTACAGGTGGTTTCGATATGGAAAAGTATCTGGCAAAACAAACCTGTGCGGACTTTATCGTAAGCTCTACGGATTATTTTCGGTACAATCGCTCCGAAAGCTATATTTCTCAGGAACAAATGGAACAAATCGAAGCGAATACCGCTCTGTCCCTGTCCGGTTGTGGTTATACGTTGACCGGTTATACTCCATATGGCTGGATGAGCGAGGAACACTGGCTACAGGACATGATGCACTATACTTCCGAGGAAAATGCGAAAGCCGTGTTGGAACAGAGAGATCGCCGTGGTGATCTTGTGGGCGAGAGTACGTTAATGGAAGGCTTGGATGATTCCTTGTTTGATAAATTAACTGTGGTAGAGGGCGACATATCTCCTATGTTTCAAAAAGATACAAATGCCATCGCTGCAGTCGTTTATACAGATGATTACGGAAATGTGCGCAATCTTGATTTTTACCCGCCTGTCGGTTCTGTTCAGACCATAACCTATATTGATGAAGGACATTATATTGACAGCCGTACCGGAAACCTCTGCGATGAAAATACGCCTGCCGAATACGTGCAGTTTCAGCTTTCTGCCAGCCATGATGTAGCTTATACAATCTGTGCTTATGTCACAGTGCCATACTCCATGAGCTTCCGTTCTTATTCACCAGGCAATAGTTTTGTGCTTCCCATCGAGAAACTCAACCATGACAGCCGGCACGAAAGTATCCCGATGTTTTATCTGTTCGATACGACCGATGACATAAGCGAAGCATCCGCGGAGAATTACCTTGCTGATTTAACTGCTGACAATTTGTCCGGATTGATGTATGAAAGCAAAGCAACAGTCCGGGCAGAATTCGAGAGCTTCCAGACCATGTTCCTGCTGCTGGGCGGGCTGCTCTGCGCCATTGTCGGCCTTGTTGGCGTTCTCAACTTCTTCAATGCCATTATGACGGGGATTCTTTCCCGCAGAAGAGAATTTGCGGTTCTCCAGGCGGTGGGAATGACCGGCAGGCAGCTCAACGCGATGCTGGTTTATGAGGGACTGTTCTATGCCCTGGGCTCTGCCGGGGCCGCGCTGGTTCTTTCGGTCATGATGAGTCCCTTGCTTGGAAAACTTATGGAAAAAATGTTCTGGTTTTTCAGCGCCAGGTTCAATGTGATCCCCGCGCTTACCGCCATTCCCCTGTTCGCGCTGCTGGGCTGGCTGATTCCCACCGCCATGCATAAGCAGGCGATGAAATACAGCGTGGTGGAACGGCTGCGGGACGCAGAGTAATTCCCCATAACAAAAGACATCCCTCTGCCGCAATGGCGGAGGGATATTCTTATAGACGTGGTTTATGCCTTTACGGCGTTCAGGATGCACTTCACCAGTTCGTCCCGGCCGTCGCCCTTCTCGGCAGAGAAGGGGATTACAGGGCAGCTCTCGGGCAGCTCCAGGTCGGCGCGGATGGTGGCGAGGTTCGGCTCCAGCTCGCTTTTTTTCAGCTTGTCCTTCTTGTTGGCAAGAACCACAAAGGGGCAGCCGGAATCCAGAAACCACCTGGCCATGGTGATATCGTTGTTCGTGGGCGGATGGCGGTAGTCCACGATCAGCACCCCCAGGGTAATGCGGTTGGCAGCGAAATAGTCCTCCATGAGCTTTGCCCAGCGGTCCTTTTCCGCCTGGGGTACCTTTGCAAAGCCGTAGCCGGGCAGGTCCACCAGATAGCAGGTTTTATCCAGCAAAAAATAGTTCACATGGACGGTCTTTCCCGGCTTATCCCCCACCTTTGCCATGCTCTTGCGCTGCAAAAGGCGGTTGATGACGGAGGATTTGCCCACATTGGACTTGCCTGCAAAGGCAATCTCCGGCAGCCGTTTTCCCGGAAAATCCTTGGGCGAGGCGGCGGAAATCAAGAATTCTACGTTCTGAAAATTCATAGCCGCCTCCTTACTGCTGCAGCTCCGGCCGTTTTGCCTTGGCGGAAACGTCCTCAGGCAAGCTGCCCAGAATGGCGGGGTTCATCTCCGCAGTCCGGTTCAGCGCCGCATTCAGCACCGTATCCACCGTAGAAGCGCTGACGAAATTCAGCTGCTTGCGGACGGTCTGGTCGATCTCTTCCAGGTCCCGCTCGTTGTCCTTGGGAATAATGACCGTGCGGATGCCGTGGCGAAGCGCCGCCATGGTCTTCTCCTTCAGGCCGCCAATGCGCATGACCCGGCCCCGAAGGGAAACTTCGCCGGTCATGGCCACATCCCGCCGGACGGTGGTATTGGTCAGGGCGGAGACGATTGCCGTACAGACCGTCACACCGGCACTGGGGCCGTCCTTGGGCACAGCGCCCTCCGGGAAATGCACATGGATATCCTTGGTCTTGTAAAAGTCGACGGGGACACCCAGCTTCTGGGCGTTGGCCCGGATATAGCTCAGGGCAGCATGGGCAGACTCCTTCATGACGTTGCCTAGGTTGCCGGTGAGCTCCAGCTTTCCGGAGCCCTCCATCACATTGACTTCCACTTCCAGGGTCTCGCCGCCTACGCTGGTCCAGGCCAGGCCCGTGACCAGGCCCACCTGGTCGCTGCCCGGCAGACGGTCCGGCAGGAATTTGCGGATGCCCAGGAAGTCCTCCAGATTGCCGCCGGTGACGGTGATTTTCTTTGGCTCCTCCTGGGAAAGCAGCTGCATATCTGCCTTCCGGCAAATGGCCCCGATTTCCCGCTCCAGGTTCCGAACGCCGGATTCCCGGGTATAGCAGCAGATGATCTCCCGAATGGCATCATCCGTAATGCGCAGCTGGGTCTTTTTCAGGCCGTGCTTTTTCAGCTGCTTGGGCACCAGGTAATTCTTGGCAATCATGAGCTTCTCTTCATCGGAATAGGAGCCCAGTTCGATGATCTCCATACGGTCCAGCAGGGGTCTGGGGACGGTATCCAAGGTGTTGGCGGTGGTGATGAACATTACATCGGACAGGTCGAAGGGAATCTCAATATAATGGTCCCGATAGGTGCTGTTCTGCTCCGCATCCAGCACCTCCAGCAGCGCCGCGCTGGGGTCGCCCCGGTAGTCTGAGCCCATTTTGTCGATCTCGTCCAGCAGGACAACGGGGTTGGAGGTCCCGGCCTGGGTCATGGCCGTCATGATGCGGCCGGGCATGGCTCCCACATAGGTCTTCCGGTGGCCCCGGATATCGGCCTCGTCATGGACGCCGCCCAGGGAAATGCGGACCATCTTCCGGTTCATGCACCGGGCAATGGAATAGGCAATAGAGGTTTTGCCCACGCCGGGAGGGCCTACCAGGCAGAGAATCTGGTGCTGGCTGTCCGGGGCCATCTGCTTGACGGCCATGGTCTCCAGAATCCGCTCCTTCACCTTTTCCATGCCGAAGTGATCCTTGTCCAGCACCTTGCGTGCAGCGGCCACGTCCACCCGGTCCTTGGTCTTCACATTCCACGGAAGATCCAGCACCGTGTCCAGATAGTTGCGCAGGACAGAGGCTTCGGAGGAGCCGAAAGGCTGCTTCTTCAGCTTTTCGGCATCCTTGATCAGCTTCTTCTCCTGCTCCTCGGCAAGATGCAGCTTCTTGATGCGGGCAATGTCCTCGTCCAGCTCTGCATTCTCGTCTTCCTCGCCCAGCTCTTCCCGAATGGCACGCATCTGCTCGCGCAGATAGTAGTCCCGCTGGTTCTGGTCCATATTGACCCGGGTCTTGTCCTGGATCTCGGATTCCAGCTTCAGAACCTCAATCTCCCGGCGCAGCATGGCAACTGCCATTTCCAGGCGCTTGGTGGGGTTCAGCTGGGCCAAAAGGGCCGCCTTGTCCTGGATGTCCAGGCCGGAATTCTGGCCGATGGAATCCGCAAGGAAGCCGTCGTCATCGCTGGCAAGCATTTTCAGCTGAATCAGCTGGGCCGGGTGCTCCGTGTACTCCGTATAGGCGGCGTAGAGGCTGTTGGCCTCCCGGCGCAGTGCCTGGCTTCTGGGGCCGCTGCCGCTCTCCGGGCAGGAGACAGACTCCACCTGACCGGCCAAATACGGCTCTGTCTGCCGCATTTCCGTAATGCGTCCCCGAGAAAGGCCGGTGACCAAGACCCGCAGATTTTCATCCTGGGCCTTCAGCACCTGCTTGACCTGGACAATGGTACCCACGGTATACAGGTCTCCCAGCTTGGGGTCGTCCACCATGATGTCCTTCTGGGGCGTCAGAAAGAGGGTCTGATTCTCCTTCATCGCCGCCTCCAGCGCCAGGGCAGACTTGGGCCGGCCCACATCGAAGTGGACCGTCTGATCCGGGAAAATGGCCAGCCCCCGCAGGGCCAGGACCGGCATATTCCCGGCATAAATCATCTCGCTCATTGTATTTTCCCTCCTTTGTGGAGTTAATGGCACCAAAAAGTACCTATGAAGACAAAAGGGGGCAGATTTCTCCGCCCCCTTAAAGCATTATTTCTTCCCGTTCAGGGGCTCTCTGGGATGAGCAGGATCTCGCACAATGGTAGGCTGCCCACCCTCGACGCATTCCGGTGTCAGAATCACCTTCTGGATGGTCAGATCCGAGGGAATCTGGAACATGATGTTCGTCATGATTTTCTCCAGAATTGCCCGCAGGCCTCTGGCGCCGATCTGGCGGTCAATGGCCTTCTTGGCAACGGCCTTCATGGCATCCTCGGTGATCTCCAGAGCCACGCCGTCCATCTCCAGCAGCTTCTGATACTGGCGGACAATGGCGTTCTTGGGCTCTACCATAATGCGAACCAGGTCCTCCTGGCTAAGACTCTCCAGGCAGGCAATCATGGGCATACGGCCAATGAGCTCAGGGATAATGCCGAACTTCATCAGATCGTGGGGCTCCACCTGGGCAAGCAGCTTGCCCACATCCCGGTTCTTCCGGCTTTCCACCGGCGCATCAAAGCCGATGGTGCTCCGGTCTGTCCGGGCCTCAATGATCTTATCCAGCCCATCAAAGGCACCGCCGCAGATGAAGAGGATATTGGTGGTATCCACCTGGATCATCTCCTGCTGGGGGTGCTTCCGTCCGCCCTGGGGCGGGACATTGGCAACGGTGCCCTCCAGGATTTTCAGCAGCGCCTGCTGCACGCCCTCGCCGGACACATCCCGGGTAATGGAGGTATTCTCGCTCTTGCGGGCGATTTTGTCCATTTCATCGATGTAAATAATGCCCCGCTGGGCCAGCTCCACGTCAAAATCCGCAGCCTGCAGGAGGCGAAGCAGAATGTTCTCCACGTCGTCGCCCACATAGCCGGCCTCGGTCAGCGTGGTAGCGTCTGCGATTGCAAAGGGCACGTTGAGGATCCTGGCCAGAGTCTGTGCAAAGAGGGTCTTGCCGCAGCCCGTGGGGCCGATGAGCAGAATATTGCTCTTCTGCAGATCCACATCGGAATTGTCCGGGAACGTAATGCGCTTATAGTGATTGTAGACCGCAACGGACAGGGCGATTTTGGCCTCTTCCTGACCAATGATATAGTGGTCCATGAAAGCCTTCATTTCCATGGGGGTCGGCAGCTTTTCCAGCTTGGGGGCACCGCCGCCCACATCGATCTCATCCCGCAGCAGCTCGCTGCAGGCCTGCACACAGTCGCTGCAGATATACACGCCGGGGCCGGCAATCAGCCGACCGGCCTGGGACTCCCGCTTCCCGCAGAAGCTGCATCGAACCGGCGGCTCACTTGTTCTTGCCATTTTCCGGCACCTCGTTTCTCTTAAAAATCAATGATGCTCCAGAACCCGGTCGATGAGGCCGAAGGCCTTTGCCTCTTCCGCATTCAGGAAATTATCCCGCTCGCAGGCGGCGGTGACCTCTTCAATGCTCTTGCCGGTATTCTCGGACAGGATGCGGTTCATCCGGGTCTTGACGTTTTCCAACCGCTTCAGATGAATGGCCATGTCCGTAATCTGACCCTGGGTGCCCGCAGAGGGCTGGTGGATCATGATTTCAGAATTGGGCAGAGCCATCCGCTTGCCCTTAGTGCCGGAGCTCAGCAGGAAAGCACCCATGGATGCGGCCATGCCCACGCAGATGGTTGCAACATCGCACTTGATGTATTGCATGGTGTCATAGATAGCCATACCGGCCGTGACACTGCCGCCGGGGGAATTGATATAGAACTGAATGTCCTTATCCGGGTCCTGCGCTTCCAGATACAGCAGCTGGGCAACTACCAGGCTGGCTGTGGTATCGTTGACCTCTTCGGACAGGAAAATAATGCGGTCATTCAGCAGACGGGAAAAAATGTCATAGCTGCGTTCGCCGCGGCTGGTCTGCTCAACAACATAGGGTACTAAACTCATGGTGATGTCTCCTTTCAATTGACAGCCATGGAAAACACGCGGCGGACCGTGGGGGCCTTTTGCTTCCCCCGCGATCCGTATTTTTTGTTTTCAAGCCGACTGTCTAAGCTTTGCCGTGAAACATTCTAACCATTTGGAAAGAGGCTTATTCCTCGGTCTTCTCCTCAGCCTTGGGCGCAACGGCAACGGCGCTGTCCACGATCAGCTTCACGGCCTTGCGGGTCTTCAGGGACTCGGTCAACTCCTCAACGGGAACCAGCTCCTTGACCTTGGAAACCTCCATCTCGTACTGCTTGGCCATGCTCTCGAACTCTTCCTCGATGTCCTGCTCGGTGACGGTCAGGTTCTCCACCTCGGCTATTCTTTCCAGGGTGACGGAGATCTTGGCCTGCTTCTCAGCGGTGGGCCGGAAGGCATTGCGCATGGTGTTCACATCGCCGCCCATCATCTTGGCGTACTGCTCCATGGAGTAGCCGCTCATCTGCAGCTGGTAGCCAAAGCGCTCCATCTGCACATCCAGCTCCTTCTCAACCAGAGCATTGGGCATATCCACGGTGGTGTTCTCGGCGGCCTTCTCAACGGCAGCGTTCTCGAAATCGGAATCCAGCTGCTTCTGAGCCTTCTCCAGAGCCTTGGCACGGATGTCGGCCTTCAGAGCCTCCAGGGTATCGAACTCGGAAACGTCCTTGGCGAACTCATCGTCCTGCTCAGGGATGATGTTCATGGTCAGCTTGTTGACCTTCACATGGAACACAACAGCCTTGCCGGCCAGGTCCTTGTGATAGTCCTTGGGGAAGGTGATGTCGATATCCTTCTCCTCACCCACGTTCATGCCGACGATCTGCTCCTCAAAGCCGGGAACAAAGGAGTGGCTGCCCAGGGTCAGGTCGAAGTTCTCGCCCTTGCCGCCCTCGAAGGGAACGCCATTGTCGAAGCCCTCGAAGTCGATATTGGCAGTGTCGCCCATCTCAGCGGGACGGTCCACATTCTCGGTGGAAGCCACGTTCTTGGCCATGGCGTCCAGCTCGGCCTGAACCTGTGCATCGGTAACGGTGGGCTCAGCCTTCTCGACCTCCAGGCCCTTGTACTGGCCCAGAGTGACCTCGGGGTAGACGTCGGTGGTCAGGGTCAGGGTGACGGTGTTGTCGTCAGCGATCTGCATATCGGTCAGGCTGGGGCGGCCAATGGCCTTGAAGCCATCCTGGTTGGCAACGGCGAACTCATAGATCTCGGGGAAAATCTCCTCCAGGCCGTCTTCGTAGAAGACATGGGCACCGTACATAGCCTCGATCATCTTCCGGGGAGCCTTGCCCTTGCGGAAGCCGGGGATCATGATGCTCTTACGGGCCTTCATGTAAGCGCTGTTGACACCGCGCTCCATCAGCTCCTTGTCGATCTCCACCACGATGGTGGCCTGATTGCCGTTTCTTTCTACGCTCTTAACATTCATGTAAATATACCTCCTGATAGGTGCTTTGGAACGCACCCTTTATTTATATTTTTACATAGCCGATATATTCTATCAAATAAAGTGGGAATTGTCCACACTTTTCTTAAAAAGTTTTCATTTAATTACCGGCTGAGGCTGGAAATTCACATAGTCCGCAGACAGCAGGCGATAGAAAATGCCATCCCACTGCCCTTCCAGCGCCAGCTTGTGGCTGCCGCCGTGCAAATGCCCATAAAAGCACTGCCGGACACCATATTTCTCCAGAATATCCAGAATCTCCTGACAGGTGTATCCCTTGTACCTGGGCGGATAGTGGAGAAACACCAGCTTCTCCCGGTCCCCTGCCGCTTTCAGGGACGCCTCCAGGCGCATCAGTTCCCGGCGGAACACCTTCTCATCGTGGGTACCGGACTTTTCCTCCTCGAAAAACCAGCCGCGGGTGCCGCAGATGGCATAGTCCTCATAGAAATAGCAGTTATTATTCAGCAGATACATCTGGGTGAATTCGTTTTCCTTACAGAATTTCTCGAATTTCGCAGCCGTGCTCCACCAATAATCGTGATTTCCCTTTAGAATGATTTTTCTGCCCGGGATCTGCTGAATCCAGGCAAAATCCGCTTTTGCACTGGGAAGGTCCAGTGCCCAGCTCAGATCGCCCATAAGCACCGTGGTATCCTCCGGGCCAATCACCCGAAATCCCTGCCGGAGCTTTTCCATATAGCCAACCCAGGCACCGCCGAAAACATCCATGGGCTTCGGCGCGCCCAGGCACAGATGCAAATCGCCTATGGCATACAGCGCCACGCACTCACCTCCCCGTATTCAAGTATTCCCTGACCGTTGCCCCGGGCACATCCAGCAGCACAGAAATGGTATCGCTGTCCGGTTCCGGGCTGCGCTCCGACAGGAGCAGCGCCCTGCGGTTCTCCCCCGCCTTAGAGCGATAGTCCTGCACCCCGGCATAGAGAATGGCCGTATAGGGGCTGAGCAGGCAATCATAATTTTTCAGAACGCCCGTCAGCGTCAGCGTCAGGCGGCTCTCGCTGGTCACGCCTACAAACAGTGCGCGCTGCATTTGCCGCAAAAGGCTCTGTTCCGGCTCATAGGTCAGGCCCATATAGGAAACCTTGGCATATTCCACTGCCGGTTTTGGGCCGCCCATGCAGTACAGCAGGTGCTCCAGTCCCATGGGCAGCACCACATCCGCAAGCGGCGTGCGGGTCTTTTCGCAGACCCCATCGGTCCGCAGCTGCCCCAGGTGTACCAGCTCCCAGGGGCTGTTGTTTTCATTGCAGCAGCAAATGATTTTCCCTACCGGGAAGCCCATTTTCTTCAAATACACCCCCGCCAGCACGCCGGAGAAATCTCCGGACAGCACCGCCAGATCTGTCTCCTCCTGCTCCATCCGGGAGAGCAGCATGCCCATAACCGCCAGCTTGACGCAGGTTTTCGCCCAGAAGCCGCAGCTGCACCCCAGCCGTTCCGACAGAAAGCGCAGAATGTAGCTCAGCTCCCCCTCCGGGTTATGCCAGCACTGCACCAAAACCGTCCTTCGGTCCAGCTCCCGGGCACGAACCCAGCGGCGGCCTACGGAGAAATCCAGGTCCCAGGCAGTAATCCCCAGGTCAAGGTACATGTCCAGCAGCCGGACAAAGGCGCCGTTTTCCGGCAGCTTTCCCAGATTCCGGATCTCCTCCCCGCTCAGCCGGGGCACCGTCTCCGGCACATACAGCCCGCCATCCGGGCTTCTGTCCTGGGAGAATGCCTGCTTTGCATCATAAAGGGGTTCCTTACTTCTTGTTGTTGCGTACAGCAGCGTCCATCACTCCCAAAGCATTGTTCCAATAGAGATTCATAACCATTTCCTCCGTCAGGCCCCGCTCCAGCAGGCGCTGGGCCAGAGCCGGATAGCTCTGGACACCCTCAAAGCCCTGGGCCAAAGCATCACAGCCGTCCAGGTCGCCGCCCAACGCAATATGACGGCACTCCGGGTCAATTTCCAGGAAATGGAAAATATGGTCGCAGATCGTGTCCAGCGTGGGCTTTTCCCCCAGGAATTCCGCGAACTGATTGATACCTGCCACGCCGCCCGTATCCCGGATGGCCCGGAACATATCGTCCGTCAGGTTCCGGGCATGGGGACAGACGGCCCGGCTGTTGGAATGGGAGGCTATCACAGGCGCCTGGGTGATCTTCATAATATCCCAGAAGCCTGCATCGCTGATATGGCTCACATCCACCAGGATTCCTAGCTTCTGGGCATTGCGGACATATTCCCGCCCCAGGTCTGTCAGGCCCTCTCCGGTCTGGTTGGAGCCGGTGAGGGCGTTGCTTTCATTCCAGCCAAGGGTAGAAATGCGGAAGCCGGCCTGGAACATGCTTTCCAGCAGCTCCGGGTCAAAGTCAAAGCCCGCCGGGCCTTCAATGGTCAGAAGGGCGGACATTTTTCCCTTTTCGTAGTTTGCCCGGATATCATCGGCGCTGTACACCAGACCGATCTTTCTTTTGTTCTTGTCGATTTCCCGCTGGATGGTGGCAATTTCCCGCTCAAAAACGACAACGGGAGACAGGCCGTACCAGTCCTTTTTTTCCATATAGGGCGTTGTAAAGCAGGCAAAGCACTGGCAGTAGCCGGAAAGCTGTTTTGCTCGGGTCAGGTCAATATGACCGCCATTCGCATTCAGGCTTCCTGCCTGATTCACATCGTCGCCCAGCAGCCGCAGGGCGGTGTCGCAGTGCAGATCAAATACCGGAAAATTCATTCAAATGCATCCTCCAAATGATTGATAATCAGCTTTTTTGTCTCCGTTCCCTGGGGTGCATAGATTTCGATCACATCGAACCGGGGCTGCAAGCTTGTGGGATACCGGGATAAGTACATGGACGCCGTGGTGCGGAGCCTTTGCTGCTTCCGGCAGTCCACAAATTCCCGTGCCTGGGCAAACGCCGCATTTTTGCGCAGCTTGACCTCCACAAAAACCAGATAGCGCCTGTTTTTGACGATCAGGTCAATTTCCCCGAATTTGCACCGGTAATTGGATGCCACCAGCGCATAGCCCTTTCGGCGCAGAAATTCCGCTGCCTTTTCTTCCCCCCAGGGGCCCAGCAGATTAGCCATAGAGCTTTTTCAAAAAGGTCCTTCTGTGGATGGGGCAAGGCCCCAGCTTTTCCAGGGCCGCATAGTGGGCCTTGGTGCCATAGCCCTTGTGAATTTCAAAGCCATAGCCCGGGTATTTTTCCGCAGCTTCCATCATCCAGTTGTCCCGGGTGACCTTGGCCAGCACGGAAGCGGCGGCAATATTGGCGCTCAGGCTGTCGCCCTTGATGACCGTCTTGCAGGGCACACCGAAGTCCGTCTCCCGGTTGCCGTCGATCAGGGCAAATTCCGGCTGGGGATTCAGCTGCTCCATCGCCCGGCGCATGGCCAGAAAGGTGGCCTGCAGGATATTGATCTCGTCGATCTCCTCCTGGCTTGCAAAAGCAATGCCAAAGCTCACCGCCTCATGCTGAATGATTGGAAACAGCTCCCGGCGGCGCTTGTCGGAGAGCTTCTTGCTGTCGTTCAGCCCCGGGATCACCAGTCCCTTGGGCAGGATGACCGCTGCCGCACACACCGGTCCGGCCAGAGGGCCTCTGCCCGCCTCGTCCACACCGCAGATCAGCTCAAACGGGAGCTCCAACTCGATTTCCCAGAGATTGATTTCACTCATAGCTCTGCCTCCTTGGGCTGCTCCAGGGTAAATTTTCCCAGTTTTCCGCTGCGGAATTCATCCAGCAGTACCTTTGCCATCCGCTCCGTATGGATTTCACCCCGTGCAAGCAGATAGCCTCTGTTCTTTCCTGCCATTTCCAGCAGCTCGTAGCCCCGGGTCCCCTGGGGGGCTTCTACCTTATAGCGCTCCTTCAGTGTTTCCGGATAGTATTCCAGCAGCAGCTCCATCAGGCGGCAGGCCAGCTCCTCTACATCGATGACGCCCTCCTTGACCGCCCCCGTAAAGGCCAGCATCATGCCAACCTCAGGGTCTTCAAATTTGGGCCAGAGGATTCCCGGGGTATCCAGCAGCTGCAATCCCGCGTCCACCGTCACCCACTGCTTGCCCCGGGTCACACCCGGGCGGTTTTCCGCCTTGGCGCCTTTTCTGCCGGAAATCTGATTGATGAGGGTGGATTTGCCCACATTGGGAATCCCTACCACCATAACCCGCAGGGGTCTATTCATGCCCTTCGCCGCATCCCTTTGGAGCTTTTCGGCGCAGGCCTTCCGGGCCGCAGGGGTAAAGCCGGAAATGCCCCGCTTGGTCTTGCAGTCCGTGGCAATGACAGCCATGCCCTTCTTCTCAAAATAGCTTTTCCACCGGCTTGTGGCGGCAGGGTCTGCCAAGTCCATGCGGTTCAGGACGATCATTCTGGGTTTGCTGCCGCAGATGGTATCAATATCCGGGTTCCGGCTGGACAGAGGAATCCGGGCGTCTACGATTTCGCAGACCGCATCCACCTGCTTCAGGTCTGCCTCGATCTGCCGCCGGGTTTTTGTCATGTGGCCCGGATACCACTGAATATTCATATTCTCCATTTAGTTTACCTTTCCGATTCGCTGAAAATCCCGCTTTTGAGAGCCGCCGTCCGTGCCCGGGAAGAGGATCAGTGCCACCTTGCCCAGAATCTCCCGCTTATCCACCTGGCCAATCTCCAGAGAGCGGCTGTCCTTGGAATTGTTGCGGTTATCGCCCATGACAAAGACACAGTTTTCCTCCACGATCTGTGGAAACACAGCCCCTTCGTCCAGATTGGTCAGGGTGTTGGTGTAATCCTCCTTCAGAGGGAGGCCATCTACATAGACAATACCGTTTTCAAAGTCCATGTCCACGATCTGCCCTTCTGTGGCGATGACGCGCTTGACAATGGGCTTCCCGTGATCATAGGCCTGCTTACTGAGGACCACAATGTCCCCCTGTTTCGGCTCCCGATAGAAGAGATTGCCGGTCAAAAGCAAATAGTCCCCATCCAGCAGCGTCTGCCGCATAGAGGGCCCGGACACCACGATGATGCGGAAAAAGACCAGGAATACGATCATAACCACAGACAGCATCCAGCACAAATCGTGCAGATACAGCACAAGACTCTTTTGAAACCCCGGATTTTCTTCCTTCTGCTTTTTGGATTCGAATCGCGCCACGTTTGTTCCCTCCTGTTTCTCTCCCGGCATAATATGGGATATTGTACCACAGCTTGTAGGTATTTTCCAGAAATAAAAAGCAAATTTTTCGTCAGAGCATAAAAAAAGAGGGCAAAGCCCTCTTTCTTTATGAAAAGCAGAATTAAACCTTCTCCTTGATCTTGGCAGCCTTGCCGAAACGATCCCGCAGGTAGTACAGCTTCGCGCGGCGAACCTGGCCCTTACGGACGGTCTCGATCATAGCCACGTTGGGAGAATGCAGGGGGAAGACCTTCTCGCAGCCGACGCCGTAGGAAACACGGCGAACGGTGATGGTCTCACCAATGCCGCCATGCTTGCGGGCAATGATGGTGCCTTCGAAAACCTGGATACGCTCACGAGCGCCTTCCTTGATGCGAACGTGCACACGGACGGTGTCGCCAACCCGGATCTCGGGCAGCTCTTCCTTCATGTACTGGCTGTTCAGTGCTTTTACCAAATCCATTTTATTGTCCTCCTTAAATATTAGGCGTTCATGCCCGCGCTTTTTCGCGGCAGAGGACACACCTTGATTTCAGACCGACTTATTTTAGCATAGAATCATAGGAAATGCAAGCACTTTTTTCGCAATTTCTTTGGATATTTGCGCTGTTGTTTTATCCAATTCTAAGGTATCGGCTCAGCACTCTGTGAACGTGTAGCGGACCATGCTCCCCTTGCCGTCGCCGGTGATGATCAGCAAATCGCCGGTTTTGGTCTGCACCCGGTCCATGACCGGGTAGGGGGCGTTTGCCTGCACGTAGCTTTCCGGGCTTTCGCACTCTGCCTCAAGGATCTCCTTTTTGGCGTGGGCTTCCCCGCCGCAGGGATTGATGGTCTCCACCAGGATCTCGTATTCCTTCATAGAAAAAACTCCTTTTCCTTTTTCTATAAGGATATCACAGGGGGCTCAGATCATGCAAATAGGCATTTTCCACAAAAATGTTATGTCAGAATCGTGCAAATAAACTCCGCGCACTTTTCGATGCCCAGCTTTCCGCTGTTCAGCGTCATATCGTAAGATTGAACCTGCCCCCATTTCTGGCCGGTGTAGAAGCGATAATAGGTGCTTCTGCGCTTATCCTTATCCTTCAGCCGCTGCTCCAGAGTCTCGGTCCGCTCGCCGTACTCTTCCACAATGCGCTTTGCCCGGAAGGCCATGTCTGCGTGAACGAAGACCTTCAGAACATCGGGACGGTCCTTCAGGATAAAGTCCGCACACCGGCCGACAATGACGCAGGGGCCCTTCTTTGCCAGATCCGCAATGACATTGCATTGAATCTGCCAGAGGATTTCCTCATTGGTGGGGCCGCTGTTGCGGTTTGTCAGCAGTGCGTCCGGAAAGCCGCCGGGGGCACAGCTCTACCAGCAGCAGCGCAATCAGGCCAACCAGCGCTTCATAGGTCAGAAGCTTCGTAAACAGCGCCTTGACCCGCTCTTTCTTCCCTGCGCCCACATTAAAGCCCACAACAGGGATGCAGCCGGCGGCCATAGCTGGATGATTTCGGCCTTGGCATTGGAATCCGACTCCATGCGTTCCCGTGGGAGCCTGCTGTGGGGCCGGACGGCTTTCTCAATTTTCCCGCTTTGGCAATCGGGACCGTGTCTTTGTGATTGGACTGTTTGCCTGCATCACCCTGACGGTCATGGGCGTGATTCTGGGTGCCAGCAAAATGTGGTATAATCCCAGGATCATCTGGCGGCCCCTGAACGGGATTGGCGTGGTGACGGCTATTGGATATCTGGGTTTGTGCCTGATGCCTATGGGGCTGGAGATTTGGACGGAGTATCGGTTTGACAAAGAAAGAGAGAAAAACCGATAATTCTAACGAATTGTACACGTGAAGAATAGACAAGTACAACGAAACAAGAGTTACTATGTAAAGGGTGGTTTCTCCACCCGAATACATATGACTGCGGCTCATTTGTGGTAAATTGAAAAGCAGTTGTAGGAAAGGAGCAGAAAAAGTCTTATAACCGCTAAAAATCAACACAAAAAGGAGCTGATATTTAATGAAATCTATCTTTGAAGAAATGGGCGGCACATACCGTCAAGTGGGCGATTATTTCATCCCCCAACCTTGTCTCGCCGGATGACGGCAATTATCAGATAGGCAAATACGGGCGTATGCACCGCAGCTATCTGAAAGAGTACCGTAAAATCCTCTACAACAACTATGTGCTGGAGGGAACGCTGTTCAAGCATTTAGCCGAGATCGACCAAGCCTGCAACGAACGTATAGAAACCATTGTTTCCGCTATGG
>ERZ773224.254-NODE-254-length-76454-cov-12.058731_pt1 | contig 76454 bp, 58 predicted proteins | sample MGYA00580526_ERZ773224 | MGnify/ENA primary metagenome ERZ773224 (study PRJEB29015, sample SAMEA2737743) | human gut metagenome | biome: human gut; feature: human-associated habitat; material: faeces | place: China | collected 2012 ... | reverse complement strand
CGGCTCTTCTTACAATATAAATATGGCACCGCCGCGCAGCGTCTTACATCACCATAGTAATAATGAGCGCACAAAGCGGCAGGGTGACGATGCTGAGCAGGGTAGTCAGCACCACGCTTCCGGCGGCAAAGTGCTCATCGTGGCCGAACTGCACCGCAAATACCGAGGTGATGGCGGCAGCCGGGCAGCATTCCAGCAGCGTGACCACCTGTGCAGCAGTGCCGTGGAAGCCCAGCACCCCGAACAGTGCCAGCGTAGCCGCCGGGATCAGCAGCATACGCACGGAGGCAAGCTTCCAGATGTGCTTGTCGGTCACGATGCTGCGCACGTCACCGGCAGCAATCAGCATACCGGTGATGAGCATGGACAGCGGGGTGTTCACCCCGGCCAGCAGCTCCAGCGGCTGGGTGATCAGGGCAGGCAGGGGAATCTGCAGCAGATAGATGCCCAGCCCCACCACAATGGCGTACAGCACCGGGGTGCGCACCAGACTGCGGGCAACCTCTTTTACGCTGGAACCGCCGCTGACAAGGCCATAACCCAGCGTCCACAGCAGAATGTTGAACACGGTCACATAGGCGCTGGCATAGAGCAGACCCTCGGACCCGAACAGCGCCGAGATGAGCGGAAAACCCATGTACGCCGCATTGGAAAAAATGCAGGCGAACCGGAAGATGGGGGTACGGCTGTCCTTGCGGCGGGCGGTGAGGGCCAGCGTGATGCCGGTACCGATGAGCAGGGCCAGCAGGCTCATCCCAAAGGCGGCCAGCAGGTTGTGCAAAATTTCCATACTGAACTCCATACGGTAGGAGTTCACGATCATGGCGGGCACCACCAGATAGACCAGCAGGTTGGAAAGGGTCTGCTTGCCCTCCGGTTTGAGCACGCCGGTTTTCACAGCGGCGATGCCGGTGCCCATGAGCAGAAACAACATGACGACCTGACCGGCCGTGATCTGTGCGAGTTCCATTGCGGGTTCCTCCTTCTGCGTTGCATCTAACGATAAATACAACACGGGTATAGCACAAACCCCCGCGTTCCGCAAGAGGGAACACGGGGTCTGACCGATAGAATTACAGGATCACATTTTTGATCAGCAGCGACACGCTGCCATCGGCGTCGTGCAGGAATTCCACCTCGGATTCCTCGTTCAGCAGCTCGGTGGGGATCTTCACCTCAATGCCGTTGGCGGTGTGGATGCTGCGGCTCTCCATGCGGCGGATGCGCGCAGGGGTCACGGTCACGGGCTGCTCAGGCGCTTCCAGCACATCACTCTTTTCCACATAATCATCAAAGGGCACGGCGGCAAGGGGATATTCCTCTTCCAACTGCTGACGCACCTGCTGGATGGATACCTGATTGTCGTTGTCTGCGGCCTGATTGGCGATCAGCATCGCGACCTGAGCCTCTACGTGGGGCTGGTCGGCATAGTTTTCCTGCACGGCCTGAACGGCGGCTTCCTGAATGGCCTGCAGCTTTTTCTTTTCCGGCTGGGCGGTGGTGTACTGGAACACCACGGTGGAAAGATAAAAATCCTTGTGCCCGTCGATGTCAAATTTTTTTTCCAGCAGCTTCATGGAGTAATCGGTGAGGTTCACGAGTGCGCCTTCCTCTACTTTGCCGCTCTGGCTGGGCAGACATGCCCGCTGCTGGATGATGGAGTTCACCGGGGCACCCTCCACATTCTCGGTGTAGTGGGTGTAGCCGTTTTTGTAGTTCAACTTCAGGATGCCCAGCCACGGCTCACCATCGCGGGTAAAATCCACCACGGCAAGGTCTGCCCCCGGAATGGTGGTGTGCGCGTGCATGTAGTCGAACAGAACGCCCGCGATGCGGCAGGAGAGGTCCACAAAATCGTGGTTGTGCTCCAGCTCGTTTTTAAAGGCGGAATCCGGCAGCGGGCGGCACTGGCGGATATCGTCGCTGGCAAGCAGCTTTTCGATGTGGTACTGGAAATAGGCGGTCTTTTCGGCGGTCATTTCCATGCCGCTGCCGCTGAGTACAGGCGCATCCATGGTGGTGTCCAGCACGTGCAGAATGGCCTGATGAATGATGATCTCCATGGGAGTTACCTCGTTTTTATAAGAATCTCTTTGGCATACAGTATAGCACAGCCCGGCCCAAAAGGCGAGAGCACATCTTGTAAACCGCCTGCAGGAATGCTACAATAAGGGCAGAAAACCACGCAGGAAAGGGGACAAAAACCATGGAATTCCGTGATAAGCCAATGGAAAACCTCATCCGCCTTCAGGAAAAGGATATCTGCAAAAATGCCCGCGCGCTGCTGCTGGATGGTGAGAGCATCGTGGGTGCCTACAAGACGGTGCGCGATCAGGTGATCTTTACCACCCACCGCATCATCATGGTGGATATGCAGGGCGTTACCGGAACCCGGCAGCAGATCTTTGTGCTGCCGTACCGCAAGGTGCTGCACTTCGGGATCCAGACGGCAGGCTTTGGCGACCCGATGCAGGCATCGCAGCTGACCGTCTGCTTTGCGGACGCACACGAGGCAAAGTTCGGCTTTATCGGCCAGCAGGAACTGTTTGCGGTCGCCAACGCCATCAGCCGGTGCATCCTGTAAATAACTCCTTTAAAACAGCAGGCTCCCCGCCCGAGACCGGACAGGGAGCCTTTTGCTGTATATGAAATAGGAGAATAGGAGAATGGCAGAATTAGCAGCGGCTTGTTTTGCGCACCAGCTGTTCGTGCATGAATACCATGAGCACCAGCAGTGCCAGCAGGTAAAAAGGAAACAGTGCCGGAGTGATGTTGTTTGCCAGCAGGCCGAACAGCGGCGGCATGGCCAGATTGCCCAAATAGGCGCTTGCCGTCTGGATGCCGATGACCGCCTGCGATCTGTCCGCACCGAAGTGTTCCGGCGTGGAGTGGATGATGCTGGGATAGATGGGCGCACAGCCCAGCCCCACAAGAACAAGACCGCTCAGGGCAAGGACCTGCGGTCCGGGCAGCAGCAGAGCCAGCACCCCTGCGGCCAGAATGCACTGACCCATGCGGATCATCTGCGTATCGTTGAATTTCAGGGTCAAAAAGCCGCAGGCGGCGCGCCCGGCAGTGATGCCGATGTAGAACAGGCTGGCAAAGCTGGCGGCAGTGCCGGCGGCAACGCCTTTCGTCAGTGTGAGGTAGCTGCTGGCCCACAGACCGGCCGTGGTCTCCAATGCACAGTAGCAGAAGAAGCACAGCATCACCTCTCTGGCACCCGGCAGACGGAATACCTGTCCAAGGCTCAGCGCCTGCGTCGAAGCAGTTTCGGTGTCGGTGCCTGCAGTACGGCTCTGCCATAGCGGCAAACTGAAAAAGAGCACTGCGCTCAGCAGGATCTGGAACAGGGCAATGTACCGGTAGCCGGATGTCCACGGCCCGCCGCCTGCCAGCACCCGGCCCATGACCATGGGGCTGATCATGGTGCCGATGCCCCACATGCAGTGCAGCCAGCTCATGTGGCGGCTTTTATAATGTAAGGCAACATAGTTGTTCAGGGCCGCGTCCACGCTGCCTGCACCCAGCCCATAAGGCACGGCCCACAGGCAGAGCATCCAGAACTGTGTGGAGACCGAAAAGCCGAACAGCGCGGCAGCTGTCATGGCCACACTGAGGACGGTCACTTTTCCAGTGCCCAGCGCACGGGTGAGCCGGTCGCTGTTCAGGCTGGAAACGATGGTGCCAAAGGAGATGATCATGGAGATCAGCCCCGCATAGGACACCGGCACACCGAGCGCCGGATACATGGAGGGCCACGCCGACCCCAGCAGGGAATCCGGCAGGCCCAGACTGATGAACGAGATGTAAATGATCGGAAGCAGAAGCTGTACCATAAACCTTGAGTTCCTCCGGGAAGGGTGTTATACTTGCAATGCATCGTGTGCTTTGCTGATGTAATAATATCACACATCAGGGCTGAATGTTAGGATAAAAACGCCCGATTGATACAACAAAACCGGCGCGGATGCGGATGTGCACCTTGACGGAAAGGAGATGGCGGATCGTGGCATTTCAGACCAGCTGTGCAGCAGCGGGCGGGCTCAACTGCCCGCCGGATATTGTGGCGGATAGCGAGGGCAGGGAGCTGGTGCAGCACGGCAGCGCACTGTTTCCCATTGCCTGCTATGCAGAAGACCTCAAAAGCTACTCGGTAGCATGGCATTGGCATGAAGAGTTTGAATACATCCTTGCCGTAAAAGGCCCGCTGGCGGTGGACGTGAACAAAGCCCGTCTGATTTTGCAGACCGGGCAGGGCGTGTTTGTCAATTCCGGAGTGTTCCATGCGGTGGAGCAGGCTGAGACCGGGGATGCTCTGCTGCATTCCGGGGTATTCCATCCGCGCCTGATCGGCGGCATGGATACCATCTTCTGGCAAAAGCTCGTACACCCGCTGCTTCAGCCGGGAGCACCGGCGTTCTTTCTGCTGAACGAGACAGACGACGGGCAGAAGGCCGTGCTCTGCCATTTGCGGGAAGTCTGGGACGCAGTGGCTCAAGAGGTCTTTGACTATGAGAATCAGGCGCGGTACCATCTTTCGGCGGCGGTGCATCTGCTGGGAATGCAGTGCAAGGGTGGAAAAACAAAGGTCTCTCAGCAGGAGCAGATCGCGGCCCAGCGCATGAAACAGATGCTGCGTTTTGTGGAAGAGCATTATGCTGAGGAACTAAACGTGGAGCGCATTTCCGACTGCGTGGCCCTGAGTGAGAGCGCCTGCCTGCGCAGCTTCCGGCAGCTGCTGGGGATCACACCCATCCAGTATGTCAAGCAGTACCGCATTGAAAAGGCCGCCGAGCTGCTGCTTTCCACCAGCATGAAGATCGGCGAGATCGGTGCCGACTGCGGCTTTTCGGATACCAGCTACTTTACAAAGACCTTCCGGGAGATCAAGCACTGCACGCCCAGAGAGTACCGCCAGAAGTTTGCAGGAAGAGAGCAGTCTCTTTCAAGGCGGGACGGCGGCAGAGCCAGTGCACCGGCTGAAACAGCGTTATAAAAGGAGAATCGGAAACAATGCAGCGTAGTTTGACCAAAGGCCCCATCACCGGCAGCATTTTGCTGTTTGCTCTGCCGCTGATGCTGGGCAATCTGCTGCAGCAGATGTACAACATTGCGGATACATGGGTAGTGGGCCGCTTTCTCGGCGCAGACGCGCTGGCGGCAGTGGGCTCGTCCTATACCCTCATGACCTTCCTCACCTCTATTTTGCTGGGCCTGTGCATGGGCAGCGGTGCGGCCATTTCCATGCAGTATGGCAGCGGCGAGCAGGACCGGATGCGGCAGAGCGTGTTCCTTTCGTTCGTTCTCATTGCAGGCATCTCGCTGGTGCTGAACGTGCTGGTGTATCTGGGACTGGACGGAATCCTGTGGGTGCTGCGGGTGCCGGAGGAGCTGCGCCCACTGATGAAGGAATACCTGCTCATCATCTTTTTGGGCATTACGGCTACTTTTTTGTATAACTACTTTGCAAACCTGCTGCGCGCCATTGGCAACTCGGTGGTGCCGCTGCTGTTTCTGGCGGTTTCGGCGGTGCTGAACGTCATTCTGGACCTTGTGTGCGTGCTGGTGCTGAACTGGGGAGTGAAGGGCGCGGCGGGCGCAACAGTGTTCTCGCAGTTCGTGTCCGGCATTGGCATCGGGTTGTACACTCTCAAAAAATTCCCGCAGTTGTGCCCCAAAAAGGCCGACTGCCGCTGGGACAAAAAGAATCTGGATATCATCCTCAATCTGTCCGTCATGACCAGTGTCCAGCAGTCCATCATGAACTTTGGCATCCTGATGGTGCAGGGTCTTGTGAACAGCTTTGGCACCGTGATCATGGCGGCGTTTGCGGCGGCGGTCAAGATCGATTCCTTTGCCTACATGCCGGTGCAGGACTTCGGCAATGCGTTTTCCACCTATGTGGCCCAGAACTACGGCGCGGGCCAGACCGACCGCATCAAAAAGGGCATCCGCAGTGCGGGCCTGTGCAGCGCAATGTTCTGCGTGTGCATCAGCGTGCTGGTGTGCGCCTTTGCTTCGCCGCTTATGAGCATTTTCATCGACCCGGGCGAAGGGGCCATTATTGCAGCCGGTGTGCACTACCTGCGCATTGAGGGCGCATGCTACATTGGCATCGGCATTCTGTTTTTGCTGTACGGCTATTACCGCGCCGTCAACCAGCCGCAGATGTCGGTGGTGCTCACCATTGCATCGCTGGGCACCCGCGTGGCGCTGGCCTATCTGCTTTCGGCCACGCCGCTGGGCGTTACCGGCATCTGGCTCAGCGTGCCCATCGGCTGGGCGCTGGCAGATGCCATTGGCATTGGATACTACCTGAAAAAGAAGCGCTAAAAAAGCAAATAGCACAAAAACAGAAACCCGGAACCTTCTTGAGCCGCTTGGCTCGGAACAGGTTCCGGGTTCCTACTTTTGCACGATGCTAGCGCATTTTTATTTTGCAACAGCCCCTTTTTTGTTCTGTGAGAAAGCAGGCATCAGCCTGCAGCGTCCAGAACGACCTTTTTATGATTGAAGTATTCCGCCAGAGCTTCGTTCTGCCAGTATTCACCGTCATCTTCGGATGCGGCAAGAAGATCATCCTCAAACGGCGGGCAGGGCGGCAGAAGCCCCGGAAGAACACAGACATCAGAAGGTGTCAGAAGAAGCTCCAGACGTTCCTGATAAGCCTGTTCATGCCGGTCTGCAGAGCCATCGACAATGGCAGTGATTGCCTTGCCGGAGGTAAGCCGCTGGAGAGAGGGCAGAGGATCCTCCGGTCCCACCAGACCGACGGCCAGCATGAGGATGCCTGCCAGAAAGAAAGCTGCCCGGTGGGATGGTACAGCAAGAAAAGCGGGCAGCCCTGATGGCTCGGAACGGGTGTGTTTGAACCAGTTGATCCAGTAATAGAGGATTGCAAAAATGCACCAGTAGGAGCTGTAGCAGTAAATGTTGATCTGACGCCCGGAGCCGATGTAGCCCATAGCATACAGCGGCGGGGTGTACTGCGAAGCGTAAAGGCCAAAGATCAGAGTACTTGCCAGCACCGGATGCTGGAACGGAAGGATGCGGCGATCCGGCAGGCAGTAGAAAAACACCCCGGCGATCGCAAACAGGACGATCTGAGGTAGATTGACCCAGCTCATCACCCAGATAACAGCGTTGGACAGAGAAAGAAGAATGGCCAGCACGGGGGAAATGGATGCCTCGCGGGCAGCCCGGACAGCGTTTCCGGGCGCAAGAACGCTGATTGCAAAGGAAACCAGCAGGATCAGAAGAATCACAGCAAGGCGGAACCGGCCGGGCTTTTTGAAAAATAACCATGCGGCGCAGAGAACAGAGGCGATGAAGCTGGTGGTCAGGGCGGTGCTGTAATTTCCGCCGCCGATCAGAACCGCAAGCAATGCACAGCACCCAGTCAGCACCGGATGCACTTTTTTGCCGGCGTCCAGCAGCAGGGTACCGATCCCGGCAAAAAAGAGAAGCGAAAACGAATAAAAGACCGCATAATAGGAAGCGCCGTTGAACCAGTAAAACGCCTGCGCCTGATTGGTCACCATCTGAACTGAGAGCAGAAGCGTCAGCGCGGAGAGGATCACGGCCTGACTGCTTTTTCCGCCCAGAAGCCTGCAATAGACAAAATGCATCAGGACGAAGGTGGAAAGGCTCAGGCAGCCGATAATGATGAATGGGGTGAGAAAATAGGCAGACTCTGAAAAAGCCCCCGGCTGTAATGCAAATAGAAAAATTGCTGAAAACGTCCCCTGCCAAGTGAAATAGTAGTCGCGCACCGTTTCCGCTGCAGCGGACAGAATCTCCGGGATCCCGCCGCCGGAAACAACCGCCCGATGCACAAGCAGTCCGTATGTAAAATCGTCTGCCAGAGGGTGACAGTAAGATGAAAACAGGAAAATCGGGATCAATGAGATCAGATAGAGAAGAACGGCCAGAAAGGCGATCCTGGATGGCATCAGTGCGGCACCGAACCTCCGGTGCAGGCGCTGGAAACGGGTCGAATGCATGAAAAACCTCCTGAAATAAAGTACAAAATGACATACCTGTAGTATAACAGAAAAAACCGGCAGGAAAAGTGTTTGCCCACAAAAAAATCTGGTCTCCTGCACAAAAGCAGGAAACCAGACCGGGAAAAAGCGATTACCGCTTAATATCGTAGTTCATGTTCATCAGGTTGCGGATAGTGCTCACATCATCGGTGATGTTGGCATCGCCGTGGATGGTGTGCTTGATGGCACTGCTTGCCACCGCAAAGTTGATCATATCCATGGCTCTGTAGTTGTGCAGCATGGCGTAGATCAGGCCGCTGGCAAAGGCATCGCCGCCACCCACGCGGTCAAGGATATTAAAGGTGAACAGCTTGCTCTCGAAGGTGTGGCCGTCGTACCACATGAAGGCCTTCAGGCTGTTCTCGCTGCCGCTGTGCGCATAACGCACATGGCGGGCAATGCACTTGAGGTTGGGATACCGCTCGATGAAGTGCTGGAAAATCTCGTCCTGCTGCTCATAGCTGGGCTGCAGAGGCACGCCGTCCTTCCAGTCGCCCTTGGAGTGGTCGTTCTCATCCTTCCACAGGTGGTACGGCTCAATGCCAAGCAGCACATCCACATAGGGCAGGCACTCGGTGCAGAAATCGCGGGCTTCTTCCCAGCTCCACAGGGTGGAGCGGAAATTGCCGTCGAAGCTGACGGTCAGGCCCTTGTTTTTGGCGACTTTGAGCATATCCAGAATGAGGGCACGGCAGTTGGGTGCCAGTGCCGGGGTGATGCCGCTCAGGTGCAGCCAGTCGTAGCCGTCCAGCAAAGCATCCAGATCCACCTGCGAGAAATCGTACTCGGTAATGGCACTGTGCTTGCGGTCATAGATGACCTTGGACGGACGGATGCCGTAGCCGGTCTCCAGATAATAAGTACCCAGACGGTTGGAAGGAGTCTCATTCGGCTCGGTCAGGATCATAGGGGTGCAATGCACGTCGTTGGAACGCAGCCAGCGCACGGCGCTCTTACCCAGACTGTTGTTGGGCACCACGCTGAAGAAGGTGCTGTCCACACCAAGGTTAGCCAGTGCCAGTGCAATGTTGGCCTCGCTGCCGCCGTAGCTGGCCTCAAAGCCGGATGCCATACGGATCTTCTCGTAGTTCGGCGGGGTCAGGCGCAGCATGATCTCACCGCAGGTGATGAATTTCTGGCCGGGGGTATCGTTGCCAAGGATCGGGTTGAAATGTTCCATAACGCTCCTCCTGATATTTACAGCTCATCAGAGTTCTGTTAACACATCGTTGTATCCATTATAATCCGGCCCGGATGGGATTGCAAGCACTTCCGCAGGGATGCAAGAGAAAATAATCAGCCTTTTTTGGGAGATTTGACGAATTCATACCCCTGTCAAATCGAAAGAAGGCGTATACTCTTCCTTTGCGCTGCTCTTCTGCTGCATGTAGCCCTGCGCCAGCCCCTTGTCCATGGCATAGTTGACCACCCGGCGGTATTCGTAGGTGGTAATGCGCCGTCCGATGCCGTGCTCTGCGGCTTTGTAAAACGGTGTGTACTGGCTCATGACGCTGGGGATGAAGCATCCGGGGTCTGCATCGTTCCACGCGGCCATCTGGTCAAGCACCGCAAAGCTGTCGTCAACATGGCCGGGCAGGGCAAGGTGCCGCAGAATGACCCCCTTTTGCAGGATGTCCTCTGCATTGAACACCGGGTGCCCGGCCTGTGCCATCATGGCTTCAATGGCGGGCTTTGCCTGCGCAAAATAGTCCGGTGCAGAGGAAAGCTCTGCCGAGAGGGCGGAGGAGACGTATTTCAGGTCGGCCAGCCAGATGTCGATGTATCCGCGCCATGCTTCCACGCTTTCCACCGTTTCGTAGCCGCCGGTGTTGCATACGATGGGCAGATGCAGGCCCTTAGCCCGGGCAATATCCAGCGCGGCAATGATCCAGGGCCGCCACTGGCCGGGTGTGACCAGATTGATGTTGTTGGCACCCTGTTCCTGCAGATTCAGGAAAATCTCTGCCAGATGTTCCACGCTGATCTCCTTGCCAAGGCCCTCGGCGCTGATGGGATAGTTCTGGCAGAAGCAGCATTTGAGGGTGCAGCCGGAAAAGAACACCGTGCCGCTGCCCTTTGTGCCGCTGATGCATGGCTCCTCCCAGTAGTGCAGGGCAGCGCGGGCTGCTTTTAAGGTGCCGCCCGCGCCGCAGAAACCGGTGCGTCCGGCAGCACGGTCGGCCCCGCACCGGCGCGGGCAGAGGGTGCAGGAAGAGGGAACGGAGACGAAATCGCTTTTCGGCATAATATCCAAAGTCCTTTGCTGAAAGTTTGTCAGCCCCAGTATACCACTTTTCGCCCCGGACGTGCTATACTATAAGATAAGGAAAAAATAATACATATGGAAAGCAACATCTTTGCAAGGTTCGTGTGGCGGACTGCGGCGGAGAGAACGTTGTGATGGAGGAGACCATGCGCACCGAAACCGATGAGATCCGCGATAATCTCAAGTACCTGACCCTGCTCTCGCGGGATTATCCTTCGCAGGCGGCGGCAGCCAGCGAGATCATCAGCACGCAGGCACTGCTCAAGCTGCCCAAGGGTACCGAGCACTTCATGAGCGACCTGCACGGCGAGAATGAAGCTTTTGTGCATATTCTGAATTCCGCCTCCGGTGTCATTCGCGAAAAAGTGGATCAGGTGCTGGGCGATACCGTGCCGAAGCATACCCGCGCCGAGCTGGCAACGCTGATCTATTACCCCAACGAAAAGCTGCCCCAGCTCAAGGCACGCTGTACTAGCGAGGAAGCACTGGATCAGTGGTACACCGAAACGCTGCTGAGGCTCATTGATATCTGCCGTCTGGTGTCCTCCAAGCATACCCGCGACCATGTGCGCAGATGCCTGCCTGCCAGCTGCGGCTACATTCTGGACGAGCTGCTCCACGCCCATTTTGAGGATCACGACAAGGACCTGTACTATGGCCAGATCGTGGGCAGCATCATTGAAAATGGCCGCGCCGACCGCTTTATCGTGCGGCTGTGCGAGCTGATCAAGCATCTGGCAGTGGACAAGCTGCACATCGTGGGAGACCTGTTCGACCGCGGCCCACGCCCGGATATCATCCTCGATCTGCTCATGCGCCACCATAATGTGGATATCCAGTGGGGCAACCACGATGTAGTATGGATGGGTGCCGCTGCGGGCAGCCCCATCTGCATCTGCACGGTGCTCAAGACCACGCTGGCTTATCATAACCACGGAATGCTGGAGGACTGCTACGGCATCAACCTGCGCCATCTGCAGCGCATGGCCGAGCAGTTCTACGGCAATGATGATCTTTCCATCTGGATGCCTCATACCGATGCGGCCCGCGGCCCCTACACCAGGGGAATGCTGCACCGCTGTGCCGTGATGCACAAGGCCATCAGCATTCTGATGTTCAAGCTGGAGTGCCATGTCATCGACCGCAACCCGGACTTCCAGATGCAGGAGCGAGATTATCTGCGCCGCATCGACTGGGAAAAGCACACGGTAAAGATCGGCGAAAAGGAGTATCCTCTGCGGGATACCTCGTTCCCCACGGTGGACCCCGCCGACCCGGCCGCACTGCACCCGGATGAACAGCTGGTGCTGCGCAAGCTGGTGCAGTCCTTCCGCCAGAGCGAAAAACTGCAGCAGCATGTGGAATTTCTCTATGCAAAGGGCAGCGTGTACCACATTGAGAACGGCAACCTGCTCTACCATGGCGCTGTGCCCATGACCAGCCGCGGCACCTTTGCCATGGAGCGCTTTGAGGGCCACCGCTACTCCGGCCGCGCACTGATGGACTACTGTGATGCCCGCGCCCGCCGGGGCTACTATGCGCCGGAAGGCAGCGCTGCCCGCCAGAGCGGACAGGATTTTTTGTGGTATCTGTGGTGCGGCAAGCTTTCGCCGCTGTTTGGCCGCAGTGCCATGACCACTTTCGAGCGGCTCTATGTAGAGGACGCTTCCACCCACACCGAGGTGAAGGACCCCTATTATACATGGTATAACGATGAGGCCGTCTGCCGCCGCATTCTGGCCGAGTTTGGCCTGCCCGGTGCCAGCCACATCGTCAACGGCCATGTGCCGGTGCGGGAAAAGAACGGCGAAAGCCCCATCAAGGGCGGCGGACGGCTGGTGGTGATCGACGGCGGTTTCTGCCGTGCCTACCACGAAAAGACTGGCATTGCGGGCTACACGCTGGTGTATTCCAGCCGCACCATGTCCCTGCGTACCCATCAGCCCTTTGAAAGTGCCGAGAAAGCGGTGAAGGATAATCTGGATATCATTTCCCAGAAAAACATTCTGGAAACCGAAAATCATCGCATTCTCGTGGAGGACACCGACGAGGGCGAGGTGCTGCGGGAGCGTGTGCACGACCTCAAGCAGCTGGTGGCTGCCTATCAGCTGGGCTGGATCACTGAGACTCGGTGCGAAGACCACATCTGGTAAAGAAAGCGCAACAGCAATGGATCTGGTTTTTGTAAAATACCTGAAAAAGAAATCAAAATTTTGGAATATCCTGCGCGAAAATGGGCAAAACAGAAAATAATAAAACAACACCAAGCGGGGCTTTGCTTTTTTGTGAAAGTTGTGTATAATAAGATAGCTGTACGTGTACGGCCTTATGGCCCATGCACATCAGGCAGCTTTTATGGAAAATGCTTTCAGGAACCTTAACAGGCCTGCGGCTGCGGGCCTCCGACAAGGAGATCATAAAATTGGAGAAATTTGTTATTACGGGCGGCAAGCCCCTGCACGGCGAAGTTACCATTTCGGGTGCCAAAAATGCGGCGGTGGGCGTCCTGCCTGCAACCATTCTGGCAGCGGATGTCTGTGTGATCGAGAATCTGCCGGATATCAGTGATGTGGCGGTGAGCCTGAAGATCCTCAGCGTTCTGGGCGCACAGATCAAAATGATCAACCGCAACACCTACGAGATCGATACCACCCATCTGAACGGTACCAACGTCCCGGACGACCTGTCCCGCCAGATGCGCGCCAGCTACTACTTTCTGGGCGCACTGCTGTCCCGTTTTGGCAAGGCTCAGGTGGCCATGCCCGGCGGCTGCAACCTCGGCCCCCGCCCCATTGACCAGCACCTGAAGGTGTTCAGTGCTCTGGGCGCAGAGGACAGCGTGGACTACGGCATGATCACCGTGCGCGCCAAGGAGATGAACGGTGCACACATCTTCTTTGATAAGGTCAGCGTGGGCGCTACCATGAACGGTATGCTCTCCGCTGTAATGGCCAAGGGTCAGACCATTCTGGAAAACTGTGCCAAGGAACCCCATGTGGTGGATCTGGCAAACTTCCTGAATATGTGCGGTGCGAACATCCGCGGCGCAGGCACCGATGTGATCAAGGTGCGCGGTGTGGAAAAGATGCACGGCTGCACCTACAGCATCATCCCGGATCAGATCGAGGCTGGCAGCTACATGGTGGCTGCTGCTGCCACCGGCGGCGATGTTCTGGTGAAGAACGTCACCCCCAAGCATCTGGAACCCATTACCGAAAAGCTGCGCCGTGCAGGCGTGGAGGTGGAAGAATTTGACGATGCTGTGCGTGTGCGCCGCACCGGCGATATTCTGCCGCTGAAGATCAACACGATGCCGCATCCCGGCTTTCCCACCGACATGCAGCCCCTGATGGGCGTGCTGCTGAGCGTGGCCAAGGGCACCAGCACCGTGACCGAGAGCGTGTGGGACAACCGCTTCCGCTATGTGGACGAGCTGCGCAAGATGGGCGCAGTGGTGCAGGTGGACGGTCAGGTGGCCGTGTTTGAGGGTGTGGACAAGCTGAACCCTGCCCCCCTGCGTGCTTCTGACCTGCGTGCCGGTGCGGCCATGGTCGTTGCTGCCCTGATGGCAGACGGCACCAGTGAGATCGAGGAGATCGGCCACATTGAGCGCGGCTACGAGAACATCGTGGAAAAGCTGCGCGGCCTGGGCGCTGAGATCAGCAAGGTGGAGCGGATGCCCGCTGCACTGGAATCGGCAATGTGATCATTCAGAACCTCTCAGTCTGTTTTGCAGAAGTTTCCCTGACAGGGAGCTTTTGTGAAGCCATGACGGAGAGGTTCGTTTCTTGAGGTTTGAAATGTCTGAATTCATCTCGTTATACTCTGGTTCCTCCGGCAACTGCAGCGTGGTGCGCACGGGGGAAAAGTACATCATCATCGATATGGGAAAGGGCGTGCGCACCACCTCGGCGGCACTCAAGGAGCTGGGCCTGAACATCAGCGATTGTGCGGGCATTCTGGTCACCCATGAGCACTCTGACCACGTCAAGGGGCTGGCCACCTTCCTCAAAAAGAATCCGCTGCCGGTATACGGCGCAGACGATACGCTGGATTTTCTGGATGCAAACGGTATCGTGCCCGCCAGCTGTGAGCTGCGCACCCTGTCCGGCGGGGAAGAGGATGTGGGAGATTTCGGCGTGACGATGTTCCCCACCAGCCACGACGTGCCCTGCGTGGGCTACCGCATCCACACCCCGGACAACAAGACCATGACCATTGCCACCGACCTGGGAGTCCTGACCCCGCCGGTGCATCAGGCCCTGAGCGGCTGTGACCTGGTGGCGCTGGAAAGCAACTACGACCTCCACATGCTCCGCAGCGGGCGGTATCCTTACTACCTGCGCTCCCGCATCGAGTCCAACCGGGGCCACCTTTCCAACGATGAGTGCTCGGCAAAGCTGCTGGAGCTGATCCAGGAGGGATGCAAGAAGTTTGCCCTCTGCCATCTCTCGCAGGAGAACAACACCCCGGCGCTTGCTTTGCAGACCATGTTCAACACCCTGGGTGCGGCAGGTGTCGTGCCGGAAAAGGACTGCATCGTGCAGGCCCAGCGCCGCAATGAGATCAGCCCCACGCTTACATTTTAAGAAAAAATGGCCTTCTCCATCATTGCTTTACAAAGCATGACGGAGAGGGCCGTTTTTTGTTATTATGCCAGATCCGGCAGGATATCGGGCCAGAGGGCCTGCTCCTGCCGCAGGTCGGTGAAAACGCAGTCCAGATAGATCTTGTTCACAGCCGAGATGATGGTGCTGCGCAGGAGCTTGCGTGCATCATCAACATCCGGCTCCAGCTCGGAAAAGCTCTTGGTCAGGCCGAACACATAGGGCAGGTAATTCTCCAGCTCATCGCAAAAGGTATCATACGCCTGCGCGGAGGTATAATGCGCCCGCTGCATCTTGAACAGACTGTCGATGTTTTCCATGGACAGGACATTTTTAGAAACTATGATGTAGATCAGGCAGGCCAGCTGATCCCGGGTATACTTCTTTTTGATGGGGTGGCTGATGATCCCTTTCTTAACGTAGTTGCTCACCATGGAAGCGGTGAGCTCCACCCCCTGAAATGTGCGGAAACACCCGTTGACAAACTGTACACTCTGATCCAGATAAAGCCCTACGGTGGGGAGTTCTGCATACCGGGGCAGGGCAAACCCTGCGGCGCAGGCCGCAACGCGGCGGTTTGATTCTAATTTCATGCGGACAGTATACCATGTTTTGGAAATGCGGTCAACAGGAAATTGAAAACTTTTGAAATAATTCAATAAAACAGTTGACAGGTTTTTGAAAAGCTGATATAGTGATTCAGACAACAGGAAAAACTGCGGCATCCGCTGCCGCCGGAATGGAGATAAATGCTTATGAACACCAAGATCGTTGTGGATTCCTCCGCCAGCCTGTACACCTTGCAGGGCGTGGATTTTGAATGCGTTCCCCTGAAGATCATCACCGACGATGCCGAATATCTGGACAACGGCATGATGGATGCCGTGGGCATGGCCCAGACCCTGCGTACCTATAAGGGCAAGACCTCGACCTCCTGCCCCAACGTCAGCGACTGGCTGGCCGCCTACGAGGGAGCCGACGAGGTGTATGCCATCACCATCACGGGCACTCTGTCCGGCAGCTACAATGCCGCCCAGCTGGCCGCCGAAGAATACCAGCAGGAGAACCCCGGCAAGCGGGTGTTCGTGCTGGACAGCCTTTCTACCGGCCCGGAGCAGCGCCTGCTGGCCGAGCATCTGCGGGATCTGCTGGCTGAGGGCAGGGAGTTTGACGAGATCTGTGAAGAGATGCTCCGCTACCACAAGCACACCCATCTGCTCTTCTCGCTGGAATCGTTGGCCAATCTGGCCCGCAATGGCCGCGTGAAGCCTGCTGTTGCTGCTGTGGCGCGGATGCTGGGCATCCGGGTCATCGGACAGGCAAGTGAGGCCGGGGAGCTGGATGTTCTCTGCAAGACCCGTGGCGAGCATGGTGCGCTGGAGCGCATCGTGCTGGAACTCAAGGAACACGGCTACACCAACGGCAGGCTCCATATCTCTCACTGCGGCAATCCCACTGCCGCCGAGCGCCTGAAGCACATGGTACAGGCTGTGTTTGATGGAGCAAAGGTGGACATCAGCGAATGCGGCGGTCTGTGCAGCTATTATGCAGAGCTGGGCGGCCTGCTGGTTGGTTATGAGGACGCGGAAGCATAAGCGAACGGCCCTCGGAAAAATTCTGCCCACGATTGAATAGGCGCTCATAGCGGGGAAAGCCGTTGTGGGCGCTTTTTTGTTTGCAAAATCTTCCGCTCTGCGCTATACTAACAGCATCAAAAATCGCCGTGGGCGGCAGGGGAGGGATACCACATGTTCAGATTGCCCATCGTCAAGTTTTTCAATCGCATCTTCAACCGTGTCACGATCACAGTGGTGCTGGTGGCTCTACAGGTGCTCTGGCTGCTCTGGGCGTTCTGGTCGTTCACGGCGGGGCGGGTCTGGCTGAACGGTGCCCTGAAGGCGCTGAGCATCATGATCGTGCTGTATCTGGTGCGCAAGGATGAAAACAGCGCTTATAAGATCGGCTGGATCGTTCTGATCGGTCTTCTGCCCCTGCTGGGCGGCGCGCTTTATCTGGCTTTTGGCAACAAGGCCCCCGCCAAGTATCTGCGGGAGCGGATGCAGAAGGTGGAACAGGCCCATCAGACCGAGCTTGCCCAGCCTGAGGGTCAGACCGATGCGCTGGATATCTCCAGCCGGAACCTGAGCCGCTATGTGGCAAAGTTCGGGCCGTATCCGGCCTGGAAGGATACCGCGGCCCACTATTTTTCCTGTGGGGAGGAGATGTATCCCCAGCTGCTGGCAGATCTGGACAAGGCAGAGAAGTTCATCTTTCTGGAATTCTTTATTCTCCGTTCCGGCAAAATGTGGGACGGCGTGGAGCAGATCCTCCGCCGCAAGGCCGCTCAGGGCGTGGATGTGCGGCTGATCTACGATGATTTTGGCAGCCTGCTGGGTTTGCCCAGTGATTTTGTCATCCGCATGGAGAAGGCGCACATCCGCTGCATCCCTTTCAACCCGGTGGTGCCGCTGGTCTCGCTGGTGATGAACCACCGCGACCACCGCAAGATCGTGGTGGTTGACGGCAATGTGGCCTACACCGGCGGCGTGAATCTGGCGGATGAGTATATCAATGCTGAGCAGCGCTTTGGCTACTGGAAGGATGCGGCCATCCGGTTGGAAGGAGCCGCTGTCTGGAACTTTACCGTGATGTTCCTCAATGCATGGAACGCCTTCCGCCCGCAGGAGACCGATTACACCGCCTTTGCGCCCACCCGCCTGCCCGCAGTGCAGGATGGCGTGGTGCAGCCCTACGCGGACAGCCCGCTGGATGAGGAACCGCTGGCCGAGACGGTCTATCTGGACATCCTCTCTCAGGCCCAGAGATATGTTTATATCTATACGCCCTACCTGGCCGTGGGCGAGGAGATGCTGGATGCTCTGAAAAATGCGGCCAAGCGCGGGGTGGACGTGCGGCTCATCCTGCCCGGGATCCCGGATAAGAAGCTGGTGTTCCGGCTCAGCCGTTCCTACTATCTGCCCCTGCTCAGGGCGGGCGTGCGCATTTACGAATTCACGCCCGGTTTCCTCCACGCCAAGTGCTATGTCAGCGATGACCGTGTCGCCGTGGTGGGCAGCATCAATATGGATTATCGGAGCCTGTTCCTCCACTTTGAATGCGGAACACTGCTCTTCCATAACAGCCAGATCGCCGCTCTGCGGAAGGATGTGGAGCGCACCCTGCCGCAGTGCCGGGAGATCATGCGCTCCGACTGCCGCACCAATCTGCCGGGCACAGCACTGGACAGCGTGCTGCGGCTGCTGAGTCCGTTGATGTAAGCGGCTGCGCGCAGCACTCGGGGAGCTTTTCCACGCAAGTGAAACGGGCCATTCCATCGCCCGCCCTATTGCCTGCGGCAACAGGGTCCCACCCCAGCGGACACTTGCTTTGGAAAACTCCCGTCGGCTGCGTAATCTTACGCTCTTCTGGACATACTATGGGGCAAAGGCCCAACGGGCCGTGTGGAAAGGGAGCGTATCTATGAATCAGAACCATCGGGCTCTTTGGAGCTGTGCCATGGCGGCGGCGCTGCTGCTGACCGCCTGCGGCAAAACGAACGCCGGGTCGGGCAGCTCCGGCAGCATGAGCGGAAGCAGCGGCACATCCTCCGCACAGACCCAGACAGCGGCATGGAAAACCGGTCTGGGTGTGGTGACAGAGGCCACCGATCAGGACAGGGCAGGGAAAATTGAACTGGCAGCGGCCGCTGTCCTGCTGGATGGCGAGGGCAAACTGGAGAGTGTTCTGCTGGACGAGCTGGAAGTGTCTGTTTCGGCGGACAGCACCGGCCATGTGACCCTGCCCACCGACTGGCGCACCAAGCGGCAGAAGGGGGACGATTACCCGCTGGCCGAGGTCTCTTCCCTGAAAAAGGGATGGGCGGAACAGGCGGATGCCTTTGCCAGTTACCTGATCGGCATGACCCCGGAACAGGTCTCCATGCTCAAAGTGGATAAGGATGGCAAGCCCACGGATGCCGACCTGCTGAGCGGTTGCACCATTGCTGTGGACCGTTACCGGAATGCCGTGACCCGGGCCTGCGCCAATGCCAGGGCACTGGGTGCCGCCAAGGGCGACAGGGCCGCGCTGGGCATCGAAGCGGTGAACGGGACTTCGGACATCACCGCCACCGATGACAAGGATGTGAATACGCAGGTGGATGTGAGCATCGTGGCACTGACCACCGATGCGGATCACCGCGTGACCAGTGCCATTGCGGATATGGCCGAGCCGGCCCTGACGGTGGTGTCGGACGGCGGTGTGACAGCCCCGGACCTCGTCAAGACCAAGCTGGAACTGGGCGAGGACTACGGGATGCGCGGTGCGTCGGCGCTGGGCAAGGAGTGGTACGAGCACAGCGAGGGCTTCTGCGATGCCCTCAAGGGCAAGACCCGCACCGAGATCGCCGGACTTTCCGGCGACGATGCCGACCTGAAGGCTCTGTGTACCATTGACATCACCGATCTGCAAAAGGCGGCGCTGGATGCCCTGAGCTGAGGGGAAAGCCCTTTTCGGTCTCGCAATCGCGCACCGGCTCTCCCGGATAGGGGGGCGGTGGCATTCCGCTTAATTTTCAGAGAGAAACCTCTCGCCGCGTCTGGCAGCTGCCGGCGCGGCGTTTTTGTTTTGTCAAAATGACCGCTTTGCCGTGATAAAGCGGTAAAGATTTGAGCAAACTGCGAAAAATCAGTTTTCCCCCTTGCCAAATGGCAGAAAACGCGCTATTCTATAACCACAGTTTAGCGATTTAGCATGGTAAAGCAATAAAACGAAGCTGCTTGCCACTGAGGGAGGAACCGTATATGAAACGTCTTGTATCCGCATTCCTGGCCGGTGCCATGGCACTGAGCCTTGCCGCCTGCGGCGGTGCCGCTTCCACTTCCACTGCCGCATCTGCCTCTGCTTCTGCTTCCGGCAGTGGTGCCGCATCCCAGGCTGCAGGCAGCGACCTGGATTACATCAAGGGCAAGGGAAAGCTGGTCATCGGCTACACCGTTTACGAGCCCATGAACTACACCGATGCGGATGGCAACTTCACCGGTTTTGATACCGAGCTGGCCACTGCTGTCTGCGAAAAGCTGGGTGTGGAGCCGGAGTTTGTGGAGATCAACTGGGACACCAAGGTCGTGGAGCTGGATGCCAAGAGCATCGACTGCATCTGGAACGGTATGACCCTGACCGATGACATCATGCAGAACACCGCTACCACCAAGGCTTATGCAAAGAATGCACAGGTGGTCGTTGTGAAAGATGGCACCGATTATACCTCTACCGCTGACCTGGTGGGTAAGACCGTGGTCGCCGAGGCTGGTTCCGCCGGTGAGGCCGCCATTGAGGGGGACGAGAACCTGGCACAGGCTGATTACGTTTCCAAGAGCGTTCAGACCGACTGCCTGATGGAAGTTGCCGCAGGCACTGCCGATGCCGCTGTACTTGACCTGACCCTGGCCAACGCCATGATCGGTGAGGGCACGGATTATGCCGACCTGAAGATCGTGGACGAGCTGAACGCCGAGGAGTACGGCGTGGCATTCCGCAAGGACAGTGATGCTGCCGCCGCTGTGGATGAGGCCTTTGATGCACTGAAGGCCGATGGTACCATGCAGGCACTGGCTGATCAGTACGATCTGGCACTGGCTGACTGAATTTGTTGAACAACTCCTTCCGTCATCGCTATGCGATGCAACCTCCCTCGGTGAGGGAGGCTTTTTGTTGCCGATGCGTGAAAGGCTCCCGAGCAGAGGGAACTTTCACCGGCTGTGATGGAAGGGGAATATGGATTCTGAATAAAAAAGGTGTGTTTTTGTGTCTGTGATTCTTATGCGCCTGTCCGGCGCGTTCCTGCTCAACTGTGAGCTCTTTGCCCTGACACTGCTGTTTGCACTGCCGCTGGGGCTGGTGGTCTCGTTTGGCTCCATGAGCCGCTGCAAGCCGCTGGCCGGGGTGGTCAAGACCTTTGTCTGGATCATCCGCGGCACCCCGCTGATGCTGCAGATCATTGTGATCTATCTGGGCCCCGGCCTGCTGGGCATGAACAACCCCTGGCCCTCCGGCTCCGGCGGACGGATGGTGGCGGCGGTGGTGGCTTTTGCCATCAACTATGCCTGCTATTTTTCTGAGATCTACCGCGGCGGCATTGAAGCAGTGCCCAAGGGGCAGACTGAGGCCGGGCAGGTGCTTGGCATGACCAAAACACAGATCTTTTTCAAGGTGACCTTGCTTCAGGTCGTCAAGCGCATCCTGCCCCCCATGGGCAATGAGATCATCACGCTGGTCAAGGATACCTCGCTGGCAAACACCATTGCCAATAAGGAGATCATTATGATGGCCAAGGAGTATAGCGCAAAGGGCCTGATCTGGCCGCTGTTCTCCACCGCGCTCTTCTTCCTGGTGTTTGTGGGCGCACTGACCATCCTGTTCAACTGGGCTGAAAAAAAGCTCGATTATTTCCGCTGCTAAGGAGGCAGATAGATTATGGCGTTGCTCGAAGCTTCCGGTATCGGGAAAAATTTTGGCGAGACCCATGTGTTGAAGGACATCTCCCTGGATCTGGAGCAGGGTGAAGCGCTGGCGATCATCGGCTCGTCCGGTTCCGGCAAAACAACTCTGCTGCGCTGCCTGAACTTTCTGGAACGGCCTGACACGGGTGTTATCAAGGTGAACGGCGAGACCATGTGGGATGCCGCCGACCCTGCCACCCAGAAGGAAAGTGAGATCCGCAAAAAGCGGCTCCATTTTGGTCTGGTGTTCCAGAACTTCAACCTGTTCCCGCAGTACACGGCCTTACAGAACGTGATGCTGGCAGGAGAACTGCTGGCAAAGGAACGTCCGGAATATCAGGCAAACAAAAAGGCCATCCACACGGAGCTGGAACAGCAGGCAAGAGAACTGCTGGCGCAGATGGGCCTTTCGGAGCGGGCCGCCCACTACCCGCATCAGCTCTCCGGCGGCCAGCAGCAGCGTGTGGCCATTGCCCGCGCACTGGCGCTTCACCCGGATATCCTCTGCTTTGATGAGCCCACCAGCGCCCTTGACCCGGAGCTGACCGGCGAGGTGCTGAAGGTCCTGCGTGATCTTGCTGACCGTAAGACCACGATGATCATTGTCACCCATGAGATGCACTTTGCCCGCGATGTGGCCGACCGCATCCTGTTCATGGATGGCGGCGTGGTCGTGGAGGAGGGCCCTGCCAAACAGCTCATCGACCACCCCCGGGAGGAGCGTACCAGACAGTTCCTCGCACACTATTCAGAATGACCCGCCGCTGAGCGTTCCGGATGAGGAGACCCCGCCTTCGGGCAATGCCGGAACAGGTTTCTGGAGCGTTTTGTTCCAGCTGCTGAAGCATCTGGCCGGGAAGCACTGAGAAATTTGAAAAAGCCTCTTGAAAATTCATCACAACCTGATATAATACCCACATGAACAAAAACGTCCTGCCCATTGCGCGGCAGGGCGTTTTTGTCGGAAAAAAATTCGTGTGATAAGGTCTGTGATGCTTTCCCAAGGAGGAACGTGCGTATGACGAAAGATATGACGCAGGGCAGCCCGCTCAAGCTGATCCTTGCCTTTGCGGTGCCGCTGATGCTGGGCAGCCTGTTCCAGCAGTTCTATAATCTGGCGGATACCATCATCGTGGGCCGCTTTGTGGGTGTGGAAGCCCTGGCGGCGGTCGGCAGTGTGGGCGGTCTGAACTATCTGGTGCTGGGCTTTGTCAATGGCATTGCCTGCGGTTTTTCCATCCCCATCTCATGGACATTCGGGGCAAAAGACTATGCGGAGATGCGCCGCTACACCGCCAACGCCGTCTGGCTGAGCGTCTTTTTTGCCGCAGTGCTCACCGTGGTCACGGTGGCCATGACCCGTTCCATTCTGGTCTGGACCAATACCCCGGACAACATCATTGATCTGGCAGATATCTACATCCGCACCATCTTTATCGGCATTCCGTTTACGCTGCTGTACAACATGACCAGCGCCCTGATGCGCGCTCTGGGCGACAGCAAGCGGCCTCTGTACTTCCTGCTGGTGGCAAGCTTTCTGAACATCGGGCTGGACCTGCTCTGCATCATCACCTTTAAGATGGGTGTGTTCGGTGCAGCATTCGCCACCGTGTTCAGCCAGGCTGTGGCCGGTCTGGGCAGCCTGTGGTACATCCTCAAGCATTATAATGAGCTGCGCTGGAACAAAGAAGAAAGCCGCCTGAGCAGACAGCACTGTGTCAAGCTGTGCGGCATGGGCATCCCCATGGGTCTGCAGTGCAGCATCACGGCCATCGGTTCCGTTGTGCTGCAGGGTGCAGTCAATGGTCTGGGCAGCGACATCGTGGCAGCACAGACTGCAGGCGGCAAGGCGGCACAGTTCCTGTCCGTCCCGCTGGAGAGTATTGGCACGGCCATGACCACCTACGCCAGCCAGAACATGGGTGCCAACGACCTGAACCGTGTGAACAAGGGCGTGAACACTGCCCTGGGCATCGGCTGTGTGTACAGTGTGGCATCCTTCCTGATCCTGCGCGTGCTGGATAAGGCATTGATCGGCCTGTTCCTTGAAAGCAGCCAGACCGAGATCATGGCCAACGCCCAGAGCTTCATCTTCTGGAACAGCGTGTTCTATATCCCGCTGGCGGTCCTTATCATTTACCGCTATACCATTCAGGGTCTGGGTTATTCCAGCCTGGCCATGTTTGCCGGTGTGGCGGAGATGATCGCCCGTGCTCTGGTGGGCTTCCTGTTCGTGCCGCTGTGGGGCTATTTTGCCGCCTGCATTGCAAATCCGGTGGCCTGGTTCTTTGCCTGCTTCTTCCTGATCCCTGCATATATCGTTGTGTTCCGGAAGCTGAAACAGGAAAAAGCAAGACCGCACGCAAACTTGTAAAAATTGAGCCGCTCTTTTGCGAAACCGCAGAAGGGCGGCTCTTTTGTTGCCTAGTAGGGGAGGCCTTGGCGAAGAGGGAAAGCCTCACGCAACGCCAAAGCTGAGAGGTTGTATAGAGTAGGGCCTGCCCGATTCCTTTACAAATAACACCAAAACGATTATACTATAAATAATTATGTCACAAGGGGGGTGAGGAGCATGGAGCTGGAACAGATCGAGGGCACGGTGGAGGACATTATCTACGAGAACCCGGACAACGGCTACACGGTGTTTGAAATTTCCGGCGGCGGCACGGTCACCGTGGTGTGCGGGATCGTGGGCGAGCTCCATGCGGGCGAGAGCGTGGTCTGCCGCGGTAAATATGAGAACCACGCCACCTATGGCCGCCAGTTCCACGCCCAGGAATGCGAGACCGATATGCCGAAGGATCTGGAAGCGGTGTACGCCTTTCTTGCCAGCGGCTCCCTGCCTTACATTGGGGCGCGCACGGCCAATAAGATCATCGACAAATTCGGCGCGGCGGCGCTGGAAGTGATCGCCAACGATCCCGCCCAGCTCACCCTGATCCCCGGCATCTCGGCAGACAAGGCCGACCGCATCCAGCAGGAGTTCAAGCGGATGTTCGGAATGCGGGAGCTGATCGCCTATCTGGCCCAGTTCGAGATCAGCCCCCGCCGCGCCATGGAGGTATTCCGCGTCTTTGGCCCCGGTGCCATGCAGGCCATCTCCCAGAACCCTTATCTGCTCTGTGGGGAACCCCTGCAGCTGGATTTCCGCCATGCCGACAGCATTGCACAGTATTACCACATGGAAGGGGACTGCACCCAGCGGCTGGAAGCAGCGCTTCTCCGTACCCTGCGCCATAACGCGGGCAACGGCCACACCTGTCTGCCCCGTGCGCAGCTGCTGGACACGGCATCCCACTTCATCCAGCAGCCGCCCGAGAAGTTGGCCCGCGCGCTGGACCACTGCATTGAGACCGGGCAGCTGGGCGTAAAGATGCTGGAGGCGGTGCCGTATATCTATCTGCCTGACCTGCTGGAAGCAGAACAGGCCATTGCCGACCGGCTGGCCCTGCTGGCGAAGCGGGAAAAGCAGACGGTGCGGGACCTTGATAAAAACATTCAGGTGCTGGAGCTAACTCAGGGCTTTTCCTATGCGCCCCTGCAGCGGGAAGCCATCCGCAAGGCCATGACCGAAAACTGCCTTGTGCTGACCGGCGGCCCCGGCACCGGCAAGACCACCACAGTCAATGCCATCCTGCAGCTGCTGGAGCATCAGGCAGACCGGGTGGCACTTTGTGCTCCCACGGGCCGTGCGGCCAAACGGCTGAGTGAACTGACCGGCCGCAAGGCCTCTACCATCCACCGCCTGCTGGAGGTGGACTACTCCGGCGGCGTGGTCAGCTTTATCCACAATGACAAGAACCTGCTCAAATGCGATGTGGTCATTCTGGATGAGATGAGTATGGTGGATGTGAAGCTGTTTCAGGCGCTCATTGCGGCCCTGCGGTACAGCTGCCGCATTATCATGGTGGGCGATGCCGACCAGCTGCCCAGCGTGGGGCCCGGCAACATTCTGGGCGAGGTCATCCGCTCCGGGCTGGTGCCCACGGTCTGCCTGAACGAGATTTTCCGGCAGGCCAGACGCAGCCTCATTGTGGAGAACGCCCACCATATCATCAGCAGTGAGCCGCTGCAGAAGGGCGGCAAGACAGACGATTTCTTCTTTCTGGAATCGGACGGCGATGCGGCGCAGAAACTGGTGTGCGATCTTGTCACCACCCGTCTGCCCCGGAGCTATGGGTTTGACCCTGTCCGGGATATTCAGGTGCTCTGCCCCACCAAGCTGGGACCCACCGGCACCCAGGCGCTGAATGTGGAACTGCAGAACCTGCTCAACCCGGAGCAGAAGGGCAAGCCCCAGCTCCAAAGCGCCTCGCGGGTGTTCCGGGTGGGCGATAAGGTGATGCAGGTGCGGAACAACTACGAGATCGTCTGGAACCGCATTGGCGGGGAGCAGGGCGTGGGAGCCTATAACGGTGATATCGGCATTGTGGAATCCATCAACATGCGTGACCGCTCCATGGTGGTGCGGATGGATGACCGCCGCCTGCTCTACCCGGCGGAAAACCTGAACGAGCTGGAGATCGCCTACGCCATCACGGTGCACAAGAGCCAGGGCAGCGAGTTCCCGGCGGTGGTGCTGCCGGTGGCACAGGTGCCGCCAAGGCTCTGCTACCGCAACCTCTTCTACACCGGCGTGACCCGCGCCCGCAAATTGTGCATCGTGGCCGGGCGGCGGGATGTGGTGAACCGGATGATGTCCAATGTCCGGCAGAACCTGCGGTACAGCGGCCTGTGCGAATTGCTGAAAGAGAATCTGCCGCCGGAACAGATGGCGGCAGAGTGAAGGACGGCATCCCACAGGGAGGACGGCGAGGTTTGGTCTATACTTTTTTACTGGCTTATGCTACAATATAAATTGATTTGATTTCCCGCCCGAACGGGCATTTACGATAGAAAACAGGGGAGCAGAGAAAGGAACGTTTCATTATGGCACAGAATGACATCGGCATCGATCTGGGCACAACGACCATTATCATTGCACAGGCAGGGCAGGGGGTCGTGCTCAACCAGCCCAGCGTGGTGGCAATGGATACCCGCAAGAACTCCGTGCTGGAGGTGGGCGACAAGGCCCTGGCCATGGTAGGCCGCACCCCCAACTATATTTCCGCCATTTTCCCGCTGAAGGACGGTGTCATCAGCGACCACACCATGACCCGGGAGCTGATCTGCCGGTTTGTGAATCAGGTGTACAGCTCCCACATGGTCAAGCCCCGGGTGGCTGTCTGCGTGCCCGCTGCCATCACCGGCATTGAGAGCGATGCCGTGGTGGAGGCCGTGATGGCCGCCGGTGCCCGTCAGGTCTACCTGATCGATGAGCCCATTGCCGCTGCACTGGGTTCCGGCATCGACATCACCCAGCCCGATGGCCGGATGATCATTGATATCGGCGGCGGCACCACCGATATCGCTGTCCTGTCTCTGGGCGGCAAGGTCAAGGCCACCAGTGTCCGCGTAGCGGGCAACCACTATGATGACGAGATCCTGAAGCATGTCCGCAACAAGTTCAGCATTGCCATCGGCCAGCGTACCGCAGAGCAGCTGAAAAAGAACGTCGCCTGCTGCCCCCAGAAGGCTGATTTTGACGAGACGATGGAGGTCAAGGGCCGCAGCCTGCTGACCGGCCTGCCCATCAAGGTGAATGTTTCCACCAGCGACCTCTACGAGCCTGTGATGATGCTGAGTGAGCAAATCGGCACTGCTGCCCATCAGGTGCTGGAAAAGACCCCGCCCGAACTGGCAGGCGATATCTTCCGCAATGGTGTGGTGCTGACCGGCGGCGGCGCACAGCTGCACGGCCTGCCCGAATACCTGAGCCAGGAGCTCAAGGTGGATGTGACCGTCTCGCCCGATCCCGTGAACTGCGTGGCGTTGGGCACCGCCATGAGCCTGGGCCTGAACGATAAGCTGGAGACCGGCTTCCTGGATGCGACCCCCCGCATGGGCCGCCGTTAAATGGGGTACCGGCCCGGCTCGTTAAGAAATTGGAAAAGTTGCAACAAAATTTTGTTCATACTTGTTGAATCAGGTCGGGAAATATTGTATAATATTTTCAAATCGCTTTTTGCGCGCCGGGGCCTGCTCCGGAGTGCGGAGTAAATTATTATTAGGAGGAAGACCATGAATCTGGGTTCTGATGTGGTTATCACCATTACCGGTATCGTGCTGGTGTTTGCCATCCTCGTCCTGCTGATGCTCATCATCATGCTGGAAGGCAAGATCTTCGACGGTATGGCCGCCAAGAAGAAGGCAGCCAAGGAGCCTGCTGCTCCCAAGGCTGCCGCAACAAAGCCCGCTGCCCCCGTACAGCAGGCTGCTCCTGCCCCTGTGGTGGAGGAAGGCATTTCCGGCGATGTGGTTGCCGCAATTATGGCTGCCATCCATGCCATGGGCAATGGCAAGTACACCCTGAAGGCCGTGCGCCGTGCTGCAAATGGCTGGAGCAAGGCTGGTGTCAACGACACCACCGCACCTTTTTAACACAGGAGGAAAAACATGACACAGTTTATCGATACTCTGGTCGGTATTTTCCAGAGTTCCGGCTTCGCACGGTTCGGTGAGCCGGGCGGCTACCTCTACGCGATCATGATCTGCGTGGGCTGCTTCCTGCTGTACCTGGCCATCGTAAAGGAATTTGAGCCCCTGATCCTGCTGCCCATGGCATTTGGCATGATCCTTGCCAACCTGCCCGGCAGCGGCATTATCCATATGCAGTACTTCGTTGGTGATGGTCTCGAGCACCCGATGTGGATCGAGATCCTGAACAACGGTGGTCTGGCCGATATGCTTTACATGGGTGTCAAGCTGGGCATTTACCCCCCGCTGATCTTCCTGGGCATCGGTACCATGACCGACTTCGCCCCCCTGATCTCCAACCCCAAGAGCCTGCTGCTGGGCGCTGCCGCTCAGTTCGGTATCTTTGGCACTTACATGGGCGCTCGTCTGCTGGCTGCTACCGGCATTGTGGATTTCACCCAGAAGCAGTCCGCTGCAATCTCCATCATCGGCGGTGCAGACGGCCCTACTGCCATCTTTGTTACCTCCCGTCTGGCACCTGAGCTGCTGGGCAGCATCGCTGTTGCGGCGTACAGCTACATGGCTCTGGTGCCCGTGATTCAGCCGCCCATTATGAAGGCGCTCACCACCAAGAAAGAGCGCACCGTCGTAATGAAGCAGCTGCGCACCGTGTCCAAGACCGAGAGGATCATCTTCCCCATCATGGTCACCATCATTGTTTCTCTGATCGTTCCCGATGCTGCCGTTCTGGTCGGTATGCTGATGCTGGGCAACCTGATGAAGGAGTCCGGCGTTGTGGATCGTATCCAGAAGACTGCCGGCAATGAACTGATGAACATCATCACCATTTTCCTGGCTCTGTCTGTTGGCTGCACCACCTCTGCAAACACTTTCCTGAACAGCCGCACCCTGTTCATCATTGTGCTGGGTCTGATCGCCTTCTCCTTTGGTACCGCTGCAGGCGTTCTGTGCGGCAAGGTGATGTACGCCCTGACCGGCGGTCAGGTCAACCCCCTGATCGGCTCCGCTGGTGTTTCCGCTGTTCCTATGGCCGCCCGTGTTTCTCAGAAGGTCGGCCAGAGCGAGAACCCCTCCAACTTCCTGCTGATGCACGCCATGGGCCCCAACGTCGCTGGCGTTATCGGCTCCGCTGTTGCTGCCGGTATCCTGATCAACATCTTCGGCTAAGCTTTATCTGAACACTGCCGCCCCTCCTGTGCTGTACAGGAAGGGCGGTTTTTTATGTACAACCCTCTTGAATTGTGATATACTTATAAAGTAAGTGATTTTATAGAAGAACAGGTGAAACAATGGCAGCAAGTCTCCAACAGGAATTCTGCGCTCTGCGCGATACCTATATTGAAAAGCAGTTTGGCCGCCTGAACGATATGCAGCGGCAGGCGGTGTTTACCACCGACGGCCCGCTGCTCATTCTGGCCGGTGCAGGCAGCGGCAAGACCACTGTTCTGGTCAACCGCATCGCAAACCTGATCCGGTTTGGCTCGGCCCACGGTTCCAGCTGGACCCCCCGTGAGGTGACAGAGGAGGATGTCAAGGCTCTGAAAACGGCAATTATGACCGGCACCGATGCGCCCGCCTGGCTGGACGGGATGCTGCGGCAGAACGCTGTCCGCAGTTGGAACGTGATGGCCATCACCTTTACCAACAAGGCGGCAGGGGAGCTGAAAGAGCGCCTGCGCAATATGCTGGGCGGCGAAGAGGGGGACGAGGTGTTTGCCTCCACCTTCCACTCGGCCTGTGTGCGCATTCTGCGCCGCTGGGCAGAATCCATCGGCTACCCCCGCAGCTTTACCATCTATGATACCGATGACTCCCAGCGCGTGATGAAGGCGGTTTATAAGGAACTGAGCATCGACGATAAGTTCTTCCCGATCAAGAGCGCCATCAACCAGATGAGCCGCTGGAAGGATCAGCTGGTCAGCCCGGAGGAGGCGCTGCGCACCCCGGCCCGGGACACCAAGGGAGCCATTGCCGCCAAAGTCTACGCCGCCTACGAGAAAAAGCTCAGGGAGGCAGGAGCCTTCGACTTCGACGACCTGATCTACCAGACCGTGCAGCTGCTGGCGGAGCACGAGGATGTGCGGGAGTTCTACCAGAACAAGTACCGCTACCTGCTGGTGGACGAGTATCAGGATACCAGCGTGGCCCAGTTCCGGCTGGTCAGCCTGCTCACCGGCCCGGAAAAGAATATCTGCGTTGTCGGTGACGATGACCAGAGCATCTACCGTTTCCGCGGTGCCACCATTGAGAACATCCTGAACTTTGAGCGCATCTTCCCCGGCACCAAGACCATCCGTCTGGAGCAGAATTACCGCTCCACCTCCAATATCCTGAATGCTGCCAACTGCGTCATCCAGCACAACACCGAGCGCAAGGGCAAGACCCTGTGGACCCGAAACGACGAGGGCGACAAGGTGCAGGTCTACACTGCCGAGAATGAGCAGGACGAAGCCATGCACATTGCAGATGTCATCGGTGAGCACCTGAAAGAGGGCGGGCATCTGGCGGACCATGCGGTGCTCTACCGTATGAATGCCCAGTCGGCCCCCATCGAAAGCTACTTTACCCGCGCGGGCATTCCCCATAAGATCGTGGGCGGCCAGCGCTTCAATGACCGCAAAGAGGTCAAGGACATCCACTCCTATATGTCCATCGTGGCGAACGCCCGGGATGATGTGCGCCTGCGCCGCATCATCAACGAGCCTGCCCGGAAGATCGGCAACACCACCGTCGATGTGATTGCTGACCTTGCCGCCCAGCAGGGAATCAGTATGCTGGAAGTCATCTCCCACGCGGATGCATACGCCAAACTCAGCCGTGCCATTATGCCGCTGCTGAAATTCTGGCAGATCTACGAAAAACTGCAGGAATCGCTGGAAACCAGGACACTGGACGAATTTGCCCAGGATGTCATTGAGGTGACCGGCTACAAGGCCATGCTGGAAGCCGATGCGGCCAAGGGCCACGAGGATGCGGCAGACCGCCTGCAGAACCTGGGCCAGCTGGTCAACAACGTCAAAAACTACTGCGACCAGCACGGCGAGGATGCTTCACTGGAAGGCTACCTGGAGGATATCGCCCTCATCAGCGACATTGACAGCTACAACGAGAGCGCTGATCAGGTGGTCCTGATGACCATCCACTCCGCTAAGGGCCTGGAATTCCCCTATGTGTTCCTCATTGGCATGGAGGAGGGGGTGTTCCCCAGCGAGATGAGCAAATACTCCGAGGCAGATCTGGAGGAAGAGCGCCGTCTGGCCTATGTCGGCATCACCCGCGCCAAGAAGGAGCTGTATATCTCCAACAGCGTCTCCCGGATGCTCTACGGCCGCACCCAGCGCAACGAACCCAGCCGCTTCCTGCGCGAGATCGAGCCGGAGTATATAGAAGAGACCCGCAGCCCGGCGTTGGAACGCCGTTCTTCCATGGGCTGGGGTTCCAGTTACAGTGATACCGTTCCCGGCGGGGCCTCGGGCTACTCCGGCGCGTCCGGCTGGGGCCGCAATTCCAGCAGCTTCGGCGGCCGCACCGGCGGCAGCTACCTCAACCGTGAATACAATGCCTCTGAGCGCGGCGGCTTCGGCTCCGGTTATGCAGGCCGTGGCAGCAGTGCTTCCGGGTTTGGCAGCGGAAGCAGCGCCCCGCGCACGTCTGGCTCCTCTGGTTTTGGTGTGGGCTATGGCCGCCCCGCGGCCCCCAAGGCAGCGTCCAAACCCGTGAGCTTTCCGGGGAGCCCGGCAGCTTCCCGCCCGGCATCCTCCGGCCCAAAGCATTACGAGGTGGGCGACATTGTGGAGCACAAGGTCTTTGGCCGGGGCAAGGTACTGGCTGTCAAGGCCGCTGCCGGAGACCAGATCGTGGAGATCAACTTTGAAAAGGTCGGCGTGAAGAAAACCATGGCAAATTTTGCGCCGCTGACGAAAATTACGGAGGAATGAGAAAACTATGATGACCGTTCGATTGATCGCACATACCCCGGAACCGGAAAAGGTGGTGGCGGCAGCGGCCAAGCTCTGCTACTCCGATGCCCATATCACCGACCTGCTGGACGGCCTGACCGAGGAGAAAACGGCCAAGTTCCTGACCATGCTCAGCGACCTGGGCCATGCCAGCCCCATTGAACATGCCAGCTTCACCTTTGGCATTGAGGGCGTGAGCCGCACCCTGCTGGCCCAGATCACCCGGCACCGCATCGCATCCTTCAGTGTCCAGAGCCAGCGGTATGTCCGGCTGGACGACTTCCATTATGTCATCCCGCCGGAGATCGAGGCCATCCCTGAGGCAAAGGCAGCCTTTCTTGAGAGCATGGATGAGGATGCGAAGCGCTACCTGGACCTTGCAAAAAAGCTGGAGGACGGCCACACTGCCCGTCTGATGGCGGAGGGGATGCCCGAAAAGCAGGCCCGCGCCAAGGCCTCCAAACAGGCCAACGAGGATGCCCGCTTCGTGCTGCCCAACGCCTGCGAGACGAAGATGGTCGTGACCATGAACGCCCGCAGTCTGCAGAATTTCTTCCATCTGCGCTGCTGCTCCCGTGCTCAGTGGGAGATCCGTCAGCTGGCTGAGGAGATGTTCCGGCTGGTCTACCCGGTGGCACCCCATATCTTTGCCAAGGCCGGCCCGGCCTGTGTCAGCGGCCCCTGCCCCGAGGGCAAGATGTGCTGCGGCAGAACTGCCGAAGTCCGCGCAAAGTATGAGGCCATCAAGCAGGAGGCTGGTGTATGAGCAAAGGCAAGCTGATCGTTCTGGAAGGGCTGGACGGCAGCGGTAAGGGCACGCAGGCCAAGCTGCTGGCAAAGCACCTGACGGTGACGGATCATCTGGTAAGAGAGATCACCTTCCCGGATTATGACAGTGATTCCAGTGCGCTGGTCAAGATGTATCTGGCCGGGCAGTTTGGCGACAAGCCTGACGATGTCAACGCCTACGCGGCATCCAGCTTTTATGCTGTGGACCGCTATGCGGGGTATAAGTCGGACTGGGGCGAGTTCTATGAGGAAGGCGGCATCCTGATCGCTGACCGCTACACCACCTCCAATGCTGTGCATCAGTGCTCGAAGCTTCCGCCGGAGCAGTGGGACACATTCCTGCAGTGGCTCTTTGACTATGAATACCACCTGCTAGGCCTGCCTGCACCGGATAAGGTGATCTATCTGCAGGTTGACCCGGCGGTGAGCCAGCGGCTGATGACTGCCCGCTACCATGGCGACGAGACCAGGAAGGATGTCCATGAAAAGGACACCGAATACCTGGCCCGCAGCCGCCGGGCGGCAGAATACTGCGCCGCTCACCTCGGCTGGGATACCGTCCACTGCACGGCAGGGGAGAAGATGCGGAGCATTGAGGATATTCAGGAAGAGGTCAGAACTCTTGCTCTTGCTGTTATTTGAAACAAAAGGAGGCATCCTATATCATGTACCGTTTGATGCAGCTGTCCGATTGGGCGGAGGTGCTGGCCCTGTGGCAGGCCCAGCGCGGCGACACGGAGGAGTTTGTCCGTGGCGCTGTGGAGCGCTTTGCCGGGGTGCAGAATGTCTACGTCGCGGAGGAAAACGACCACATTGAGGCTGTGGCACTGGCTGTGCCGGTGACCCTGCAGGGCCGCCCGGGCAGCTATCTGTTCGGTCTGTGCGGGCAAGGCAGCCTGCTCCTTGCGGGCCTGGTGGATACCCTGTGCGCCCAGCAGAAACTGCGGGGCGCAGGCTTTGTGGTGGCAGTGCCTACCAGCCCGGAACAATCAACGCTGCTGCAGGATAAAGGCTTCCAGAAAGCCTTTGCTCTGCGCTGCCTGCCCCGGGAGGTGGAGCGCAACCTGTGGAGCCAGGCGGAATTCGATTCCGTGACGGCAAAAAAACTCTGCGAGCTGCGGGCAAAATACTGGCCCGACACCGTTCAGCTGCCGCCGGAGCAGATGGGGGAAGTTCTGCGGGACCTGTATTCCCGTGGCGCGACCATCGTATCCAGTGAGCAGGGCTACGGCATCTATTTCCGCAGGGAGGATACCCTTTACTTTGTGGAGATGATGGCGGAAAATGACCGTGCCGCCGAGGTGCTGATGGAAGCCGCCCGGGAGAAAGAGGTCATTGTGGAAAAGGCTGTCATCACGGTGGGGGCTGCCCAGAATCTGTTCCTGGGCGAGGGAACCCGGCAGGAGTATGGCCTCATCCGCTTTGAAGGAGAACCTTTTGATGTTTCGGAGAGCTACATGCGCCTGATGATGGATTGAAAGGAACGTGGATATGGCAGAGAAACACCAGAAAAAGAAAAAAGGCAGTGCGCTGAAGATCCTGTTGGCCGTGCTGTTGCTGCTGGTACTGACAGTCGGTGCAGCAGGTGTGTTTGCGTATAACGAGATCAACGGCAATGGAGGAAAGCCCGGTGCAGAGGTGACCGTCAGCATCCCCCAGGGCAGCGGCGTTGCTGCCATCGCAAGGGAGCTGAAGGAGGCTGGAGTGATCCGTTCAGCCTATCTGTTCCGCTGGTATGTGGGGCACAAGGGTGCCGCCGGAAAACTGCAGTACGGTGATTTTACGCTGCAAACCGGCGGATATTCCTACGATGGCCTGATCACAGAGTTGTCTGCGTATGCCAAGGCGGATTCGGTGCGTCTGACCTTCCCGGAGGGAACCACTGCCATTGCAATTGCCCAGAAAATGGAGGAAGCCGGTCTGTGTACTGCCGAGGAGTTTTTGGAAGAAGCCAACACCGGAGATTTCAGTGAGTACACCTTCTGGCAGTATGTCCCGGACGATGCCGATGCCCCCGACCGCTTTATGAAGTGTGAGGGCTACCTCTTTCCGGACACCTATGAGTTTTTGACGGACGATACCGTGCATCATTACGTTGCAACGTTCTATGCACACTTCGATAAGCAGTTTACGGACGAGATGTACAGGGAACTGGAAAAGCAGGAGCTGACCCTGCCCGAGGTCATCACACTGGCCTCTTTTGTGCAGGAGGAAGCGGGCAACGATCAGGATTCCAATGTGGCGCAGGTGTTCCGCAACCGTCTGGCTGAGGGTTCGCCCTACCCCAAGCTCCAGAGCAATACGTCCAGCTATGTGCAGAGCGACGAGGACAACAACTACCTCTGGAACTGGGTGGCCCCCTACTACGGCGGGTGGGACAACATCCCGCAGGGCATCCTTGAGGAATATGACACCTACACCTGCACCGGCCTGCCCGCCGGGCCCATCTCGAACCCGGGCCTTGCCGCGATCCAGGCTGCTCTGGCACCTCAGTACGATGAGGAAGTCAGAGACTGCTATTTCTTTGTTACGGATCTTTCCGGTCACTACTATTACGCCAAGACCTATGCTGAACATCAGGCCAACTGCCGGAAAGCGGCTGAAGTCAATCAGAGTTTGAAGAAGTAAGTCCCTCTCAGTCCGCTATGCTGAAAGCTCTCCCAAGGGGAGTTCCAATTGCGGCTCCGGAGTCAGGTTTGCAGAAACCGATCCGGTGAGGCGGTATCGCGTCAGCGATGACAGAGAGGGTGTTAAAAAGAGAGGACGATTTTATGTTACAGATCCCGGAACTGCTGGCCCCGGCAGGCGACTTGGAGCGCCTGCGTTATGCCATCAACTATGGAGCAGACGCTGTTTATTGCAGCTTGCCGGAGTTCGGTATGCGGTCGGCTCCTGCCAATTTTACGCCGGAGCAGTTGGCCGAGGGTGTGATCTATGCCCATGCCCGTGGCCGCAAGGTCTATCTGACCATGAACACGCTGCCCACCAATGAGGAAGCCGACCGCCTGCCCGAAGCCATCAAGGCCGCGGCTGCCGCCGGTGTGGATGCCTTTATCGTGGCCGATCTGGGTGTGCTGGAAGCCTGTAAGCAGTTCGCTCCGGAGATCGATGTCCACATGTCCACCCAGACCGGCATCACCAACTGGGCCGCTGCGCGTGCCGCTTACAATATGGGTGCAAAGCGTGTGGTGCTTGCTCGTGAGATGAGCCTGCAGGATATCGCCACCCTGCGCGATAAGACCCCGCCGGAGCTGGAGATCGAGGCGTTTGTCCACGGAGCCATGTGCATGAGCATTTCGGGCCGGTGCCTGCTCTCCAATTACATGGCAGGCCGGGATGCCAACCGGGGCCAGTGCGCTCAGCCCTGCCGCTGGAAGTATTACCTCAGCGAGGAGACCCGCCCGGGCCAGCTGTATGAGATCGGCGAAAATGAGAACGGCAGCTATATCCTCAATGCAAACGATCTGTGCACCGCTCCCTTCATCGACCTCATCTGCAAGGCAGGTGTGGACAGCCTGAAGATCGAGGGCCGCGCCAAGACGTTCTACTATGTCGCCAGCGTCACCGCCGCCTACCGCAAGGCTCTGGATCAGTATCTGGCCGACCCGCTCAACGATAACTTTGAGCTGAGCGATGACGTTCTGGCCGAGCTGACCCGTACCAGCCACCGGCACTACTCCCCGGGCTTTTACTTTGGCCGCGAGCAGGCCCGCCAGGCAACCGACAGCGCTACTTATATCCGTGAGTGGGAGTTTGTGGGCACTGTGGAAAGCTGGGAGAATGGTGTTGCCTCCTGCCAGCAGCGCGGTAAATGGAGCCTTGGTGATACGCTGGAGGTGCTTTGCCCGGATGGCCGCAGCATTCCGCTGCACCCGGAGTGGATCAGAAACGAGGCAGGGGAGAGCATGGAATCCACCCCCCACGCCATGGAAAAGTACATCATCCCCACCCCGGAGCTGCCCCCCATGAGTCTGCTTCGCCGGAAGGTAGAAACTCTTGACAAATGATTCCAGAAGCAGTAAAATAATAAAGTCAAAATGAACGATGTCCTCTGGCTCTAGTGGTCAGAGGACAGTTGAGGGCTCGTAGCTCAGTTGGGATGAGCGTTCGGTTCGCATCCGAAAGGTCGAGGGTTCGACTCCCTTCGAGTCCATACAATAGAAAACCGCTCTGTCGTAGCTATACGGCAGGGCGGTTTTCTTGTTTGCAGTGTTCAGCCATCGGGATAGCTACTTCCGGTGCCAATGCGCTGCGGGGTTTTTCCGAAAAATTGCTGGGCAATTCCATCCAGTTGTGCGGTGATCTGCCGGAAATCCTGATTCAGATCCAAGGTGCGTGCACCAATCTGGTTGCCGCCCAAGTTGAACAGGCAATCCGGGGTGATGGCTTCCTGCGTTTTTGCGTAGACCAGCAGCCCGGAAACATTTCCGGTATGGGAGGTGTCCTGATTTTTGACGTAGGTGTAGATCTGATAGAGGTTGGCAGAATGCAAAGTCTCTTTGTTGAAACGCTGCTGAAATGTCCGGCTGTAATACTTGGCATCCAAAATCAGGATTTTTTCATGGAAACGAAGAAAAATATCGGTTTGCATGGCGGGGAGAAACCGCAGCATGGCAGCATTGTGCTCTCCCACAAGATCCCATTTGACCTGTGCAGCCTTGACTTCAGTAAGATAGGGATGGTGTTGCCGGTAATACTCCAGAATAAAGCGTTCGTACAGCTTTGCCATGTGTTCGTCCGAAAATGCTGTCATTTTATAGCTGCCGCTCTCGGTGGTCTGCAGCATATCGTGCAGCACGAAATAGCAGAGATTCAGCAGCATTTCGTAATTCTGGTTGCTCCGCTGATAATGTAACTGCCTCCATGGGATTTGAGAAGGAAGCAGTGCGGAAACCGTGTCCAGAAACAGCAGCGCTTTCTTCAATTCCACTTTGCGCTCAGTGGAAACGTTCTCGTCCCGAAGCAACACCTGCAGGGTGGTTTTCAGGATCTGGTTATACAGGTTGTCCTCGGAAAGCTCGTCAAAAGTACAGGCGGCCTGCGGCTTGTGCTGGATGCGGACCTTAATAGTCTGCGGAAGATCCAGCTTTCCCCGCAAAACCGACCGTGTCTCGCTTCGGGAAACATATTCCCGATAAAGCCCCTGCTTCAGCTGCCGAAAAACGCCCTTTGCAAGGATGGCGGCAAACAAATCGTCGATGTGCTCAAACTTTTCCGAGGCAATGCATTGATAATCCTGTTGCTGAAGCACCTGATAGGCGTAGGAGAGCATATAGTAGATGTTCTGGATAAAAATCCCTTTGTCAGTCGTCATTGAAAACACCACGCAGATTCTCTTCCCAACGATGCAGCTTGTCGGGCGCATCGAACCAGTATTCTGCCAGCGTAGGGAGAATATCAAATTCCACCACAGAGCGCAACCGGTTGGTGGTGCAGGCGGCAGGGTCGGCCAGACAGAAGTAGCTGTGACCAATGCGGAAGCCGGAACCAAGGGAGGCATCTGTAGTAATTTCCCGGTTCAATGCCTTGATCTGTTCCACCAGAACATTGAAGGTTTCGTTGTCGAGCGCGGATTGATATTTCTGGAATCCCTCGGAGGTGAACGCCGGTTCCATCTCGAAGAAACTGAAACGTCTGCGCAGCGCATAGTCGATCATGGCGAGACTGCGGTCGGCGGTGTTCATCATGCCGATGATGTAGAGATTTTCCGGGACATAGAAGGGCATCCCGTTATAGGCCAGCGTGATCTTTTCACCCCGGTGGTCGCTTTCAATCAGCATCATCAGCTCGCCGAAGATCTTGCTCAGGTTGCCCCGGTTGATCTCATCGATGAGGAAAAAGTACTCCCGGTCAGGGTCGTTGGAAGCCTTCTGGCAGAAGCGGTAAAATACACCCTCGGTCAGTTTGAAGCCGGAGCCATCCGGTCGGTAGCCCAGCATGAAATCCTCGTAGGAATAATTCTGGTGGAACTGTACGAACTCCACCCGGGAAGAATCAGCTTGCCCCATCATGGAGTACGCTAGCCGTTTGGCGGCGTAGGTCTTTCCAACGCCGGGTGCGCCTTGCAGAATAACGTTCTTTTTGCGGCGCAGTAGAGAGACCAAAACGTCATAGCGCGGTTCGCTCAGAAATACGCTGTTCAGAAAATCTGATTTTGTATAAGCGTTCGATGCTATCGAACGGACGGGTGCTGGATTTTCTTCCCGGATGAGATCCAGAATAAAGTTGTATTCCCCTTCCGAAAGCTTGAACAGGCCTCCATTCTGTTGTACAAAAAACTCCATTTTCTCCAGCTCAGGGAAGGATTTCAGCGCAGCATACTCAATAGGGGAAGTCAGGCTCTCGGTTTTTTCAAAATAAATCTCCTTGCCATTGTTTTCCTGTGTGATCTTGGCTAGAGCCACCACTCGCTTTACCGGATTTGCTTCGTAGCCGATCACAAGATCCCCAGCTTTTGCATCGAGAAAATTCTGGAAGATCCTGCGCTTGTTTCCGTTGTCATTGTACAGCGTATATGTCTGCTCTTCGCCGACCCGCAGACTGGAATAACTCCAGATCTTAGGATTGGCAGTCAGCCACCAGTAGTGGCGTGAAGGCGCTTCACAGGCAGCAGTAGCAGCCGGTATTTTTGAGAGATCAGTCTTCTTCAGAGCCTGTAAAAGCTCATCCCGCAAACGCCAGATGTAAGTGCCGTCCGCCTTTGTGCCGACTTTTTTGCCCACATATAAAATGGGCCACCAGCGCATACTTTCGCTGTCGCGGGGCATGATGCGGCAGCCTGTCTTTTCTGCAACCCGCTGTGCAAGATGGTAGGTGTTAGAGATGTAGAAATTGCTGGTTCCGCCGTATTTAATGGCAAGTTGCTTGCAGGTGGCCTGCCCGCCGTAATCCAGCATACATTTCATCACCCGCAAAGCCTCCGGGGTAAAAACCGAGGTGTCCTGCAGCAAAGCACTCCACTGTGCGGTTGTAATGCCCGGATCATACTCACTTTTAGCGGGAAACCATCCGGCCTGCATCTGCGCTGTCTTTTGTTCGGCAAGGTAGAAACGGCTCAGATAAAAGCCCAGATCAATGGCGGCAATATTCCAGTGTGTGTCGGGCCAGTATTTTCCGGCAGGGGCTGCATCTATGGCGCTTCGGATCATTTGAGTGACGGCTATATTTTGGCTCAGTGCTGCCCGTAGCTCATCATAAAGACGGTAGCTGTTTAGCAGCGACTCTACAGAGCCATCCCGCTTAGGCGGAGCATCGAAGTTCAGCGCATCCGAGATGTCACGGGCAACGGAATAGCGGTAGATATAATATTGATCCGGATACCGGAGCCACAGATAGACGCTGATGGCACTGGTGTTCTGGTAGTGGTTGTTCCAGCTGCCGTCGTTGTATTTTGTATGTATTTCTTCGGTGGCAGCCTGAAATGCAATAATGCGCTTGGAAAGCTCAGTAGATTCATCAAACAAGCTGCGGAACATTGCGCGTGTTGCCTCACAGTCTGCTGCTGCAAAATTCAGGATCATCGCGCGAGGATAGGCATAGCCGGTATCCAGAAGCGAAGAGACTTTTGCAGTAGCTTCCTTGAACATTCCTGCAAAATCTATTGCGTCAATATTCCAATGGTCGTGGAAATGCTGTGCGGCTTCCCATTTGAAATCTTCTCCGCGTGGCCAATGCTTCGGGAAATAGGTCTGGTATCCGTTCAAAACAGGCTCCAGTTTTGCTAGATCAATCATGGTTGCTCCCTTCGAAATCAAAAAGTCTTTAAGATATTGTACCACGATAAAAGTAGAAACACCATATTCCGGCAAAATAAAATGCCCGCCTGAAAGTCAGACGGGCATACAGTAAATCAAATCATCTGAAAATGCTTCAATGCTTCCACGATTGCATCCTCTTTTTCCTTCGAACACTGAGGCTGCTTTGTATTTTCGGACTTCGCCTTGTGGTGATTCTCTCGTACCTCCAGACCACACTTTTGCTTGACCTGCGAGATATACAGGGAAGATACTTTCAGCCCAGTCTTTTCCAACACGTGGGCTTTGATTTCAGGATAGGTCGCACCCTTTTGCAATCCTGAAGCGTCCATGCCCTCCAAAGAGAACTCTACACGGACTTTTTTGGAGTCGATCTCACCCTTGGAAAGTGCAATGACACATTCGGTATGATTTTCATTGTCAAAACATAGATCAATATCGCTTTCAACGATGGGCAGTCGGAATTTGATGGATTTGAGCCACTGACCGTTGGGCTGACGCTTCGGGTAGATCTGAATTTCAGAAATCAGATGTTCCATCAGCTTTTTGCGTTCAAGGGGGTTCATCACATTGTAGAGCTTTTCAAAGCAGATGAGAACTTTGTAAATGTTATCGCCCGTGATTTTATCCGCTTCGATAGCCTGCTTCTTTGCCCGGGCATCCATCAGGTTATTTTCTGCTTCTTCGATTTTATCGTACATCCTGTAAAGCCGCTCGTCAAGGTCGGATTTGCGGATGATATAGTGGCGCTCATCCGGGTCGAGCGTGTCGATCTCCTCCATAATTTTGGACTTGATGGAATAATACTGCTGCAACTGCTTTTCAGCGGCAGCAATTTCCTGTTCAATGGCAGTGGTGTCTACTTTGCTGTTGATCTTCTCCTGCATCATGGCGGCAAACTTTGGATTGCTGACCAATTTGATGATAACCTCCACCACGGCGTTGTCCAGAACTTCTTCCTGAATTTGCTTGTTGAAATCGCATTTTTGCCCACGTTGCATCTTGCGGTGCTTGCAACTGTAATAAGAGAAAGATTTATAGGGTGTGCCATCTTTCTTTCGTTTGGTGCATTTGTTGCTATACATTCCAGCACCGCAAATGGGGCACTTGACAAGGGCGGATAATAAATGCGCCTGTTCCGTCTTGCTGCGGTTGACTGGTTCGTATCGTTTGGACTGCGCCAACAGCTTGACCTGTGCGGCGTTCCACAATTCTTCCGATACGATGCCCTCGTGCAGGCCGTCCACCAGCAAATAATTCTCCTGTGGAACCTGATGATATTCGTTCCGGGTGCCGTGGATCTTTTCGAGTTTGCGGCGGCCAAAGGCGATTTTTCCGCAGTAGACGGGGTTCTTCAGGATGGCGCGAATCAATGTTGCGCTGAAAAGGGGAGAGGTGCCATTTTGACGAGCAAGTTTCTGAAAGCCGTGGGTCTCCAGATATTTGGAAAGACCATTTGCACCTGTGTCCGTGTTTACATATTGCTCAAAAATCGTACGAATGGCAGGGGCTTCATCCTCATTGATTTGCAGCACACCGTCAACCAAACGATAGCCATAAGGCGCAAAACCGCCGTTCCAGCGACCTTCCCGTGCCTTCTGGATGCGGCCTTCCATGGTTTGGACACGGATGTTCTCACGCTCGATTTCAGCGACAGCGGACAGAACGGAGATCATCAGTTTGCCGGCGTCTTTAGAAGAATCAATGCCGTCCTCCACGCAAATCAGGTTCACACCAAAATCCTGCATTACCTGCAGGGTAGACAGTACATCGGCAGCATTGCGGCCAAAACGGGAGAGCTTGAACACCAGCACATAGGCAATACCATCCTTGCCGGATTTGATGTCATCCATCATCTTGCAAAAGGAAGCACGGCCTTCAATAGATTTTCCCGATTTGCCTGCATCCTCATATTCGCCAACGATCTGGTAATTGTTGAAGTCTGCATAGGCTTTCATGCGAGCTTTCTGTGCATCCAGCGAATAGTCATCGATTTGCATGGTGGTAGATACACGAGTGTAAATATAAACTTTTGTCTTTCCCTGTGACATAAGAAATCCTCACGGCTACCGTTATTTCTTGTCGATTTTCTGCTCTAAGAACTGGATGGAATCCAGATAGTCTTGTTCCACGTCGCTGAGCGTTTTAGCCTTGTATTTCCGATATTCAGTGGTGGCTTTGTCCACGGCCTGCTTGTGAGTAACGCTGCCATTGCCAATAAGCAACTGTTCACCGCTCATAGTCAGGATGCGGTCAAGGTGGTTTGCCCAATCCTGCATTGTCATGGGCTGTTCACGTTCTGCCTGACGTTCTGCGAAATCCAGATAACCGGAAACCAACTGCCCCATAGCACGAAGCTCTTTCTCGTTCAGATAATTTTTGGCAATAGTAGCTTCTCGTAAGGTGGGTTGATTTCCTACAAAAGTGGTCAGACCCATAAATTCCTTTTCGGCATCTGCACGGTTGTAAATGACCTCAGCGGCAGTCTGACCGTGGATGGCATAATGAATTTTATTCTGAACTTTTTTGAAGAACTGGACGGAGATTTCTGCTTTTGGGTCGTAGTCAATGCTGGTTGCATAGATTTCCAGAACCTGACGATAAAACACTTTTTCGGAAGCACGGATGTCACGGATGCGTTCTAACAGCTCTTTGAAATATCCACCGCCGCCCAGATTTTTCAGGCGTTCGTCATCCAACGCAAATCCTTTGCGCATATATTCTTTTAGAATACCCGTTGCCCAGATGCGGAACTGTGTGCCGCGTTTGGATTTGACACGATAACCGACGGAAATGATGACATCGAGATTGTAGAACTCGACCTGATAGGTCTTTCCGTCTGCGGCAGTTGTTGCAAATTTTGCAACAACTGCATCTCGGTCAAGCTCACCCTCTGCAAAGATGTTTTTGATATGGCGAGAGATCGTGGATTTATCGCGTTGGAACAAATCGGCCATCTGGTCAATGGAAAGCCAAACGGTATCCCCATCAAAGGTAGTATCGATTTTGGTCAGACCATCTTCTGTGGTGTAAATGATGATAGAATTATTGGGAGAGTCATCTGGACGATTCATTTTAAGCACCTCGTTCAGTGTATGTAATACAGTGGAAGGGGAGACCTTACCACTGTGTTGGGACAAGCATTACAAGAATATTATATCATGCTGCAAGAGCGGTATCAACAGTATCTTGTCGATTTTCGTTGGTTGTTGATGATACTGTGTTGTCTATTTCCAAGATCGAATCAACCGTTGCCATCTTTTCTCCTGGCTCACGAATGGTCTGGAGTTCGGTGCAGCGCTTTCCCGATGAAATAAAAGGTCGATTCTCCGAGAGTGGATCAGCCGTTTGGATCTTCGATGTGGCAGCAGTAGAGAAATTGCGTTCGGTGACCTTGGAAAGCAATTCTGAATTTTCATAGGTGTCTGCACTATCGTCTGGTTTACCGTTTAACTTTTTCTCTCGCCACGTTGATACCACGGTGGGCAATGCTTCTGTGGGAGTTCCACGGATAATGGTAGCCTCTCGCTGGGATAGCTTAAGTTTGCCGGATAAGATTTCTTCCTGAATGCCGGGGCAGTATTTTTCCATCAGCTCAACAGTTTTCATGAATTGCTCGGCACGAATTACAAAAGAGGGACTTACATTATTTTCTTTGGCGATTCGTTCAGTCGTGTTTTCTACCGGTGGCAAATTGTCAATTTGACAGTTTGCCACCTGCGTGTACTGATTGCCATGGTTTCCCCCACGAGTGGATTTTTCAGAGTGATACTGCTTTCCAATCAGAAACTTTTTCTGCTCGGGTGTCAGATTCCGACGACCCAGCTGATGTTTGCAGATCCATGCCAGAACATCTTCACGGGTTTCGCAGGTGCAGGAGATCGAGCGGGTGGTATAAGGGATTTCTGGGTGCTGCTGGAGAATCTTATAGCGATTGTGGCCATCAACAAGAATGTTGCCCCAGACGATCAGGGGAGACAGGACTTCGCCCTCTGAAAGGATGTTTTCTTCCAGTTGCTGAAATTCTTCATCGGTCAATGCAGGAATCTGAGATTGAAATTCGGAGTCGATGATAAATTCAAACTTGTTTTTCTTCATGGGCAAAATCTCCTTTCAAAAATTTATTGGTAGTTCAGCCGTTATCCCTGCATGGATTTCCTGCCCCCTTCCGGCGGCGTTTTCCGGCTCTCCTTGTCAGGGTCATGGCCGGGTATCCCATGCAGACGGTCATTCGGTTCTCAAGGTTCGATGAAGGTTTGTAGAAAGCCTATCACAATCAAATAAGTATTTTTAGGACGTATCAGGTCCGGTTTTGAGGGAGAAAACCGGACTTGGGAGGTCCGGTTCTTGTGAACGGCTCTGGATAGAGCATACCATAAAATTGCTCGATTTTTTAGGAAGTGATACTTCCGCTTTTTGCCTTCAAAACCGGAAGTAATAGTTCCGGTTTGATGCAATATTAAATGAATCAACGACGATTTTTTCGAAACGAATTTTCCTACAAGAAATTTGCTTATTCAGCGTCTGTTAAGATACGCAGTCGGCACAGTTTATGTGCTGAATATCGGGTTTGGGCGAAGTCCAACAAGTGTTTTGAAGCTGGATTTGTAAAATCGAATTCAAAAATTGCGAGTTGGTACCAACTCGCCCTGATTGCTGCGGTTGCAAACTCAAAAACTTTCTGAAGAAAAAATAACCGTCCGCTTCAAGTTGAACTTGAAAACGGACGGTCTTGACTACAAAATGATTTTCAAATTTGGGAAGCGCATTGAGAGACTTCATAGTTGTAGCAAGCAGTGCAGACGTATATACATCTGCGAACTTGTCGGGGCGAAGCCCCTCCATCTGCTGTCGTAGACCGTTCTGTCGCTTAAAAGCCCCACTGGGGCTTTCATTGCTCCGCTCCGTTGCGCAAACACGAACTTTGCTCTGCAAAATGCTTGTTGGGAAATCCCAAACCCTTGAACTGCATCGTGCCGATGCAGGATGCGCAATTTCATTGCTATTGCTGTACCGTTATGGCTTTACCGATGGCGAAGAGTATCTGCTGATCGGTACGGCAATATACTTTCACCTGACAAAACGCCGCGCCAAAAAGACGGAGGAACAGGCCATGGATAACCTGTGGCTGGAACTGCCGTGGTGGTTTGTCTGAAGAGGCAGAATGGAATGTGAACGGAAAATGTATGTGTTGCTCTATAGATTTATGGTACATTATGAGAACGTCGCTAATTTTGAAATTCCATTTTTCTTGTGGAATCTTGTGACTATCTCATAGTTCCGCAAAAGCACCGTCGTGTACTTTGACGTAGCTTTTGGTATTTTTTAGTGTCTAAAATGGCTCTTTGTACCCAGAACCGTACCCGAGAATTTTGGGGTATGAAACTCGACACTTACGGTTACCATTTTACCATGCCCATATTAAAACCCTAACAACCCGTGTAGTGTTTGTCTGCGGGAAGTGCAGGCCACCGGCCAGAGCGAGATGATCTGAAGTTGGAGCAGGAGAAAAATATTTCAAAAGAATGCAGTGTCCGTTGAAGAATTTTGCCACAATATGCTATAATGACTACTATAGGCAGATCGTATTGTGTCGTGCGAATGGACAAAAACGGATACGGAGGAGATCCTTATGACGATTTTGATCGTAGATGATGAGTTCCGGATTGGGCAACTGATTCGGAGACTGATCCACTTTGAAGAGCTGGGTCTGGAGCTGATCGATGTATTCGACGATAGCGAAAAGGCCTTGGGGGCGATTTTGCTTCACCATCCGGACGTTGTGATCTCCGATATAAAGATGCCGGGCATGGATGGTCTGGAACTGGTGCGGCGGACACAGGAGGCAGGGATTGCATCGCGCTTTGTCTTTGTAAGCGGCTTCCGGGAGTTTGAGTATGCCCACAAGGCCTTGCAATATGGCGTGGAAGACTATCTTCTGAAGCCCGTGAAGGAAGAAGATCTGAACAATATTCTTCAGAAACTGAGCGATGGTCACGAGCAGGTGCTGCAGCATCGGCGGGAAGAAAAACAGTTGCAAGAAGAAGCGCGCCGGGGCCGTTATATCCGGGGATTTGACCTGATTCAGGCCATCGAAAGTGCTGGAGAGTGGGTCGATTGGCAGGAACTGAACCGGATGATGCAGAGTAATGTACAGAATGGGAAGATGCTGGCTTTTCTGTTGCAGTTGGATTATTACGATGCTTCCCAGCAGGATGACATCCAAGACCGCATGGTTATCAACAATCTAATTACCATGACGGAGGATCGACTGCGGCCACATTTGTATGAGCAACTGTACGCCGTGCAGGATAAGACCCTGATGATCGGTCTGTTGAACTACGCCCCCGCCGCAAGCACGATGGTGCGGCAGGAATTGTACACCGTGTATGCCGATGTGCGGCGGTATCTGTCGGGATTCCCGGAGTATGTCGCTACGCTGGCATTCGGTGAAGAGATCACACCGCAGCAGGGAAAGTTGTCACTTCAAACGGCCCGCCAGCGGATGAATTGGCGGATCGCGCTGGGGGCAAACCGTATCATCGGGCCGGAACACTTTGTTACTAATCCAAAACTCGGAGAGCTGGATACCATTGCCCGCGCCCAGCTGCAGAATGCGGTAGAAGCTTTGAACGCTGCGGCGGCAAGCCGCGTGTGGCAGGATCTGGTGCGTCAGATTCAAAGCAATCCCCAGAATGACCCGGCCTTGTACTATACGCTGGCCCGGTGTTTCCTGAATACCTTCTACGGCGACCTGACTTGGGATGAGCGCCGTACCCGGCAGTGTCGAAATTGGCTGGAACAGGTGCGGCATTGCTGGCAGCTTCCGCAGCTGAACGAACTGGTGGAACAGGCAATCGCGGAAGAATTGCAGACCCAGCAAAAGGAATTGGACAACCAAACGGCTCGTCCGGTGCGGATGGCCTTGGATTACATTGCCGAGAATTATGCACAGAAGATCGGGCTGGATGAAATCGCCGAAATGCTGCAGATGAACAGCTCCTACTTTTCCACGCTGTTCAAAAAGGAAACCGGAAGGAACTTCCAGAATTATCTGACGGAATATCGCATTGAAAAAGCCAAAGAGCTGCTGCGCACCACAAATGAGACAATGATGAGCGTTGCCGAGCAGGTGGGGTATCAGGACACGCGGTATTTCAGTCAGTGCTTTGTCAAAGTGGTGGGAGTAAAGCCTTCGCTGTACCGAAAAATGTATTCCTGAGAGGTGAATGCAATGAAGTGGATGGATCGGGTGTGGGCACTGCTGGTGCTGGCTGCCGCCGCAGTGCTGGGGGCACTGTTATGCGGACATATCGTCGATGCAAAGCAGGCACAGACAGCGCTGCTCTTGGTGGCAACAACGGCGCTGCTGGTGCTGGCCGGGACGCTGGTATGGATCGGAAAACAGCTGCAGGATATTCTTCGGCGGCTGAAGGAGCAGGAATATACCAGCTTGCTGCCCAATGAAGAAAAAAACAAGGCGCTGCCGTTTTATCCGCAGCTATGGGATGCGGTGATGAACCAAGTAGATATGGCCAAAGAGAGTGACGCTGCAGAAGAATACGAGCGACAGGCAACGTTGCAAGCCTTGCAGAGCCAGATCAACCCGCATTTCCTTTACAATACGTTGGAGTGTATCCGGGGTCAAGCACTGATGGATGGCAATACCAGTGTGGCCGATATGCTGGAGGCGCTGGGAAATTTCTTCCGTTATAGCATCAGCCGCCGGGAAAACGTGGTAACACTGGCGGATGAGATCAACAACATCCGCAGCTATATGCTGATCCAGAATTACCGCTTTTTGAATCGGTATCAGTTTGAGCTGGAATTTCTGGAGGACGAAGAGCCGCTTCTGGGGTGCTACGTGCCCAAACTGACCCTTCAGCCTATTGTGGAAAATGCACTGATTCACGGGTTTCAAAATCAGAAGTCTGGCTGTGTGACTTTGACGGTGGATGCCTCGGATAGTATGCTGATGCTTACGGTTTCAGACGATGGCGAGGGCATGGACGCTGCAGTTCTGGAAGAGCTGAACCGGAAGATCCAAAGTCGCCAGACCCTTTTGCGGAAGCCTGCTTCCCACGGGAACGGCATCGCGCTGCAGAATGTGAACCGCCGTATCATGATGCTATATGGGCGGTCCTACGGCTTGCACGCTTATTCCACGCCGGGTCGCGGCACGGATGTGGAAATCATACTCCCGCGGATCACCAAGGCGAAGGTGACACCATGAACCCGGTCCTGATGCGGGCGAAGGCATTGGCCTTTGGAAACGAAGAGCATCCAGAAGCCCACGATCTTGATTTTGTGCTGCGCTGCGGGGAGCTGACCGTGCTGGTGGGGGAGCAGGACTCCGGACGGCAAGCGCTGTTTGACGGTTTGAACGGAAACTGTGCCATACAACGTGGTATGGTATTGACCCCGGAAGGGAAAATTTTTCCGCTGCAGAAAAAGGTGTTTGCAGCGGGCAGTTTTTTCACCGAGGAAACCAGCTATCGGGTGCAGGGGGTGGAATTGACAGAAATACTGTTTCTGATGCAGCCGGGGGGCTGCAAACGACTGCATTGGAACACCGCCCGGCGGCGGAAGCGGGCGCAGGAATTGCTGGATCAGGTGCAGCTGGAACGCGATGTCCGGGAGGACGTGAGCCGCCTGAGCCCCATGGAGTGCTTCCAGCTCAATCTGGCCGCAGCTCTGGATTCCGGCGCAAGCCTGATGACTATTCAGGAGGATTTCGAGGGCTTTTCGGTGGCGGACTTCGACCAGCTGGTGCCGATCCTGAAAAAGCTCCAGCAGACCACAGGATTGGCCATCCTGCTGAACACCAACAGCTTACGGGCGCTGGAAAAGCTGGCCGATGAGGTGTTCGTGTTCCGGAATGGCACCATTGCCAAAAAGCTGCGGGGGGAGAAGATCGCTCCCCGCACCATTCTGGATCATTTGGGTGGTGCGCAGGCCGCTTCAGAGGAACCCCGGCCACAGCGGGAAACATTGTTTGAGATACAGGGTCTTCAGGTTCGGGGGCGTTCTTGCCCCATTGTGCTGCATCGGGGTGAGATACTTCATCTGGTGGACTATGACGTGAGGGAAAAGCAGAAACTTTACCGCATCGTTTCGGGGCAGCAGCTGGTGTCGGGGGTGTCCCTGCAATACGAGGGGCATCCGCTGCCTCAGAATTGGCCGCACAGCCCGGAATGTTACCCAATCACAGCGCTGGATCGGTTCGGGGCGCAGGGACTGTTTCCGCAGATGTCGGTGGCTCAGAACCTAATCTTTCCAGCCCTACGGCGACTCTGCGGGCCTTTTGGGCTGTTGGACAAAGGGTTGGAACAGGCAGCTTTGAAGGAGTGGGATAGAAAAAAACAGTTGGATGGCAAAAACATGGCGCAGCTGACCCAAGCACAGGCAATTGCCCTGCAGATGGAAAGCTGGATTCTTGCCCGCCGGAAAGTGCTGATCCTGCTGGAGCCCTTCCTGCACACGGATACTGCTAGCCGTTCAGTTTTGCAGAGTGCGTTTGCCCGGTTCCGGGGGCAAGGCGGTGCCATTCTGGTGATTTCCTCCAGCCGGACATCGTACCTAGGCATTTCGGAACAAGATACCGCTGCAGAGCGGTGGGCACCATGGTACGATCGGGTCTTGGATGTTCAGGAGGTGTGCAGCGATGAAACATAAGATTCCGCGTTTGGCTGCGCATTTTCCGGCCTTCTGGCCGATTCTGACGGTGTATCTACTGGAATTTGGCGTGCTGGGACCGGGCCAGTGCTATCTGATCCTGCGCCAGCTGAGTATGTGGGTCCCAGCGGTGCTGGGCATGATGCTGATGCGGCTTTCGGGCAGTTACAACATGGCGGTGGGAACCCAGATGACCTTTTCAGCGGCGTTGCTGGGGATCCTGCTCCAATGGTACTCCGTTCCGATGTGGGCGGCCTGTGTCGTGGTGCTGGCTGTGGCCGTGGTATTGGGGATTCTTTATACAGTGCTGTCGAATAGGATGCAGATTCCGCTGTTTTATCTGTCGCTCTGTGTTCATTTGCTGCTGGACGGCCTGAACGGCTTTTTCTACCGGATGACCAGACAGACCTCCAATTATGCTTATGCAGGCGCGGATCGCACCCGCTGGCTTGGGGTGCCGCTGTGGTGCTGGGTTGCGCTGGCGGCGCTGGCACTGGGGACTGCCTATCTGAACCGCACCACCTATGGCCGCTCCCTTTTCCTGCTGCCGTGGTATCACGATGTCCGTTGGCAGGAGATCGGTGAAAGCCGACGGATAAAAACAGGGACAAGGCTGAAGCTGGACCTCATCCTTGGGGCTGTAAATGTCTTGAGCTGCGTTTTGGTGGGGCTTTCCGGGATCCTGTTGGCTCTGCGGGGCGGAACAACGGCTTTTTACTCCGGCATGAACTATACTTGCCGCATTCTGACGGCGGCTTCCATCGGCGGCTGGATGAACGCCACTCGCCGCAGCCTTCCGGTGGGGGCGCTGCTGGGCAGTATGAGCCTTGTGCTGATCCTGATGCTGGAAGTCCATCTGCGGATCAGTAGTTCGTATGTGGAGTATTGCCTGAGTGCTGTGCTGATCCTGCTGAGCGCGGCGTGGGGCTCTGTCCAAAAGAAAAAACGACTGCAACCCAAAAATCGTATCACTTAATCCAAAACTTGTCTCATTGTAACAAAATCTTTTGTGTAATATAATGACCTCAACAGAAGCGGAACGTCAGAAGTTCCGTATCACAGCAGAAAACCGAAACGTACCCGAACAAAAAAGAAGGAGATTTTGTTATGAAAAAGATCACGCGCCGCAGTTTTCTGAAAGCGTCTGCTGCCGCTATGGTAGCTTCTGGTCTGGCCGCCTGCGGCGGCTCTGCATCCTCCACCGCAGCATCCTCCGTGGCAAGCGCCGCAGGTTCTGCCGCAGCTGCAGGCAAGGGCACCATCGGCATCCTGATGCCGACCCTGAACGCTGAATTCTTTGCAGTTACAGCCAACTCCATGGCAGCGCGGCTGGCGGAAGAGGGTTACACCGGAAACATTCAGGGTTTTAACAACGATGCGGCACAGGCCGTTTCCGTCATCGAGAATTTCATCACCGATGGCGTGCAGGGCATTGCTTATATGACTGTGGACACGGCAGGCGATGACGCTCTGAAGGACGCCATGGATGCAGGGATCAAAGTGCTGACCTGCGGCGTGGAAAATGCGAACTACGACGTCTGCCAGATCATGGATAATAAGGCGACGGGCTACCAGATCGGTGAGATGGCGGCAAATTACATCAACGAGAACTTTGGCGGTTCTGCCAAGGTGGCTTACATTACCTCAACTAAGAGCCAGAACATGATGGACCGTGTGGAGGGCTACCGCCAGGCCATGGAAGAGCTTTGTCCGGGTGCCGATGTGGTCTACGAGGCCGAGTGTGTGGATGTTGGCCAAGGCACGACCTTTGCCGAGAACCTGAACACTCTGCACCCCGATTGCAAGATCATCCTCAGCTACTCCGATACCTATACCAAGGAAATCGCGGAGGTGTGGAATGCGTTGAGCTACCCAAAGGATGCCGCCTGCTTTGGCCACGACGCAGAGGCAGCTGCGCTGAAGAACATTGCCGAGGGCGGCTACATCAAGGGGACCGTTTCGGCGGGCGATCCCGGTGTTGCGATGGCAGAGGGTATGATCGGCTGCCTGAACGGGGAGTACAAAGATCATGAACTGGTCGTTATGGCCGGAACAGAAGTCACGCCGGCCAACATTGGCGATTTTTATAAGGCCTGACCGCGGAAGCATCTGAAACAAGCCGCCCTCATGCGCCGCGTGAGGGCGGTTTTTTAAAAAAGAAAGGAGAAAAGCCGTGGCAGGAGCATCAGGAAAAATTGTGCTGAGGATAGACCATCTCAGCAAGGAGTTTCCCGGCGTCAAGGCACTGGATGATGTTTCCATGGAGTTCCGGGAAGGTGAAGTCCACTGCCTGATCGGGGAAAACGGTGCAGGAAAATCCACGCTGATCAAAGCCATCGCAGGCTACCACGCCCCCACCAGTGGCACCATTACGGTGCATGGAAAGGAATATTCGGAGATGACCGTTCCGCTGGCAGCGGAATGCGGCATCCAAGTCATTTATCAGGAGTTCAACAACGTTCCGCCCCTGACCGCCGCCGAGAATGTTTTTCTTGGTGTGCGCACCAATCCCGGCCTGTTCGTGGATTTTGAGGGCCGCCGGAAAGCCGCCAAGGAACTGTTCCAGCGGCTGGGCGTTGAGCTGGACCCGGATCAGATCGTGGGGACCATGAGCCCCGCCCAGATGCAGATCGTGGAGATCGCAAAATCCGTGAGCAAGAACGCGAAGATCCTGATCATGGACGAGCCCACCGCTCCGCTGACTGTGGACGAAGTGAAGCTTTTGTTCAAGATCATCCGGGATCTGAAAGCGCAGGGAGTGACCATCATCTACATCAGCCATCGGCTGGAAGAACTATTTGAGATCGGCGACCGGATCAGCGTCATGCGGGACGGCAAGTATGTCTGTACCATGGACGTGAAGGATGCCACCCAGCAGAAGCTGATCGCGGCCATGGTGGGCCGCGAGGTCAGCCAGACCTGCCCCGCCCGCTCCAATGTGATTATCGGGGAAGAGCTGCTGCGGCTGGAACACGTTTGCGGCAACGGCGATACCGATATCAACTTCACCTTGCACAAGGGCGAGGTGCTGGGCTTTGGCGGTCTGGTGGGTGCCGGACGAACGGAGCTGATGGAAGTGATCTATGGTGCCCAGCCGCTGGAAAGTGGTCAGATCTACTACAAGGGTCAGCCGGTCAAGATCGACAGCCCTCGTAAAGGCATCAAAACCGGTATTGGTCTAGTGCCGGAGGACCGCAAGGGCAAGGGCCTGTTCTTGGATAAGAACGTTGCCTGGAATTCAACCATCAATTGCTTGGATCGCTTCGCCAATGGTACGTTTGGTTTAGTACGCACCAAAGAGGTGGAAAAGGAAGCTGAAAAATACCAGAAAGCGTTCAATATCAAAACGCCTAGCCTGAACCAGCTGGTCATGAATCTTTCCGGCGGCAACCAGCAGAAAGTGGTTTTGGCCAAGACCATGGCGGCAGATGCGGAGGTCATCATTTTTGATGAGCCCACCCGCGGCATCGACGTAGGGGCCAAGCAGGAGATCTATAACCTGATGAACGAGCTGGCTGCGCAGGGCAAGGGAATCCTGATGGTGTCCTCCGATATGCCGGAGCTGCTGGGTATGTGTGACCGCATCGTGGTGATTTCCGAAGGCCGACAGACCGGCATCGTGGACAAAGAAGATTTCAGTCAGGAAACGATCCTGTCGCTGGCATCCATTAGTGCCGTCAAGGATGCTTGACTGGGAAGAAAGGTAGTGCAAAATGGATCTGTATAAATTTTATAAAAAATACGGCCTGTTTGTGATCTTGGCCATTTTCATCGTTGTATTCTCCACACTCAACACTCAGTTTCTGACCCCCGGCAACCTGCTGAACATTCTGCGCCAGATCTCCATGTTTGGCATTGTGGTGGTGGGCTACACCATGGTCATGATCAGCGGCGGATGTGACATGTCTGTCGGCGGTCAGCTGGCACTGTGCGGCATGTTTGCCGCCACCTTGAACGTTACCTACGGCCTGCCCACTTTTGTGGTAGTCATCCTGACGTTGATGCTGGGGGCGCTGTTCGGTTTGATCAACGGCCTGCTGATGAACGTATTCAATATCATGCCCCTGATCGTTACCTTGGGCACCATGCTGTTCTTCCAGGGTGCTTCCTACATCATCTCTGGCGGTGTGGCTATCTTCGGCCTGTCCGACAGCTTCAAGTTTATCGGTCAGGGCTATCTGGGTTTTGTGCCTCTGCCCATCGTCATCCTGCTGGTCATCGGTGTGCTGGGTTACATCGTGCTGCACAAGACCTATTTCGGCCGTCAGATCTACGCCATGGGCGGCAACCCGGAGGCTGCTCGTTTGGCGGGTGTGAACATCAAAAAATATCGCTTGGCGGTGTTTACTATTACGGGTATTCTGGCAGCGGCGGCTGGCATCATCATGGCCGCTCGTACCGGTTCGGCACAGCCTTCAGCTGGTGCTTCTTACCCCTTTGACTGCATGACTGCAGTGGTTCTGGGCGGCGTTTCCTTTGCTGGCGGCAGCGGCAGTATGCTGGGTGCTATGATGGGCGTGATCATTATTGGTGTGCTGAACAACGGAATGCAGCTTATTGGCATGGACAGCAATATGATTAACTGTGTGAAGGGCATCGTTCTGCTGATTGCCATCGGTATCGACAGTGTGCAACGAACGGGTAAAAAGGCAAAGAAAGTCTGATCTTCAGAATTATCGGCCCGGAATGAGAGCAGTGCTCCCGTTTCGGGTTTTCTTTGAAACAAGGAGAAATTTTTATGGCAATTTGTCAACCCATTGTTTCCGAAATCGCATACCGTACCTGGTGCATTGATGAATACGGCATGGATGCAATGTTCCTGCTGGAGGGCGATGAAAAAGCTCTGCTCATCGATACTGGCACCGGCGTGTTCGACATTCCAGAGCTTGTCCGTCAGCTCACCAATAAACCCGTCATGGTGGCTCTGACTCATGGCCACATCGACCATGCAGGCGGCATGAATCAGTTCGAGGAAGTGTATCTCCACCCAGCGGATTTTGCCATGGCGCAGGCGGTAACGCCCGAAGAACGCGGCGGTTATGTGGACACTATGCTTTCCATGTCAGATGGCATCTACAGCGTGACCCGCTATGATGTGGTGGTGCCCAAAACCCGTGCAAGGCTGCTGCCTTTGCAGGGGGGGACATACCTGCATCTGGGCAACCGCGATGTGATGGTCTTTGACACGCCGGGCCATACACCCGGTGGCCTGAGTTATCTGGATAAAAAGGAGCGGCTGTTGTTCAGCGGAGATGCCTGCAATATGAATACTCTGCTGGCTGCCATGGGCCAGCCAGCCACGGAGCGCACTTGTGTAACGGCGCTGAAACAGACAGCAGAAAAGCTAGAAGCACTGCATCCGTATTACGACCGCCATTACAACGGCCATATCGGCTATGCTGATGCCAAAAGCTGTATGCCGATGCCGGAGTGTTTGGTGCGGGACTGTATCGCTCTGTGCGAAAACTTGCTCGCCGGTACTATCGTAGGCGAAAAAGTGGAGAATCCTTTCTGCGGCGAATGCCGTCTGGCCCGGAACAACACGATGCAGATCGTGTATCGGGATGATCAGGTGAAGTAAAGATGAAGCAATACCTTTTGATCGACATCGGAGGCACATTTATCAAATACAGCCTGACCGATGCCCATGCACAAAAAGTCTCCGGCGGTAAGGTGCCCACTCCTTTGACGGGCATGGATGACCTGCTGGCTGCCATCGAGGGCTTTGCAGCCCCATGGAAAGGCCAGTTTGAGGGCTGTGCCGTTTCCATGCCGGGCCGCATTGATACCAAACGCGGCATAGCCCATACGGGCGGGATACTCAGTGGGTTCATGTGGGAGCAGCCCTTTGCCGCTTTGCTGGAGCAGCGGCTGGGCGTTCCCGTGACCATCGCCAACGATGGCAAATGCGCAGCAGCTGCGGAAGCGTGGACCGGGTCTCTGGCCGGAGTGGATAACGGTCTGGTTCTGGTGCTGGGCACAGGCATCGGCGGCGGCATCATCCTGAACGGTAAAGTGTACATGGGGTCGCATTCGGCTGCAGGTGAAGTGAGCAACTTGGTCACCGAATTGGGCAGCATGGAGGACGACGATTTCCGATTTGATGTGATCGGCAAGGTGGCAGAAAGCCCGGTGTGGGCCGGGAAGGCCTCCGCCAGCGGCCTGATCGCCGCCTATGCGGCAGAAAAGCAGCTGCCTGCCCATGGGCCGCAGCCCACCGGCGAAGAGATCTTTGCGGCTTATGCAGCAGGGGAGCCGGAGGCCTGCCGGGCTCTAAAAAAGTTTGCCCGCCGTGTGGCGCTGGGCATCATCGGCCTGCAAAGCGTGCTGGACGTGGAGCGGGTCGCCATTGGCGGCGGCATCAGCGCGGCGGATGCTCTGCTGCCTGCCATCCAGACGGAGCTGGATGACCTGTTTGCACGCTGCCCGGTGTTCCCCATGCTGGAGCCGGAGCTGGTGCGCTGCCGCTACGGCAATGATGCCAATATGATCGGCGCACTGAAGCTGTTTTTTGAACGGAACCCCGCCTGAACCACAACAAATTAAGATAGGAGTAGAAACTATGAGTGATTTTCGCAATGACTTTTTGTGGGGTGGCGCCTGTGCGGCCAACCAGTTTGAGGGCGCATGGGATGTGGATGGCAAAGGCCCCAGTGTCCCAGATATGTGTACCAACGGCTCCCATACCAGCCCGCGCTGGGTAACGGCCACCACTCTGCCCGATAAGCTCTACCCCAGCCACGAGGCCATTGACTTCTACCATCATTACGAAGAGGATATCGCGCTCTTCGCTGAGATGGGTTTCAAGACCTTCCGTACTTCCATCAACTGGACCCGCATTTTCCCCACCGGCATGGAGACGGAACCCAACGAGAAGGGCCTTGAATTTTACGACAAGGTCTTTGATTGTTGCAAGAAGCATGGCATCGAGCCACTGGTCACCATCAGCCACTACGAGCTGCCTTACGCGCTGGTGGAAAAGTATAACGGCTGGATTGGGCGAGAGGTCATCGACTGCTATCTGACCTATTGCAAAACCATTTTTGAGCGCTATAAGGACAAGGTCAAGTACTGGCTGACCTTTAACGAGATCAACATGGGCACGCTGCCCCACGGGAACTTCCTGGCAATCTGCCAGATAAAGGATTACACAGGCCCGGTCAATGAGATCCCGGATAACGAGGAATTGCGTTTTCAGGCTCTGCATCACCAGTTTGTGGCCAGCGCTTTGGCGGTCCGGTATGCCCACGAGCATTACCCGCAGTTCAAACTGGGTGACATGAACCTGTTTGCCACTTGCTATCCGCTGACGCCGGACCCGGAGGATGTACTGGCCTGCCAGCAGCGGGAGCAGATCGTCAACTGGTTCTGTTCGGACGTGCAGGTGCGCGGCGCATATCCCAGCTATATCCGGCGGTTTTTCTCAGAACACCACATCCAAATCAAAATGGAACCCGGCGATGAGGAGATTTTGAGAGAGGGGACGGTGGATTTCTACACCTTCAGCTACTATATGTCCAACTGCGTTACCACCCACCCCGGCGAGGGAAAAGTGGCAGGCAACGGCTTGGGCGGCACGGCCAACCCCTACCTCAAGGCTTCCGACTGGGGATGGCAGATCGATCCCAAGGGACTGCGCTACAGCCTGAACCAGATATGGGACCGCTACCAGATCCCCATGATGGTGGTTGAGAACGGTCTGGGTGCTTACGACGCTAAGGGCGAGGACGGGAAGATCCACGACAGCTACCGCATCGACTACCTGCGGGCCCATATCCAGCAAATGGCTGAAGCTGTGAGAGACGGTGTGGATCTGATGGGCTACACTCCGTGGGGCTGCATCGACCTCGTTTCGGCCTCCACTGGCGAAATGGCCAAGCGTTATGGGTTTATCTATGTCAACAAGTTTGACGATGGCACGGGTGACCTGAGCCGGGAGCGGAAAGATTCCTTCTACTGGTATAAGAAGGTCATTGCTTCCAACGGGGAAGACCTTGCCTGATCAAGTCGGTGAAGAAAAGACTTTTCAACTGCGAATTGGGCATGGGAGTTGAGTCTCTAACAGCACCAAAACAAGATCCGAACCTTTTTCCGGTAGGAGAAGGGTTCGGATCGTTTCATTTTGCCGTCCGAGAGCAAGGGGGCATATCAGAAATCCTAGGGATACTAGTGGGTCATGAGGAATTTGTCTCCACTGAGGCGGTTATGAGCCGCCAGCAATTTCGAAAGTCCGTTTTTCGCTAATCTACCTGCAGATTGCGTTAGCGGGAAAAAGCAAAGAAGGGGTATACTAGTGTCAGAAAACGCAGAAGCGAGCGTCGATGAGGAAATGGGCCGCTCCTGCAAAATGTCTTATTTCCCACGCTCGGAAGGGGGTGGGAAGATACATGAGAAGGAGAACAATCATGAAGAAATGGATCTCTCGCCGGAATTTTCTGAAGGCAACGGGTATCTCTGCTGTGGCAGCGGGTCTGACTGCCTGCGGTGGTTCGTCCAGCTCCACCAGCAGTTCGACGGCATCCGGTTCGGCAGCTGCCAGCGGCGAAATGCCCAAGGTCGTTATGTACTACCCTCTGTCCTCAGTCCAACCTGATCAGGAAAAGGTAGCTAAGGCCATTCACGATTACGTGGCCGATAAAAAGGGTATCGACTTACAGTTGGAAGTGGTTCCCAGCAGTTCTTATAACAACCAGCTCAATCTGGTGATGGCAGGTAGTGAGCAGGTGGACATTGCTCTGGTTTGGGGCACCATGGTATCCAGTTGTGTGGCAAAGGGAGCACTCCTTCCGTTGGATGACCTGCTGGATGAATACGGTACGGATATTCAGGAATGTCTGGGAGACTACCTGCAGGCTGGCAAGGTGTCCGGTGTAGCCTATCAGGTGCCGGTCAACCGCTCGCTGTTCTATCAGGGCGGTATTGTGGTGCGCACTGATATTCTGGAAAAGTACGGGATCGATCCTGCTACGATCAAAACTACAGATGATTTGGATGAGATGTTCGAGACCATTCATGCGGGCGAGCCGGATATGGCCATGATGCGCCTAGAGGGTAGTGGTACGTTTGTCTACGCAGACTATGATCCGCTGGGCGATACCTTTGGTGTTCTGCTGAACTATGGTCAGGACGATGAGATCTCTGACTTGTTCTCCAGCGATAAATTCCGTGCTGAGTGCGAAAAGCACCGGGAGTGGTTCAAGAAGGGCTGGATTGCATCGGATATTCTTACCACCACCGACAGTGCAGCGGAACAGATCAAGGCCGGAAAGCTTCTTGGCTTCTATGGTACTGTTGGCCCTGGCACTGCACAGGATAAAACTAATCAGTGCGGCCGGGATATGACGGTGATTCCGCTGAACACTGTATTCTCGTACACTACAAAGGTGAATTCTTTTGGCTGGTCGCTTCTGAATAATAGCAAAAATCCCGAAGCTGCTATGCAGGTTCTGGATATGATGTACTCGGATCCCACCTTCCTGAATATGCTGGACTGGGGTCTGGAAGGTGTCCACTATAAGCTGAAGGAGGGCTCTGACCGTATCATCACCTTTGCTGATGGAGTGGACGCTTCTACCAGTGGTTATTTCCACAACTGGAGCTTTGCATTTGGTGACCAGCTGATCGCTTATTTCTGGGACGGCACGGAAGAGGACTTCCCGGAGCAGGTGCGCGCCATGAATGAGAGCGCCATGCTGAGTAAGGCCATGGGCTTTGCTTACGACGTGACACCGGTAAAGACCGAGTACACGGCAGTAACGAATGTCTGTGATCAGTATCTTAGCGCACTGGCTTATGGCTGCATCGACATCGACGACAATCTGCCCAAGTTCCTCAAGGAACTGGAGAGCGCCGGACTGCAGAAGATCATCGATGAAAAGGCTGCCCAGTTCGCTGACTGGAAAAAAGAGAATGGCGTTTCCTAACCGTAAAATACAGGGAACCAGCACATGAAACATGATCCCCTGCCCTGATCCGGCAGGGGATTTTTGAGAACAGGTGGTATTTATGGAAAAGACCGTTACCGTCCCGAAGAAAAAGGGAAAGATCAGGCAGTTTATCCCTTTGTATCTGATGGCACTGCCCGGATTGCTTTATCTGCTCATCAACAATTATCTGCCCATGGCAGGTTTGACCATCGCGTTCCGCAATGTCAACTACGCCAAGGGCATCTGGAAGAGCGATTGGTGTGGCCTGGCAAATTTCAAGTATCTGTTTGCCACCAAGGATGCCTGGGTCATCACCCGCAATACCATCGGCTATAATCTACTCTTTATCGTACTGCAAACCGTGATGGCCATTGCCATTGCACTGTTCCTGAATGAGGTGAAGTCCAAGTTCTGGAACCGTTTTTTTCAGACCTCCGTGTTGTTGCCTTACCTGTTCTCCTACGTCATCGCCAGCTACCTTGTATATGCATTCCTGAGCCCCACTACGGGTATGTTCAATCATATTCTCACAGTAATGGGAAAAGACCCGGTTTCCTGGTACATGGAAAGCAAATTCTGGCCCTTTATCCTGACCTTTGTGGAATTATGGAAGCGTTCGGGATACACTGCCATTGTCTACTATGCCACTATGGTGGGTATCGATTCCTCTCTCTATGAAGCGGCCGAGCTGGATGGTGCCGGAAAGCTAAAGCAAATATTCTCAATCACCATCCCTCTGATTTCTCCTACCATCGTTATGATGTCGCTGCTGAGCGTAGGACGTATCTTCCATTCGGACTTTGGTCTGTTCTATCAGATTCCGATGCAGTCTGGTATCATCAGTAGCGTGACTTCTACCATTGATACCTACGTTTACAACGGCCTGATGAAATTGGGTGACGTGGGCATGTCTTCGGCTGCAAGCTTCTATCAGTCTATTGTTGGTTTTATTTTGGTGATGTTCTCCAACTGGCTGGTGAAAAAGAGAAATATGGAAGGGAGCCTGTTCTGAGTATGGATACCACAACAAAAAAGAAAAAACATGTCTCCGGTGTGACGGTCGTCTCCTACATTGTGCTGGCGCTGCTGTCGCTTTCGGCCATTCTGCCCTTTGTGCTGATGTTCACCTCGTCCATTTCCAGCGAGGAATCTATTACCCGGAACGGATATTCTTTCATTCCTTCGGAGTTCAGTCTGGCTGCTTATGAATATCTGTGGGGCAACCGTGCAATCATCGGACGGGCCTATCTGACGACCATTGTCATCGCAGTAATGGGAACAGCCATCAGTCTGGCGATCACCCTGATGCTGGCCTATACCCTCTCTCGTGAGAATCTGCCGGGCCGGAAGATTCTGAACTTTCTGGTGTTGTTCACCATGCTGTTCAACGGCGGCCTAGTGGCTACCTATCTGGTCTACACCGAGGTGTTCCACATCAAGAATACCTATTGGGCCCTCCTGATTCCCGGCCTGCTGATGAATGCCTTTAATGTCATGCTGGCGCGAAACTTCTTCAGCAACAGCATTCCCAAACCACTGATCGAGGCGGCACTCATTGATGGTGCTACGGAGTTTCAGGTTTTTCGGCGGATCGTAATTCCAATCTCACTGCCCATCATCGCAACGCTGGGCATGTTCATCTTCATGGCATACTGGAACGACTGGAACAATGGTCTGTACTATCTGACTGATACGCGGTATTATAATATCCAGAATGTCCTGAACGATATGCTGGCAAATATTCAATTCCTGAAGAACAACAGCGAGATCTCCGGTGAGATGATGGCTGCGGTCAGCAATCTGCCCACATCGGGTGTCCGCATGGCCATTGCATCGGCAGTTGCCATCCCGGTTTTGGCGGTGTTCCCCTGCTTTGAGCGCTACTTTGTCAAGGGAATCGTGATCGGCGGCGTGAAAGAATAATCAATGTGGTACCGCAAAGGTCTGGCATACATGATTGCCGGGCCTTTGTGGTGCTTCCAAAGGAAATTTTACCTATGAAAAGACCATCCGTTCATCAAAAGCTTTTCTGGTTTTACAGTATCCCGGTTCTGGTGCTGATGTTCCTGATGCTCATCTGCTGTGGACTGAGTATATACAATCTGAATCGCCAGGTGACCCAGCTGGATCAGGCGGCGCTGCAGAACTATGCGGATCAGTTGGAAGCAAATCTGAACGCTATTGAAATGAATGTACAGACCTTTACGACAGTGGACAACGACACCATTTATATGCAGTATCTGACATCCGAGGCAGAGCGTGTGTTTGCCACAACAAGGGTCTTTCGGCGGATGGCAGTGGACGTGATCGAGTATCCTGGCATGAGTGCAGAATTTCTATGTCCTCTTGCATATGGGTCGATTCTAATGGTTCGAGGAGAGGGCCAAAGTCTTGCGGAACGTCAGCAGGTGAATCATGCTATTGAGACGATCTGCCAAGATCTGGACGAATACCCCACCGGCACATGGCAGTATTACACGGATGAGGCCGCTCAGTATCTTCTGTACAGCTATCAGATGAACGATGCCTACTTCGGCTTTTTGCTGGATCCAGTGAAACTGATGACGGTTCCTTTTGCAGAGGATAGCAGCCAGTATGCGGAGACCAGCCTCTACCTGAACAACAAACGGATTGCAGGAGTGGAGGCCGGCCCGGAAAACTGCTTTTCGGCTAAAATCGGGCGCACCGGCTTTGAACTCCGGGTCAGGCTAGTGCGCACCGGTCTTACAAATGGCATCGTCTGGCTCAGCTTGTTGATGATGGTGATTCCGCTCTTGCTGCTGGCTGCGCTCTTTCTGCTGTACCGTTTTGCCCGATTGCAAATTGTGGAACCCATTGATCGGATTTCACAGATCATGCACCAAGCCGGACAGGGAGATTTGAGCGTCCGGGTGGATACAAGCGGAATGCTGCAAGAGTTTTCCACCATTGGTACGACCTTCAACCTCACGCTGGAGGAGATCTCTGAGCTGCAGGAGCGTCAGACACAGATCTTACGGGAAAAGCAGATGAGCCAGCTGCGAAATCTACAGATGCAGATCAACCCGCATTTTCTGGGCAACTGCTTTAATGCGGTTTACAATGCCTCCCTTACTGGCGATTTTGAGCAGGTGTTGGCTCTGACCACTTACCTGAACCGATATTTCCGGTTTATGGCACAGGTAGAAAATGATTTTGTTCTGCTGGAAGAGGAGCTTCGCTTCACAGATGACTTTCTCTCCATCCAAAAACTCCGATTCGGCGATGCCTTTTCCTACACTATCTCCGTCCCGGCCTTTCTGCGGCAGGCACGCATCCCTCCTTCGGTCATCAAGTCCTTTGCAGAGAATGCGGTGAAATATGCGCGCAATATGAGCAGGGAAGCCAAAATCGACATCCGCGCCTCGATGCAGAACCGGGAGGGGGAAACCTACTTATGGCTGGAAGTGCTGGACAATGGCCCTGGCTTTTCGGATGAGGTGCTGCAGGTTCTGCAGCAAAAGGCACAACCGTTTTTTGATGGGCGGGTCCACATCGGAATCGCTAATGTCCGACAGCGGCTGGAACTGCTATATGCAGGCAAAGCGGAAGTTCACTTGGAAAATCGGCCTGACGGCGGCACACATGTGAGCGTGATTCTGCCGCTGAACTACGGCACAGAACAGCCGGAAAAGGAGGAAACACTGTGACGACCGTTCTGATTGTAGATGATGAGGCGCTTGCAATCCAAGCCATACGACGCTCGATCAACTGGAAAAATCTTGATGTGGACCGGGTGCTGGATGCCGCAAACGGCGTGGAAGCGCAGAAGATCCTTCGCCAGGAACCGGTACAGGTTCTGGTCTGTGATCTGGAAATGCCTCGGATGTCCGGCATTGAGCTGCTGGAATGGATGAAGACCTCCTGTCCCGATACCGAGGCCGTGATCCTGACCTGCCACGAATCCTTTCCCATGGCGCAGAAAGCGATGGAGCTGGGGTGTGTGGAGTATGTGCTCAAGCCAATTGCACCGGCAGAGCTTACAGCATCCATCCGACATGCGATCAACCTTTGGAAGACGCAGGAAAGCATGCGCGGGACCCGCCGCGCCTATGAAAACGGGCGCAGTCTGCGCCGAGACCAGTATTTGCAGGACGTTTTAGAAAAAAACATCCTATCCACGGCGGAATCTCTTTTCAACTGTGCACAGAAGTATGATCTGGAGCTGGATGTCAGTGCGCCGCTGCAGGTGGTACGGGTATTGGTGCAGATGCCTGCTGAATTGCCGCAGAGCGAGCAGGAGCTGCTCGGATACGGCGTGTGCAATATTGCCAAGGAGCTTTGGGATAAAACCGGTACCGGCTGGACCTCTTTGCAGCGCCGAAGTGGACAGAGTTTTCTGCTCATCAGCGCTGGAATGGAACCTGCTGCGGCTGCGCATTTCGGGGAAGAATTGGGTCTGGCCTGCAAGACGATGCTGAAGCAGTCAGTAAAGGTTTCGCCTGCCGTGTCCAGCAGCATTCTGGGACTTTGTTCCACTGCGGATGCGCTGGAACAGTGGGAAACGAGCCTTTACAAGGAGTCGCAGAGCCCGGAGGAGGCCCGGATTCGACATTGGAAGACCCTGCTTTTGCAGGAAGATGCTCAGACTGTGCAGGCAGAGATTACCACCGAACTCAACCGGCTGTCCCTCAAGGCAGCACAGGAACGGATGCAGTGGATCGCACAGACCTTGACACAGGCGCTCCACTGCACGCTACAAGAGCGAGGCTGCCCGGAGGCAACAGAACTTGTGGAAGCGAAACCGGTGTTTGAATCGCTGCCGCAGTTTCTTTCATGGGTGCAGGGCAACCTTGCTCGGACCGAAAGACTGCTGCGGCACTCGCCCGGCGAGGAACAGGTAATCCGCCGAATCAAGGAATACATCGAACTGAATATTCATCAAGAATTGACGCGAGAAAATATTGCAGCGGCCGTCTACCTGAATCCGGACTACACAGCCCGGCTATTCAAGCGCAAGACCGGCCAGAGTTTGAACGACTATATCCAGAATAAACGCATCGATCTAGCAAGACAGTTGTTGGCGGGCACCGATATGCCCGTGGGCGATCTGGCTGTCGCACTGGGATATTCCAGCTTTTCGCATTTCACCAAATTGTTCAAATCCATTGAAGGAGTCACACCCAGCGATTACCGCAAGCAACATGCCCGAATGCCGGGATGAAATGGCCCCGGAATGCCCTACAGGAAGGAGAACTACTATGGATGTCTGGACGCACGCAGTCGGAAGAATGCCCTATCGGTTTGACCGATTTCCGCGAACGAAAGAACACTGTCTGGATGGAGTCTGGGATTTTGCGCTGATTTCCCGTGCTGAAGCCGATATGCAGACTCCGGAACAGCTTGGGGCGTTGCCAAAGCCCAAAGCAATCTCCGTGCCCGGATGCTGGCAGCTGCAGGGTTTCGATAAGCCCAAATACATCAACACTCGCTATGCCTTCGGGGCAGATGCGAACAAGCTGGAGCCGCCTTTTATTCCGGAAGGACAGGGGATGGTTGGCATCTACCGGAAAGATTTGACTCTGGAAGTTCCTACCGTGCACCACCGGATGATCCTATCCATCGGCGGTTTTTCCTCTGCTGTAACTGTTTTTTTGAATGGGCAGATTCTTTGCTATGCGGAAAACGGGCGCACTGCCTGTGAGGTAGACCTGACCGATGCTGTACGGCCGGGGCAGAACCTACTGCTGCTTCGGGTGGATGAGTTCAGCCCAGGTTCCTATCTCGAATGTCAGGATATGTGGAGGCTGTCTGGAATCTTTCGCAGCGTTAAATTGTATGAAATCCACGAGCTGCACCTTCTGGACAGCTATCTCTGGGCAGAGGTAACGCCGGAAAAGGCAGTTCTGCATACCGAAAGCAAAATTTTGAATTTGAGCCATCGCTGTGCTCCACGCATCCGGGTAGAGATGGAGTTGCTGGATGCCGACGCGTGTCCAGTGGGCAGTTGCAATGGGAAGACTGGCAACGATAGTGATCGCTTTGAGGAGGTCAGCCTGGAAGCGGTATTTAAAGAGCGTGGTTTTGATCCGGCCTGGTTGGATGGCGCATTGCAGATCCCGGCGGGCATCACCGCAACAGCGTATGGGCATCTGGAACTGGAAACGCCGCACCTCTGGTCGGCGGAGACACCCTATTTGTATCAGGTGCGGCTGTCTACTTTTCTGGGAGAAGAAAAGCTGGAGGAAACCACCGTGCCCTTCGGCTTCCGCCATTATGAGATCGATGGAGAAGGCGTATTCCGAGTCAACGGTGCACCCGTCAAGCTGCGAGGCGTGAACCGACACGAGTTCGACCCTGTCACCGGCTATGCCATCACCGAAGAGAGCATGCGCCAAGATATTGAGTTGATGAAGCGATGCAATATCAATGCGGTTCGCTGTGCGCATTATCCCGATACTCCACGCTGGTATGAGCTCTGTGATGAATACGGCCTTTATATAATGGATGAGGCAAATCTGGAAAGTCATGGCATTTCTTACCGCAAGAATCTTTTGCCCGGCAACGATATGCGGTGGCTCCCCCGTGTGCTGGACCGACAGGCTGCCATGGTTCAAACCAATAAAAACCATGCATCAATCTTCTGCTGGTCCCTCGGCAATGAGATTGGTTATGGAGAGACTGTGGCACTGGCGGCATCCTACTGCCGCACTGCGGACCCCACCCGTCTGATCCACAAGCGCCAGATGAACAAGATTGCAGATATGGACAGCGAGACCTATCCTTCTCCTCAGAACATGAGGGAACGGGCAGAAGCAAATCCCAATCGGGCCTTTCTGACCAATGAGTACCTTCACGCTATGGGAAACGCATGCGGAAGCATGGAGGATTACTGGAAAGAAATCTATGAACACCAGAATCTGATGGGCGGCTTTATCTGGGAGTGGTGCGACCACGGTCTGCGCCAGACGAACCCGGATGGAACGACCTGGTATGCCTATGGCGGCGATTTTGGCGAGGAATTCCATGACAGCAATTTCTGCATCGATGGACTGACAACACCCGATCGTCGATTTACGCCTAAGCTACAGGAAGTTCAGACGGTGTACCAGCCCATCGACCTTCGGGTGAAGGACCTCCGGAATGGAATCTTTGTTCTGGAAAACCGTTGTGAGCAGCTGAACCTGAGAGATTTTGCAGCTCAACTGCGCCTGCTGGAAAATGGTGTCTGTCGGGAAATCAGAGAGCTCTCTCTGCCGGATTGCCCTGCAGGACAGTCGGTGGTATGGAAGGCTGACCTGCAGGATATTCCTCCGGTTTCGGGAGAACAGCTTCTGGAGTTCTTGTTCATGGAGAAATCTCCGGCCCATGCGGGATGCGGCCTCAGCGGATGGAAGCAGTTCCTTTGGAAAAAGGGATGTCACCCGGCTCTTGTGACAGAAAAGGTCACAGCTCATTTCTCAAAACAGGGAACTCTTCTGGTGGGCGAGATGAGTGACTTGACTCTTCGGCTGGATACAGAAACCGGAGCACTTCAGGTCGACAACGTATCCGGTGTGCTACTGCACGATCTGTTCTTCACCCCTTTTCGTGCCCCCACAGACAACGATGCTCACAGCCCACTGGTACTGGGTAAACAGAACTGGTTTACAAAGCAGTATGATCATCCAAAACGTACTTGTTTGGAAGTCCGGCAGGGGAACGGGGTAGAAGAGCCGTCTTTGACCTACACCACCGCATACCAGACGGAGAAGGACAGTTTCTATGTTACCGTTGGTTTATGGCAGGCAGGACAAAATCGTATATTTATTGACTGCAACGTGCAATCTCCGGCAGATATGCTGTCTCCGGGGCGAATCGGGATGACGGCAATTCTTCCCGTGCGGTTTACGGCTATGAAATGGTATGGGAAGGGACCGTTAGAAACCTATCCTGATCGCCAGTGCGGCGGGCGCATGGGAGTTTACAGCGAAGATGTGAGAAATCAGCCGTTTTATCTACGGCCTCAGGAATACGGACTTCATACGGAATCTCGTAGTATGCGATTAACAGACCCGGACCGTGCGGATTTTGTACGGTTTGAGGCCGCCTGCCCCATGGCCATGAGCGCAGTGCCCTACAGTGATCTGCAGCTGTGGAATGCCCGGCATCCCTTTGAGCTTCCTGCACCGGAGGCCCTGTATGTGCATCTGGACTACGCCCACCGGGGTCTGGGCAACAGCAGCTGCGGCCCAGATGTTCTGCCGACATATCGCATCGACGATCGGCCTTGTCGCTTCGGCTTTGCCCTAGAGGCTGGATTGGGAGAACGGGAAGATAACCCCTTTGGCCCAATTCCGGAGGAGATCCCAGCTTATCACCCATGGAAAGCAGTAGAAGAGCAGGACGGGACACCGAGCTACCGAGACCCCTCGGACCCTGATCAGCGCAGCAACGCCGGCATGGTATGACACTTAAAAAGGCATAAGCAACAAAAAGAAGAGGTTGTTGCACAAGTTCCAACAAAAAGACCAGAGTTATTTAGCCGAAAGGCTTTACAACTCTGGTCTTTTGCTTTAACGGTAACAGTGCAAAATGAAACGGAGAAAGCAAGAAAAAGGGGCTGCTGCACTGGCGTTTATCTTTGTGCAACAGCCCCTTTTAGTGGGCCATGAGGGATTTGAACCCCCACTGGAGCGGTTATGAGAAAAAAGGACTTGGAATAGCTATTTAAATCCGATTTGCATTGTCTGGTGTAGTGTTCCGTTGTACTTCAAACAGCACGATGGCGTTGAACGGCACCTCAGCGCGCAGGATGAGCTCCTCCGTTACCCGTTGCGAGTAAAGATAAAGATCCGGCTGGATGATGGTTTTGAGCCGCTGGTTCACATCTGGGTCACTGATATCCATCAGGCCGATCTCCCGCATTCGCTCAAAGATGCCGGAATGGTTCTTTTCGTAGGAAAGGCGTTTGATGGTGTACAGCCCCTGGGGAAGGCCGGTGAGGTGGAGCAGAAAGGAACGGGACTCGTGCTCCACATAATAGCGGTCCAGCGAAAGACGGGGGTTGGCGTAATTTGGCACCAGAACGGCCACCGTGTAGCTGCCGCGCGGGGTTTGGGTGATGATGATATTGGGGTCGTCCACCAGAATGTCCCCGGCCAGTCGCCGTGCAGCTTCCAGCACAAAATAGGCCGGGCGCTTGATGTCAGACATCAGGAACAGCGCAAGGCTGGGCAGACGGTCTTCCTTGGAGATAGTGCGGCAGGGAAACGTGATGCCCTGTACCCAACCCCGCAGGTGGTCCAATGTCTGCAGGATAATGGCAGAGCGGAAAAAGGTGCCCCACTCAATGTTAGAGGAGGGAGTCTGCTTGTGTTCTGCGGTGGTTCGGGTCTCACTTTTACCGGCAAGGGTGTGCCAGCGGACAAGGTTTAGGTCCTGAGTCGTGATCTGATTGGCTTTCAGGAACAGCTGTACCTGTTCGATCTTTCGGGTGAACTTGTCCAGATGGCTGGCGGCATCCAGGACCACGCGGCCATCAAACTCATGCCGGGGAAACGCATTGAACCCGGCAAAGCGGAATAGCGGCGCGATCTGCCCGGCCTGCGGCAGCGGTTGGCCGGAGCAGAGCATCCATTCTTCCGTGAACAGGCCGACCGCACAGGGGAATACCGTGTGGGTCAGGTAGGAGATCTGCCGGGCAAAGTAGGGGAAATGCGGCAGATGAGCCGGGTCGGAGCAGCCCAGTTCCAGTCGGGTCTTTTCCGCCATGGCGCGGAGCGGGCACTGGCACAGCTCCCGCAAAAAATGGGTGAACCGTGTGTAGAATGCCTGCGGTTCCGGATAGGCGGCCATCACGGCGGAAAGGTCCAGCCGTAGGTAGAGTGCCAGCCCCATCTGAAAATAAGCATTGAGCATATGATGCAGCGGCAGATTTTCCAGCGTGAATGCACCGGGGGCACCAAAGCCGGAGGAGAGCATATTGGTGCACTCCGAAAGGCTGAACCGATCGATCAGCGCGTAATCGAACCGGAGATCTTGCTGGATGATCTCCAGCTGCTCCCGGACATCCTGCCGCAGGATGGAGCAGATGCCATCGTCCAGCAGTACCAGCCGGGCGAAGGAAAAGGCCTGCGCCGGGTGTTCCGGGCAGTGGGAAAGGTCGTACCGGCACTCGATGTGGGAGGACTGTCGGGCAGCAGATTCGCTCAGCTCATCGGCAAACATGGAAAGCGAAAGAAAGTTGCTCCGCAGGCTCTCGGTCACGTCAGCTTCCTCCACCTCGCCGGTGCCCAGCGCCAGGGTGTGAGTGTTGCGGTAATCGCCGGGGGTCAGGCCGTAGGACTGACGGAATGCCTCGGTCAGGGCTTTGCTGTTGGCAAAGCCTGTCTCGGCTGCGATCTGGGTGATGGTGTGGTCGGTGCTCAGCAGCTTGGAAGCGGCGGCTTCGGCGCGCACCTGGGCAAGGTAGGCCAGAAATCCCATGCCGACTTTTTTGTGGAACAGCTTGGAAAAGCTCTGCGGCGAAAGATAAGTCATTGCGGCCATGTCGGCCAGGGTCAGCCGCTCCTGGTAGTTGTGGTTGAGGTAAAGCAGCACATTTTCCAGCTCCGGTACTCCGGAAACCGCAGAAAGCAGGCCGGGGGCTTCTGCCGGAGGGGCGCTGTAATCCCGCCGCAGGATGTTGAGCAGGCGGAACAGCAGGGAGAGAAACTCCGTTTTTTCCTCTTTCATGGCCAGGAACAGCATCTGGGTCAGGATGCGCTTGATCTGGTAATACCGCTCCTGCTCCTTATCGTTTGCTGAACAGCAGGTGATCGGATGCGTCAGCAGTTCCTCGCAGCTGCGCAGCAAAAAGCCGTCGGAGATCTGCAAAAAGAGGATGTCATGGTTCTCGTCGCCGGAAAAGGCGTGCAACTCCCCATTGTTCAGCACAAGCACGTGGTCTGTTTCCAGCAAAAAACTGCAGCCATTCCGCTCTACGGTCAGCTGCCCGCGCAGCGGGAGGATGCACTCGATGCCCTGATAGGCATACAAAGCCCGGCGGCGGATCCGCTTCAGGCTGATAGAAACCCCTTCAATCTGCATAGTTTGGTCTCCTGTGTCTCCGTAAAACAAAAATCGACGGTCAATTTTCTCCAAGTAAATCTATTGTAACAGAAAGTGAATAAAAAACACCCTGCGAATCGAACAAAATAAACTTTCTACTTGAGAAAATTTTAGATACAATGTGCACAAAGGAACGAGAAAAAACGGAGACACAGGAAAGCAACGTGCTTTTCTGTCCACATACCAAAGACAAAAAGGAGTAGTAGTATGGACGCGAAAGCAAGAATCATTCAGCTGATCGACGACAAGCAGCAAGAGTTCATCGAGTGCAGCGACGCGATCTGGGGCTATGCGGAAACGCGCTTTGCCACTCGACAGTCTGCCGATGCACACATCAGAGTCCTAGAGAACGAGGGCTTCCAGGTTGTGCGGGGTGTAGCCCACATGGACAATGCGTTTGTGGCAACTTACGGCACGGGCAAGCCGGTGATCGGCATCCTGGCTGAATACGATGCCCTGGCCAACCTAAGCCAGGTAGCGGATCTGCCGGAAAAGAAATATCTGGTGGACCACGGCAGCGGCCACGGCTGCGGTCACAACCTGCTGGGTGCCGGTGCGCTAGCCGGTGCTGTGGGTATCAAGAGCTACATGGAGGAGTGCGGCCTGCGGGGTACTATCAAATACTTTGGCTGCCCGGCTGAGGAAAGCGGCTACGGTAAATCCTTTATGGCAAAGTTCGGTGTGTTCGACGGCATCGACGCAGCATTGACCTGGCACCCCAGCGATGCTTCGCTGCTGTGGTCGGATGGCTCGCTGGCTGTGGCGCAGATGTACTTTAACTTCAAGGGCCGCGCCGCCCACGCTGCCGCTGCCCCGGAGATGGGCCGCAGTGCCCTGGATGCCGCAGAGCTGATGAACATGGGTGTGCAGTTCCTGCGTGAGCACATCATTGATTCGGCCCGCATCCACTACGCATTCATGGATGCCGGCGGTGAGTCGGCCAATGTGGTCCAGCCCAGCGCAAGCCTGTACTATTTCATCCGCGCCCCGAAGTCGGACCAGGTGCTGGATATCTACAAGCGTGTGGAAAAGATCGCCCAGGGCGCTGCCTTGATGACCGAGACGGAAGTGGAGATCGTATGGGATTCCGCCTGCAAGGATTATGTTCCCAACAAGACGCTGGGTAAGGTGCTGCACGAGAACATGATGCACTTCATGCCGCTGGAGATCACCCCGGAGGAAGAACAGTACGAAAAGGCTCTGTCCGATACGGCAGGCGAGGCCAGCAAAAAGGCCCTGTACGGCCGCGCCAAGATGCTGTTCCCCCAGTACGACGATGCCAAGCACCGTGAAATGGCGGCTGCGGGCCTGCTGAAAGAGCCGGTTCCGGCGGAAGCCAAGCTGAAGATCGGCGGCTCCACCGACGTGGGCGATGTGAGCTGGGTGGCTCCTACCGCAATGATTACTGTGGCCTGCGAGCCGCAGGGCACCCCGCCGCACTCCTGGCAGTGGGTGGCAAACGGCAAATCCTCGGCAGCCCACAAGGGAATGCTGGTGGCCGGTAAGTCCATTGCCATGACTGCCTATGACCTACTGACCCGTCCGGAGCTGTTGGAGGCTGCTGCTGCCGAGCAGGTGCAGAACCTGAACGGCGAGAACTACCACAGCATCATCCCGGACGGCACGCTGCCTCGCTGAGGCAGCCCGGCCTGTAAGGCTTGTAAAAGGAGGAAATAATTATGACGTTCAGCCAGATCATGAACAGCAAGCTGCTGTACATCTTAGTCATCGCTGCCATCGCCTACGTTCTGGTCTTTTCCGTTCTGACCCTGATTCACTCCTGGAAGCATGGGCAGGAGATCGGCCTGAGCAAGGAAAAACTGAAAGGTGCTATCATTTCTTCGGCGATCTATTCCATCCTGCCGTCCATTTCCATCATCATTGGTCTGTTTTCTCTGACGGCCGTTCTGGGTGTGCCCTGGTCCTGGTTCCGCCTGTCGGTGGTCGGCTCCGTAATGTACGAGTTGATGGCAGCCGATATGGTGGCGACCGCCAGCGGTTACGAATCCATTGGTGCCCTAAGCGCTTCCGGTGATCCCCAGCTGGCTGGTACCATCATGTTCGTGATGAGCGTCTGCATCCTGGGCGGCATCGTAGGTTCCATCATCTTCACCAAGAGCATCCAGTCTGGCCTAGAGAAAGCGCGCAGCAAGGGCGGCTTTGGCATCCTGGCCACCAGCGTGCTGTCCATTTCGATCACTGCAGCCTATGTTCCCCTGCAGCTCTCCAAGGGCCTGGTCTATACGGCTGTCCTGCTGACCTCTGCATTGGTGGCAGTGCTCCACAATGTCATCATCAAAAAGTTCCACTGCAACTGGCTCAAGAACTTTGTCATGGCCGACTCGCTTCTGCTTGGCATGATCTCGTCGCTGCTGTGGATTAATCTTCTGGGTTAAGGGAGGGCCTGTACTATGGATAAAAAATATTTTGACAGTACCCATCGCTTTGGCCGCATCGGCGCGCTGATCGGCATCGTGTTCATGCTGGGCATCCCGGCCGTTATCAGCCAGGTCTATGGGGTCTGGCCGGAGAGTGTGGGCAGCGTGTTCATGACCGGCAGTGCCCTTTTGGCCGTGTTCATCCCCTCCAATATCTCCGAGGTTCTGAGCTTCAGCCCGGTGCTGGGCTCCGCCTCTTACATCGCATTCCTCACCGGCAACGTCACCAACCTGAAGCTGCCCTGCGCCATGAACGCCATGACCCAGGCGGATGTAAGCCAGGGCACCGATGAGGGAGATGTCATTGCCAGCATTGCCATTGCAGCTTCCTCCATTATCACAACCATTATCATCATCATGGGGGTTATCCTGCTGGTCCCCCTGCAGCCGCTGCTGACCATGCCCGCCGTCAAAACGGCGACCGCTTACATGCTGCCCGCACTGTTTGGCAGCCTGTTCCTAGGAATGTTCAATGAGAACTGTGGCAACTTTGTGGCCAAAGGAAAGCTGAAGTGTGCAGTCCTGCCGTTCATCCTGGTCCTAGTGGTCAACCACTTTTACAGCCTGTCCGGCAAAGAGGGCTTTGTTGTCCTGGCGGTCATGGCGCTCTCGGTGCTGTGTGCCTATGTCCTGTATAAGAACGGTGGCATCAAGTTGATCCCCAAGAAAGCACCGGCTGAGGAAGAACCTGCGGAAAAGGCGGCCCACTGAGCAGCCTTGAGCTCCTGAATCAAATGCAAACCAGCGAACGGTGCCGCAGACCCCGGCTCGTTCGCTGTTTTTTTGGAAAAAAGAAAGGTGAGAACGATGGGTTCCTACAAGCTTTTTGATATCATCGGCCCCCGGATGATCGGGCCGTCCAGTTCCCACACCGCCGGGGCTGCCCGGTTGGGCAATGTGGCCAGCCGCATCCTGGGCAACCAGGTCCGCACGGCTGAGATCACCCTCTACGGCTCCTTTGCCCAAACGGGCAAGGGCCACGGCACCGATAAGGCTATCATTGCCGGGTTGCTGGGGTTTGCCCCGGACGATCTGCGCATCCGCAATGCCTATCAGGAAGCACGGAAGCGGGGAATGAAGGTGCAGATGGTCCTTTCTACTCAGGAAATGCCCCATCCCAACACTGCCCGCATTCGTGCCGAGGGAGCCAACGGTTTACGCATCGACATGGTGGGCGTTTCACTGGGTGGTGCGGTGATCGAGGTGCGGCAGCTCAATGGGATGGATGTGGCGTTCCGCTGTGAGTATCCCACCCTGCTGGTGTTCCACCAAGATCAGCCCGGCGTGATCCGCCAGGTGACAGAGGTGCTGGAAAATGCGCAGGCGAACATTGCGTTCATGCGCGTGTTCCGGAACGCCAAGCGGAAAGATGCCTGCATGATTATTGAGACGGATGACCCCATCCCGCCGGAGAGCATCCGCGCGATTCAGAACCTGAAACCTGTTATCCGGGAGGTATGTACCCTATGAGTTATGAATTTCACCACGGCAGTGAGCTGCTGACCCTTTGCAGCCGGTATAAGATTTCCATCGGTGAGGTGATGCTCCGCCGGGAAATGGAGGATACCACCCGGACGCGGGAGGAAATTTTTGCGGAGATGAAGCTGAACCTGGATGTGATGCGGACTTCCATTCGCACCGGCCTGGACCCCACGGTGCCCACCCGCGGCCTGATGGCCGGGAACGAAAGCGTCAAGCTGGCCCGCTATGCCCAGAACAGTGAGCTGGGCGGCCGACTGTGTGGCATTGTGGCGGCCGGCATGGCGGTGGCCGAGGTCAACGCCTCCATGGGCCAGATCGTGGCGGCCCCCACGGCCGGAGCCAGCGGCATTTTGCCGGCCATCGTGGTCTGCTGCGGTGAGGAGCAGCACATGGACGACGAAGCGCTGTGCATGGCGCTGTTTGCGGCGGGTGCAGTGGGAGCCATCGTGGCCGAGAACGCATCCATCGCCGGTGCTTCGGGTGGGTGCCAGGCAGAAACGGGCACGGGGGCTGCCATGGCTGCTGCGGCCTTAGCGCAGATGAAAGGAGCAGACCCAGAGATCTCGCTGACGGCAGCCGCCATCACCCTGAAAAACTGCATGGGCCTGGTGTGTGATCCGGTGGGCGGCCTGGTGGAGTGCCCCTGCATCAAGCGGAACGCCATTGGTGTGACCAACGCGGTGCTTTCGTGCGACCTTGCCATGGCGGGCATCCCCAGCCTGATCCCCTTTGACGAGGTGGTGGAAGCTATGAAGTCGGTGGGCGATGCCATGTCCTCCGACCTGAAAGAAACCGCCCGTGGAGGCGTTGCTGCTACAAAAACCGGGAAAGCATTGACTAGAAACATATTGTAAAATTGCTATCTGGAAGTGCCATGGTTACAGTCAAGTGAGATGTGATGCTCAATTTTTCCACCCAGCACAAGCTGGGCATACTCTAAGGGCTTATTGTATAGCAGCCAGTCTAGCTCTGCCCGCTGTGCCGGGGTGTTGCCGTACTCGTCCTCAATGGCGATGCAGTCGGTGGAAGGAGTGGTTCCATCCTCGAACCGGGCTTCCACCCGGTCAGTGCCCATGTTATAGCAGCAGGAAAGCAGTTTCATCATAGTGGTGTCCTCCTAGACCTAGACTTGATTTTGATGTATGGGTACTCAAACCAATGCCGTCAAGCCGGTGGGGGATAGTGTGATTTTGTTTGTCAGAGAGTAAGTGCACGGTTTCTGCACGGATTTTGCACGGTTTCAAAACGCGCAGAGGGTGCTTTTTGATGCAAAATCCGACAAAGAGTGCAAAAATTGCCGGGTAAAAAATCACGTTGCTTTGATTAAAAACAACGATGACTCGAAACTTCCATAATTTGAGACGAACCGGCGACTTGCTCTCTTAATCAGTGGGCCCAGGGTTCGAGTCCCTGGAGGTGCACCA